>OGEQ01001518.1_pt1 | contig 18521 bp, 20 predicted proteins | sample 1570731 | NCBI WGS metagenome assembly OGEQ01 (sample SAMEA2582132, study PRJEB24529) | metagenome | biome: Human gut stool | place: China | collected 2011
CCCGTGCCACCATTCTGGGCCATGTCCAGCGCGGCGGCTCTCCCACGCTGCGTGATCGCGTGAACGCATCCGCCATGGGCTACCAGGCCGTGTGCCTGCTGGAGCAGGGCAAGTACAACCGCATCGTCGGCATGAAGGGCGAGAAGCTGGTGGACTACCCGGTGGATGAGGCACTCGAAATGACCAAGACCCTCGACCCCGTCCTGATCGACGTCTGCAACACCATTTCTATCTGATTTCCTGCATTGCATTTCTGGAGCTGTTCTCTTGGCTGGGCTGAGAGGGCGGCTCCTTTTTTGTTGGGTTATAATGGTGTTGCACACGTCGTTTCGATGGCTGCAAAGACCATTGGCATCTGAGCGCGAAAAACGAGAAGGGAAAGATGGAGTTTTTCGTGACTGTGCCTGTGGATGATGCACAGTTTGAGGTGCTGGAACGGCGCTATCAGACCCTGATCGGCTAAAGGGAAAAGTCGAGCGCAGAACAGCCGGACCGGCATAGAGAGAAGAGCTTGCACACGGAAAGTGCAGGCTCTTTTTCTTTTGGCTTTGCCGGGAGGACCGTAGCGTCTGCATTGAAATTTCTTTGAATGCGGCAAGAATCAATCTGGATATTAACGTCAAGTCGATAAAATTTTAATGACATAAACAGAGAGTATCTTTCAGAATTGATTTAAAATCAACTCACAAATGCGATATGATACCGATTTCATGCATGAAAAATACGATTTGTATTTTTCCCTTTGCTTTGCAGAGTGCCGCTTGGTGTGGTATACTAGAACCGTACAAAAACGGTGTCCTGTGGGAGCGGTCTCCCGACACAGGTCACCCGGCAGGAGAGTGATTTGTTTGGAACTGGAACAGGCCCAGAAGCGTGTGGAGGAGTTGCGCGCTGTCATTGAAAAGAACAACCGGCTCTATTATGACCAGGATGCCCCGGAGCTGGAGGATTTTGAATACGATGCATTGACCCGGGAACTGAAAGCGTTGGAAGCGCAGTTCCCGCAGCTGATCACGCCGACTTCGCCGACCCAGAAAGTGGGCGGGACTCCCAGCGGGCGCTTTACCAAGGTGACCCATGCGGTCAAGATGGAAAGTTTGTTGGATGCATTTTCGTATGATGAGCTGCGCGACTTTGACCGCCGCGTACGGGATGCAGGCATCGAACCGGAATATGTGGTCGAGATCAAGATCGACGGCCTTTCCTGCAGTCTGGAGTATGAGAACGGAGAACTCGCCCGGGCGTCCACCCGCGGCGACGGCGTGGTAGGCGAGGATGTGACCCAGAACGTCCGGGCAATCAAACGCATCCCCAAGACGCTGAAAAATGCGCCGGAGTTTCTGGAGGTGCGCGGCGAGGTCTATATGCCGCACGAGGCTTTCCAGAAGCTGTGCGCGGAGCAGGAACTGCAGGGGGCTGCTCCCTTCAAGAACCCGCGCAATGCGGCGGCAGGTTCCCTGCGGCAAAAGGATGCAAAGATCACCGGAAGCCGCGGCCTGTCCATTTTTGTGTTCAACGTCCAGCAGATCCGCGGGAAGGAACTGACCCGCCATTCGGACAGTCTGGACTACCTCAAGAGCCTTGGTCTGCCGGTCTCGCCGCGCTACCATGTGGTACATGACATTGAGCAGGCCATTGCAGAGATCGAGCAGATCGGGCAGAACCGTTCCAAGCTGGATTTTGATATGGACGGTGCGGTCATCAAGGTAAACGATTTTGCCCAGCGGGAACAGATGGGTTCCACCAACAAATTCCCGCGCTGGGCCATCGCCTTCAAGTACCCGCCGGAGGTCAAGGAAACCACCCTGCGCAGCATCGAGGTGGCCGTGGGCCGCACCGGTGTCCTGACCCCCACGGCCTGCTTTGATCCGGTCTTTCTGGCCGGCACGACCGTGGCGCGCGCCACCCTCCATAATGAGGACTTTATCCGGCAATTTGGTCTGTGCATCGGGGACACGATTCAGGTGCGCAAGGCCGGCGATATCATCCCGGAAGTGATCGGGGTCACCCGCCGCGCCGAGGACGCTCAGCCCTACGAGATGCCGACGGTTTGTCCGTCCTGCGGCGCACCGGTGGTGCATCTGGAGGACGAGGCGGCGCTGCGCTGCGTGAACCCGGAGTGTCCGGCACAGGCTTTGCGCAACATCATTCATTTTGCGTCCCGGGATGCCATGGACATCGACGGTCTGGGCACGGCTGTGGCAACGCAGCTGGTGGAGAAAGGCATGGTGCATTCGGCGGCAGACATCTATGCGCTTAGCCGGGAACAGCTGCTGACGCTGGACAAATTCAAGGAGAAAAGCGCGGACAATCTGCTGAACGCCATCCAGCGCTCAAAAGAGAACAATCTGGACAAGCTGCTGTTTGGCTTTGGCATTCGCAACATCGGCGACAAGGCGGCGGCATTGCTGGCAGAACATTTCGGTTCGTTGCAGGCCATCCGGGAAGCAGATGCCGCTGCCATCAGCGAGATCGACGGCTTTGGCGGTGTGATGGCCCAGAGCGTAGTGGAATTCTTTGCGAAGGAAGGCACCACAGACCTTGTGCACCATCTGGCAGATGCCGGGGTCAACATGCAGTGGAAGGGCGAGCCCAAGGGCGACAAGCTGGCCGGTAAAACGCTGGTGGTTACCGGTACGCTGGAAACACTCTCCCGCAACGAGGCGGAAGCCCTCATCGTCAAAAACGGCGGCAAAGCCAGCGGCTCGGTCTCCAAAAAGACTTCCTATGTGGTCGCCGGTACAGCAGCCGGTTCTAAGCTGACCAAAGCGCAGGCGTTGGGCGTTCCGGTGCTGACCGAAGCTGAATTCCTTGATCTGCTCAAAGAAGAATAATTACAATTTTGCATAGCCTCTGCGGCGTTTCGGGCCGCAGGGGCTTTTTTGTTTGTGTGCGGTTCTAAGCGGGTAGGGGCTGCATACACTGGTAACACAAGTTTCGTTGAAAGGAAGTGCCCATTGTGGACGAGTATTACCGCGCAATCCGTCTGTTGCCTGCATGGCTGGCGCAGCCGCTGGCCCGGCTGCCGCAGAATACCGCCGAAAAAGTGCACGAACTGCGGCTGCGGACAGGCTGTGGAATTTGCCTGTCCATTGCCGGGCAGCAGACGACGTTGGACGAGCTGCCGGAATGCCCGCAGACCCTGCGCGGCAGGACGCTGGATGCCCTGCAGATGGACGAGATCCTTTATGTGCTCTGCGGTGGTTCAGTACATACCCATCAGGCCGAACTGGCGCAGGGCTACCTGACCACGGCATCCGGCTGCCGTGTGGGGGTGGGCGGTCGGTTCGTATTGCGCGGCCCGGAGGATGTTGTGCTGCAGCGTCTTTTGTCGCTGAATTTCCGCATTGCGCGTCCAATTTGTACGGAACTTCCGGCGGAGCTGTGCACCCTTTTGCAGGGACATTTCATCGGGGCACTGCTGGTGGGAGAACCGGACAGCGGCAAGACCACCCTTCTGCGGCAGATCGCCCGGGAACTGGCTGCACAGAAACGGGCCGTGGCTGTGATCGACGAGCGAGGGGAACTTTTTCCGCCGGAGCGGCAGAATGGCGATGCCCTTGACTGCATCAGCGGCCTGCCCAAAGGCCGTGCGGTCCAGATGGCGCTGCGGACGTTGGCCCCGCAGGTGATCCTGCTGGACGAGCTGGGGGACCTGACCGAGGTCGCCGCACTGGAACAGGGCTTTTTCAGCGGGGTGGAGTTTGTGGCCAGCGTCCATGCCGCCACGCTGGAGGACGCTCTGCAAAGGCCGCAGGTGCGGGTTTTACAGCAGCAGGGAGCACTGCGGTTTCTTGTCCTGCTGGAAGGACGCTGTGCACCGGGCCGGATCCGGGAGATCCGGCAGCTTCCGCTGCTATGATGCTGCACATTCTGGGTGCTCTGCTGTTGCCGTTGTGCGGCTGGCTGGCCGGGGATGCCATACAGGCCCGTACGGTACAGCACCTTGCTGCATTGCAGAAATGCCTTGCGCTTCTGGAACGCATCCGGCAGGAGGTCGCGTTCCGCCGGGCAGACCTGCAGCAGCTTTACGCAGAGCTCTGCCGGGAAGGCATACTGGAATCCGGCGCCCGCTGCTTACAGGAGGCCCCACCGCCGGAGGGCCTGACGCGGGAAGAACAGCAGTGCTTCCGGACGTGCATGTCCGGCCTTGGCCGTGCGGAAGCGCAGCAGGAGTGCGAACAGCTGGACTACTACCGGGCCCGCCTGCAGGCTTTGCAGCAAACGGCAGAACACGCTGCCCGGCGGCAGGCCGGTCTGCCCCGCAAACTGGGCCTTGCAGCCGGGATGGCAATGGCACTGCTGCTCATCTGAATTCGGAAATCTTGGAGGAAACAGCGCAGATGGAAATTGATCTGGTGTTCAAAATTGCAGCCATCGGCATCATTGTGGCGGTGCTCAATCAGCTCTTGATCCGCTCCGGGCGGGAGGATCAGGCCATGATGACGACCCTTGCCGGCCTTGTGGTGGTCCTATCCATTCTGGTCAAGCAGATCAGCACCCTGTTTGTTACCATCAAGGCGCTGTTTTCGCTGTGAGTTCCGCCTGGGTCACGCTGGGGCTGGTGGCAGTGCTGGCAGCGATGCATGCACTTTTGCAAAAGGAGCTTCCGGCCTATGCGCTCCTGCTCTCACTGGGAGCAATCGCCCTTCTGCTGGTGCGGCTGGGCGGCACCTTCCGCAGTGTTCTGGAGGGTGTCGCGCTGCTGGGACAGCAAACGGACAAGCAGGCGTTCCAATGCCTGCTGCGCAGCACGGGCATCCTGTTGCTTGCCGACTATACCCGCACCCTCTGCAAAGAGAGCGGAGCCGAGGCGCTTGGCTGGTGTGCAGGGCTTGCGGGCCGCTGTCTGGTGCTGGCGGCAGTGTTCCCACTGCTGGAAGAAGTGTGTCAACGGATCTGGGGGCTGGCAGGATGAGCGGCAAAAAATACCGGGGGTTTCTGGCAGGGTTGGTGTTTCTGGCCGCAATGCCTTTTGGAACGGTGCGGGCTTTCGCACTTGAAAGCCTGCCCGGCCGGGAATTGTGGCAGCCCTACCTGACCCAAAGTGCACAGGGTGCAGCGGATTTTGCCCGGGACCCGGTGTCGGCATTGCTGAGCCTGCTGCCGGGTTCACCCGTGCAGCTTCTGGTCGATACCCTGCACAGCTACGCAGATCTTTTGCTGTTTCTGCTGCTGCTCACAACTTTGTCATTTCTCGTTGGCGATGCAGCGGACGGTACCTTGCTGGACCTTGCGGCAGCCGGTGGCTGCGGGGTGCTCATCTGGGGTGATCTGCTGACACTGGCACAGTCTATCGGTGAACGCATGGACAGCTGGCGGCTGTTCCTCACGGGATTTCTGCCGGTGTGCGGCGCAGTCCTGACGGCAGGTGGAGAGGGAAACGCCGGAGCTGTGGCCAGCGGATTTCTGCTGAGCGTGCTGGCTCTGCTGGCACAGGGGATCGCGCTGTGCATCCGGCCGCTGCTGCAAAGCTATCTGGCCATCAGCATGGCCTGCTGCATCCACACGCAGACGGGTCTCCCGGAAGCCTGCAGGATGAGCGGGCAGCTGCTGCGAAAAAGCATTTCGGTGGGCGGAAAACTGTTTGCGCTTCTGCTTGGCGTACAGCGAGTGATCACACTGCAATTGGACCACACGACATCCCGTCTGGGCCAGATGCTGACGGGCAGTGTCCCGGTGATCGGGCAGGCGTTGAGCGGTGCGGCCGATACCGTATTGGCCGGGCTGCAGCTGCTCAAAAACTCTCTTGGAATCGCGGCACTGGTGATCCTTGGCGCGGAATTTGTTCCGCTGTATCTGGGACTGTTGTTCCACCTGGCAGTTCTGTCCGGGTGCAGGCTTCTGTGCAGCTTTGCCGGTATCGACCGGTGCCGGGCGCTGTTTGCCTGTCTGACGGAGGCGGTCCGGTGCATGGCGGCGGTCACGGCACTGTTCTTTTCGCTGACAATGGTCGGTGTCGCGTTGATGACAATGATGAACGGAGGGTGAAATGCGGGTCGTAACGGCATTCTGCCTTGCATGTGTCTGCGCGGAGCTGCTAGTGCAGCTGGTGGAAGCAGGCTGGGCGCGCCGATGCATAAAAGTGGTTGCGGGGCTATATATTCTAACAGTTCTGCTCCGTGCAATTTCTGCACTGCCTGCACGGACCGCACAGTGGCTTCAGCCGGTGCAGGCATCTGCCTCCATCGAGGGCGTGGAAACCACGATCCTCACGGAGACGGCGAAGCGCTTGAATGAGATGTTGGCAGCGGAATGCGAGGCACAGACAGGCATCCCGGTCCGGGTGGAAACGGAATTGGAACAGACGCCGGACGGCATCCGCGCAGCTCACGCGATCCTGTGGATGCCGCCGGACAGCCCGGCACAGGTGCAGACACAGCTTGTGCAGTTTCTGCAAAAAGAACTTAGCACCGACGCTGTCACCGCAGCGGAAGAGGCGGAACCATGAAAAAAGCAACGATCACAACTGTTCTTCAGGGATGCAAAGGCCCGCAGGGGCGCACAAGACTTGCGGTGCTCATTGGCGGGGTGGCCATGCTGCTGTTGCTGTTGTCGGAGTTGATGCCGACTGGGACGAAGTCTGCTGCCGCCAGCACAGCCCCACAGGAAATCGCTGCGTATCAGACCCAGCTGGAAAACCGGCTTGAAACACTGATCGCTCAGATGGACGGAGCGGGAAAGACGACGGTGATGCTCACACTGGAAACGGGGGAGGAAACGATCTATGCACTGGATACGCAGTCCGGGCAGATGCAGGAACAGCAGACGCATGTTCTGCTGGAAGATGGCTCCGCCCTGGCAGAGACGATCTATCAGCCGCAGATCCGCGGCGTGGCCGTGCTGTGCGACGGCGGGGGAGATGTCCGCGTGGCAGCACGCATCACGGAGATGGTGGGAGCGCTGCTGGATCTGCCATCCAACCGGATCTGTGTGGAACAGCGCAAGCCATGATCTGACCCAGAACAAGGAGGATTCAAGATGAGAGCACTTTCCAGAAATACCCGGCGGGTGACCGCGCTTACGCTGGCCGCTGCCCTTGTCATTGCCGTTTATCTGAACTGGCAGTATGCCCGCACCGATACCGGCATTGCAGCGGACGAGGAAGCCCAGGTCGTTTCGGCCGAGCCTGTGCAGTCGGACACGGTCCTGGACGGCCTGCCCACGGAAGCCGAAACAGTGTCGGCCGCGAACAAAAACTACGGGGAAGCACAGCTGGTCAGCGTGGCAAGCGACAGCGGCGCAAAGTTCTTTGAAGAGGCACGCCTGAAACGGGAAAAGGCGCACGATGAAGCCATGGACACCCTGCAAAAAACCATGAAGTCCTCTTCGCTCTCTGCGGAGGAAAAGAAGGACTGCACCGCCCAGCTGACAGCCGGGTTGGAAGATCTGCACGCCGAAAATGAGATCGAGACCCTCATCAAAGCCAAGGGCTTTGCGGACTGCCTGTGCTTTCTGCAGTCCGGCCGCGCCGATCTGACCGTCATGACATCCGGTGACCCGCTGACGGCGGCGCAGGTGGCGCAGATCCGGGACGTCGTGCTCAGCAAGAGCAGTGTGACGGCCCAGAACATCACGGTGGTGGAAGTAAAATAAAAAGTGTTTCCCTCCGACCGGAAGGAACCGGGCTGGAAAAAGAACCCGTTGTGTGGTCCGACAGAGTTTTCCAAACAAGTATTGAAATCAACCCCGCATTGATGGTATAATAACACCATCAGAAAACAGGAACGGCGTGCTGCCCGGCCATTCGGCGGTGGCAGCTGCAAAGCCGTTTTGAACCGAAAAAAAGCGGCAGTTCTGCTGCTTTTCAATGGAGGACAGCACAATGGATTTACAGAATATGGATCTTCAGGGCGGCAGCCTTCAGATTTCGACCGAAGTCATTGCAAAGATCGCACGGTGCGCTGCGCTGGAAGTGGAAGGCGTGGCAGAAGTTTCCTGCGGGACCCAGAACAAAAAGCTGAAGGATCTGCTGGAAGCCAGCATCCAGCCGCCGGTGGCCGTGGAAATGCGCGACGGCACGGCAGAGCTTACGCTGCATCTGATCATGGCGTCCGGCGCACGCATCCCTGCAGTGGCGGAAAAGGTGCAGGAAAATGTCAAGTCGGCCGTGCAGAACATGACCAGTGTCACGGTGAGCCGTGTGAATCTGGTGATCGCAGGTCTTGCTGCGGAGCAGTAAGAGCACTTGCAGCCGTACAAAAGAATGGATAGAACGCGTTCTCTCTGCCGGGGTTTCCCGGCGGGGAGAGCTCCTGTTATGAAAGGAATATTATGGAAAACATTTTGCCCCGTAGAGAAGCTCGCGAGAATGCATTTTTGCTGGCATTTTCGCAGACCTTTGGCGACGTCCCGCTGGCAGAGGCTCTGACCAACCATGCGGAAAACGACGAAGAGCACCCGGTGGATGGCTTCAGCAAGCTGCTGCTGAATGCTTATTACGACCATTCCGCAGAGGTGGATGACGAGATCCGCGCTCATCTGCGCAACTGGACCATGGAGCGTCTGCCGCGCGTCAGCCTGACCGTGCTGCGTCTGGCCATTGCAGAGATGCTGTTCGGCGGCGAGAACAAGCCCGGCGTTGCCATCAACGAGGCGGTGGAGCTGACCAAAAAGTATGGTGCCGATGAGGACTATCAGTTTGTGAACGGCCTGCTCGGCGCAGTGGCACGGGATCACGGCCTGAATGAAGAAGCCGCTGTGGAGCCGGCTGAACAGTGAGCCGTTATACGCTCGGGGTCGATACAAGCAACTATGCAACCTCTCTGGCAGTTTTTGATACAGCCGGAGAGGTTGTTTGTGCAAAAAAGCGGTTTCTTCCGGTCAAACCCGGGCAGCTGGGCCTGCGGCAGAGCGATGCACTGTTCCACCACACCACAGCACTGCCGGAAATGCTGCACGAGCTTGCGCAGGAGTTTGATTTGACCCGCATCGACGCTGTGGGTGTCTCCCAGAAGCCGCGCCCGGCAGAGGGCAGTTATATGCCGTGCTTTCTGGCCGGTGTGAACGCGGCGACGGCATTTGCAGCGGCGCGGAGCATCCCGCTGATTTATACGACCCACCAGCAGGGCCATGCCGCTGCGGCGCTGTTTGCAGCCCGCGGCGCAGACCTTTTTACGCAGAAAGTCCTGCTGTTTCATATTTCCGGCGGCACGACGGATCTGCTGCTGTGTGATGAGGTACGCACGATCACCCAACTTGGCACGGGCACGGACCTTTACGCCGGACAGGCTGTGGACCGCGTGGGCGTCAAGCTCGGGTTTGCCTTCCCGGCGGGTGCAGAGGTGTCTCGCCTTGCTACAGCGTGCCCGGAAGAGATCCGGCCGAAATCTAGCGTGAGGGGCATGCAGTGCAGTCTTTCCGGCCTGGAAAACCAGTGCAATGCCCTGCTTGCTGCGGGCAAAAGCCCGGAATATGTGTGCAAGTACTGCCTGCTCTGTGTGGCCGATACGGTGGTCAAAATGACAAAGGCTGCGCAGAAGGAATACCCGGGTCTGCCGGTGGTATGCGCCGGCGGCGTGATGAGCAGCGATGTGATCCGCCAATGGGTGCAGAAACGCCTGCCTCAGGTGTATTTTGTGCCGGGACAGTATTCCAGTGACAATGCCATTGGCGTGTCCATTCTTGCGGCACGGGAGGCCGGTTTATGGCTGAAGTGATCACGGTTTCGGCGCTGAACCGCTATGTCAAATCTCTTTTTGATGCAAACGACCGATTGTTTGATCTGGCATTGCGCGGCGAGGTGGCAAATTTTGTGCAGAACGCGCGCAGCGGGCATTGCTATTTCACCCTGCGGGATGAGCAGGCCAGCGTAAAAGCGGTGATGTTCCGCTCGGATGCGCGGCGGCTTGCGTTCCGTCCGGAAGAGGGGATGCGTGTGGTCGTGCGCTGCCGTGCAACGCTCTATGAGCGGGATGGCGCATTCCAGTTGTATGTCAATGAGATGTTCCCGGACGGAATCGGTGCAGCACAGCTGGCATTGGAGCAGCTCAAGGCCCGGCTGGAACAGGAGGGCCTGTTTGATGCGGCACACAAAAAGCCGCTGCCGCAATATCCCCGATGCATTGGGCTGGTGACCAGCAAGACCGGCGCGGCTTTACAGGACATCCGCAATGTGATCAGCCGCCGCTGGCCGGGTATCCGGCTGCTGCTCTGCCCGGTCATGGTGCAGGGGTTTGAAGCGGCTCCGCAGATTGCGGCGGCCATCCGGACGCTGGACCGCAGCGGCAGGGCAGATGTGATCATCGTGGCCCGCGGCGGCGGCAGCCGGGAGGATTTGTGGGTGTTCAACGCTGAGGTGATCGCGCGGGCAGCCTTTGCCTGCAAAACACCGCTGATCAGCGCCATTGGACACGAGATCGACTACACGATCCTGGACTTCGTGGCAGACCAGAGAGCCCCGACGCCCTCGGCAGCGGCAGAGCTTGCGGTGCCGGACCGGGAAGAACAATGGAATATTTTGCAAAATTTACAACAAAATATTTCTGAAAATATGCAAAAACGGCTCAAGTTGTGCTATAATGAGCTGGAACAATACAACTTAGCGTTGGAACGCAAGCCTGCGCATCACATCTGGAAGAGGGATTTTGACCAGCTGGAACAGGCTGGGCAGACGCTTCAGATCCAGATACAGCGCCGGATGCAGGCTGCAAATATGCAGTTGGAACATGCCGCAGCACTGACAGCCTCTCTGAGCCCGTACCGGGTCCTTGCCCGAGGCTATGCAATGATCACCACGGGCAGAGGACAGATCCTTCCGGCAGACCAACTGGAGCCGGACAAGACCATCTACATTCGCAGCGCTTCCCGCCGGGCAAAGTGCCGGGTGGAGGCCGTGGAGGAAATTGATGAAAGCACCCAAAAGCTATGAAGAGGGCATGGAGCGCCTGAATGCCATTCTGGCCAAAATGCAGGACGAGCAAACGACTCTTGCAGAAGCCGTCAAGTTGTATGCGGAGGCAGCATCTCTGATGGAATACTGCCATACTGCGCTGGAAAAAACATCGCTCCAGATCGAGGAGATCGACGCGAAGATCACGCAGACCATACAGGAACAGCGGGAGGAAAACTGATGGATTACAAAACACAATATCAGATGTATCTGTCGCAGGCTTCTGCCGCGCTGGAAGACGCCTGTGCAAAGTTTCTCCCGGAGGAATCGGAGGTATGCCGTGCGGCACGGTACAGCCTGCTGGGCGGTGGAAAACGCATCCGGGCCGTTCTGGTGCTCAGTGTCTGTGATATGCTGGGCGGTGATCCGCAGACGGCCGGAGCTTTCAGCGCTGCGGTGGAAATGCTGCACTGCTACTCGCTGATCCATGATGATCTGCCCTGCATGGACAACGATGATCTGCGGCGCGGCCGCCCCTCCTGCCACAAGGCATTCGGGGAGGCAACGGCCATGCTGGCAGGAGATGTGCTCCTGACCGAAGCCTTTGAAGCAATCGCCAATGCACCGGCTTGCCCGCAGGCCTGTGTGCAGGCCGCAAAGGCGCTGGGCCTTGGTGCCGGCAGCCGCGGCATGGTGTATGGGCAGGAGCTGGACCTGAAATACGAAGCACTGGCAGCGACCGAGGAACAGCTGCGGCTGATCCACCGCAATAAGACCGGTGCTCTGATCAACGCAGCCGTCCAGATGGGGGCAGCTGCCGCCGGTGCCGACGCCGACCAGTGCCGAGCACTGGAAGCATACGCCTACGGCATTGGACTGGTGTTCCAGATCGTGGACGATGTGCTGGATGTGACCAGCACGCCGGAACAGCTGGGCAAGCCCATTGGCAGCGACAGTGAAAACGGAAAAACAACGTTTGCAACGCTGTATGGCGTGGAGGGCGCAATGGCTCTTGCACAGCGCGTAAACGAAAAGACCTGCAGCGCTCTGCGCGAAACATTCGGCGAAAAATCGGCCTTCCTGGAGCAGCTTGCGCAGCAGCTCCTGACACGCAAACACTAAAACGGATCGTCGTCCGGGAAAGCAAAAGGAAACGCTATGCAGTTCATTTATGAGATCCTTTCATTCAACCGCATCCTGACCGTGTCGCTCCTGGCATGGTTCGTGGCGCAGGTGCTCAAGACCCTGATCAACTTCATCCTGCTGGGCAAATTCCAGCTGGAGCGCATGTGGGGCGACGGCGGTATGCCCAGCGCCCACAGCGCCACCGTCTGCGCAATGGTCATTGCCACGGCACGGTGTGAGGGCATTGACTCTGCCATTTTTGCAGTGGCCTGTGTGGTGGCCATCATCACCATGCACGACGCCATGGGCGTGCGCCATGAGACCGGCGAGCAGGCAAAGGTGCTGAACCAGATGATCGACCAGTGGATCGAGGTCAGCGAAAAGAACGCCCCGTTCCTGCAGAACATGCATCTGAAGGAAATGGTCGGCCATACTCCGCTGCAGGTGGTCGCAGGCTTTCTGGTGGGCCTTGTGGTCGGCCTGCTGTACCCGCTGGGCCTGTGAGACATGCCAGCAGGGCAGGAAACATTGCATGAAGGACGTGTGATTTGGTTATGGAATCGTTGCTGCTGGACAACATTGATCAACCCAGCGATCTGAAAAATCTGGACAAAGAACAGGTAAACAAGCTCTGTGCGGAGATCCGTCAGTTTTTGCTGCGGAATATCTCCCGCACAGGCGGTCATTTGGCATCCAACCTCGGCGCAGTGGAGCTGACGGTAGCCCTGCACCGGGTGATGACGACGCCAATGGACAAAATCGTTTTTGACGTGGGGCATCAGTGCTATACGCACAAACTGCTCACCGGCCGACGCAGCGGCTTTGCAAAACTGCGCCAGCTGGATGGCATTTCCGGCTTTCCGAACCCGAACGAGAGCGAGCATGATGCCTTTATTGCAGGGCACGGCAACACAGCGCTTTCGCTGTCCATCGGCATGGCCTGGGCCAAGAAGATCCGGCATGAGCCGGGCTGGGTGGTTGCGGTCATCGGCGATGGTGCCTTTACAGGCGGCATGGTCTATGAGGGCATGAACAACATCGGCTCCCTGGACAATCTGCTCGTGATCCTGAATGACAACAAGATGTCCATTTCCCACAATGTGGGCGCGCTGGCGCGGTATCTGACCCACCTGCGCACGACGACTGCATATTTTGACGCCAAGGACAATGTGCGGAGCTTCCTCGACAGTGTCCCGGTGGTGGGTACCCCGCTGAAAAAAGCCCTGACCGAGGGTAAAACATTGCTCCGACGGGCAATGTACCACTCGACCATGTTTGAGGACATGGGATTCCAGTACATTGGGCCGGTGGATGGTCACAATGAGGAAGAACTGGAGCGGACCCTGCGCACCATCAGTCAGCGGCCCGGCCCGCACTTTCTGCATGTTGTGACCAAAAAGGGCAAAGGATATCAGCCGGCCGAGATGAACCCGGGCAACTACCACGGGGTATCGGCCTTTGACCCGGACGGAATGCCCGACCCGGAGGTGTCTCCCAAGGAATCGTTTTCGACGACCTTCGGGCAGGCGCTTGCGCGGGAAGCTGCACAGAACAGCCGCATCTGCGCCATTACCGCGGCCATGAAATATGGCACCGGGCTGCAGTTCTTTTCGCACAGTGCGCCGGAGCGGTTCTTTGACGTAGGCATGGCAGAGCAGCACGCCGTGACCTTTGCGGCGGGTCTGGCCAGTCAGGGCATGCTGCCGGTGGTGTGCATTTACTCCACCTTCCTGCAGCGCTCTTACGATCAGATCCTGCACGATGTGAACCTGCTGCAGGAGAACGTCGTGTTCGCCATTGACCGCGCGGGTTTTGTTCCGGCAGACGGAGAAACGCATCAGGGCGTTTACGACCCGGCTTTCCTGAGCCAGATCGGTATGCCGCTCTATGCACCTTCCAATTATGCGGAGCTGACCTATTGGCTGCACGAGCTGCTGAAGGACGGCTGCAGAGGCCCCCGTGCGATCCGTTATCCGCGGGGTGGGGAAAATGCTCGTCTGGCGCAGTATGGCTGCAGCGGACAGGACTATGATTTCCTGCACAGAACCGAGGGTGCCCAGGCGGTGTTGATCAGCTATGCGGACGAAATGGATGATATTCTGACTGCATGTGAAAAACTTACGGAGTATCGTATCAATTGCGACGCACTTAAACTTGTAAAGCTGTTCCCCTTTACAGAAAAAATGATCGAAGCTGTGAAGGATTATAAAATCGTGCTATTTGCAGAAGAATGTGTGGAATGGGGCAGTATCGGGGAGCATCTGGCCTATTGCCTGCAGCAGGCGGGCTGGAATGGAACCTTCCTGCACGCTGCTGTGCATACGGCCAACCTGCCCCATGCAACCGTCCCGCAGATCAAGCAGGTCACCGGGCTGGATGCCGACACCCTTGCACAGCAGGTGATGGATGCCTGGATGAAAGGAGAAAACATATCGTGAAAATTCGGTTGGATCAATATCTGGTTCAGCATGGTCTGATCCAGAGCCGTGAACGCGCCAAGGCCATGATCATGTCCGGTGTGGTGTTTGTCAACGAACAGAAGGTGGACAAGGCCGGTGAGATGATCAAGGAAGATGCCAAGGTGGAGGTGCGCGGGCACGACATCGGTTATGTCAGCCGCGGCGGCCTGAAGCTGGAAAAAGCCATGCAGTGTTTTCCGCTGACGCCCAAGGGCAAGGTGTGCATGGACATTGGTGCATCGACCGGCGGGTTTACCGACTGCATGCTGCAGAACGGTGCGGTCAAGGTCTACGCAGTGGATGTGGGCTACGGCCAGCTGGCCTGGAAGCTGCGCACCGATGAGCGCGTGATCAACATGGAGCGCACCAACATCCGCAGCGTTACGCCGGAGGCTCTGGATGAACCGATCGAGTTCTTCAGCGTGGACGTTTCCTTTATCTCGCTGCATCATATTTTTCCGGTGGCACAGGCCATCACCACGCCGGACGCCATGGGCGTCTGTCTGGTCAAGCCGCAGTTTGAAGCCGGGCGCGAAAAAGTGGGCAAGAACGGCGTGGTGCGTGACCCCGCCACCCACCGCGAAGTGCTGCACAATGCCATGGGTTATGCGGCTGCCAACGGGTTTGCTGTGCGCGGGCTGGATTTCAGCCCGGTGAAAGGTCCGGAAGGCAACATCGAATATCTGATGTTCGTGCAGAAGAGCGAGGAGCCCTGCGTGCTGGACGATGCGGCCGCCGAACAGGTCGTGGCTGCAAGCCATTCCACGCTGGACCGCTGAACGATACGGATACAGAACCAAAACAGGAGGCTTCGGCATGACCGTTTACATTTCTCCGAACCCTGGAAAGATCTCGGCCAGTGAGGTCGCTCTGCGTGCAGCGCAGATCCTGCAGAATCATGGCGCATCGGTGCTGATGTGCGAGGATCTGCGCACGGTCTGCAATGCGGCCGGCGTTGTATATCTGCCGCTGGAACAGTGTCTGGAACGTACGGACGTGATCCTGACCATCGGCGGAGACGGAACGATCCTGCATGAGGCGAATCTTTCGCTCAAGCATGCAAAGCCGATCCTGGGCATCAACCTGGGCCGCTGCGGTTTTCTGGCTACCTGCGAGGTCAGCGAGATGGAAAGCAAGCTGCCTGCCGTGGCGCGGGGCGAGTTCCAGCTGGACAACCGGATGCTGCTCTACGCCCATGTTCTGGGCCATGACGGCTGGGAAGGACATGCACTGAACGACGTTGTCGTGACAAAAGGCCGCCTGCAGCAGGCCATTGATTTCAGCATTTACTGCGATGACATTCTGGTGGAGCATTACCGGGGCGATGGTGTGATCGTTGCGACGCCGACCGGCTCTACTGCGTATTCGATGGCCGCAGGCGGGCCCATTCTGGATTCGCAGACAAAAGGCGTGGTCGTCACGCCGATCTGTCCCCACAGTCTTGCCAGCCCGGCCATGGTGTTTGCGCAGGAACGCAAGCTGAACATCTGCGTCGGTCAAGTGGCCGACGGCGAGGTGTTCATCAGCTGTGACGGTGCAGCAGGATTCCCGCTCAAGGCGGGCGCAACGGCAGAAGTCCGGCTTTCGGATCAGGTGGTGCAGCTGATCACCTTCAGCAAGGCGGATCAATTCCAGGCCATCGACCAGAAATTGCGCAGCAGACGATAAAAGGAGATACGACGAACTATGGCACATGTCCGCAAAGAAGAAGCAAAAAGCAAGGGAGACCGCTTGCAGACCATTCTCCGTCTTGTGCAGGAGCATCCGATCAGTCGGCAGGAAGTGCTGCTGGACTATCTGCGCAAGGAAGGGTTTGATGTGACTCAGGCCACGATCTCGCGGGATATCCGGGAGCTGTGCCTGGTCAAGGCTGCCACTGCAGAGGGCTACCGCTATGTTTCCAGCCGGAACGAGAGCTTTAACCCCAAGACCCAGGGCCGGTTTGAGACGATCTTTCATGAGTCGGTGCTGGGGGTGGACTATGCAGGCCATGTGGTGCTGGTCAAGTGCTATTCCGGCATGGCCAATGCAGCCTGTGAGGTATTTGACGCATTGCAGTGGAAAAACGTGGTCGGCACCCTTTCGGGTGATGACACTTTTCTGATCGTTGCCCGCTCCGAGCGGGACGCCAAGACCATCTGCACGGAACTGACCCGGCACATCGGGTAAAACAAACGCGGGAGAGACGATAAACCATGTTAAGCTGCCTGCAAATTGAAAATGTCGCGGTCATCCAGAAGGCAGAAGTTCATTTTCAGCCGGGGCTGAACGTCCTCACCGGTGAGACTGGTGCGGGCAAGTCCATTCTGATCGACTCCATCAACGCGATCCTGGGCAATCGGACTTCCAAGGATCTTGTGCGCACGGGTGCGTCCAAAGCGGTGATCCGTGCGTCTTTTGCGCAGATCCCGGATGTGGTGCTGGACAAACTGGAAGCGGCCGGTTATGAGCGCTCGGCAGAGCTGCTTCTGAGCCGTGAGATCACCGCCGAAGGAAAGAGCAGCTGCCGGATCAACGGCATGCCCACCACGGCGGCTGTGCTGCGGGAGCTGTGCGGAGGTCTGATCAACATCAACGGCCAGCACGACTCGGTGGGACTGCTGAATCCGGCACACCATCTGAGCATTCTGGACGATTATGCGCAGAACGCCAAACTCTATCAGGAGTATTATGTGCTGTACCGGAGCCTGGTCAAGGTCAAGAAGGAACTGGACGCCATGATCACCGACGAGGCGGAAAAGCAGCGACGGATCGACCTGCTGAGCTATCAGGTACAGGAGATCGAAGAAGCCGGACTGACCGCCGGTGAGGAGCAGACACTGGAAAGCCGCCGCAAGGTGCTGGCCAACGCGTCCACCATCCGGGACCGGGTGGCAAAGGCCCATGCGCTGCTGTCCGGGGACGATGACACCCCCGGCGCAGTGGATCTGCTGGGTGAAGCATCCAACGCCATGGATACGGCCGCCCAGCTGGACGAGTCACTTTCCGGGGTGTCCGGCACGCTGATGGACCTGTACTATTCGGCCAAGGACGCAGCGGCAGAGCTGATCGACCGGCTGGATGCCTACGACACAAACGACGCCGAGCTGGATGAGATCGAACAGCGGCTGGATCTGTTGTACCGTCTCAAACGCAAGTACGGTGATACGGTGGAGGACATCATTGCCTTTGGACAGAAAGCACGGGAGGAACTGGAACAGATCCAGTTCTCGGAGCAGCGGCACGATCAGCTGCAGGCGGAAAAGCTGCGCCTGTATGGTCTGGCGCGCGAAAAGGCGGAGGCCTTGACCCAGACCCGTCTGAAAGCCTTTGACGAGCTGAATGCACGCATTACCGATACCTTGCAGTTCCTGAATATGCCGGGTGTGCGCATGACGCTGCACCACGCCCGTGGGCCGCTGGCAAGCCACGGACAGGACAGCGTGGAATTCTACATCTCCACGAACGCCGGTGAAGCCCCGAAACCGCTGGCCCGCATTGCCTCCGGCGGTGAGCTGAGCCGCATCACCCTTGCCATCAAAAATGCGCTGGCAGACCGGGATGCAGTGCCCACGGTGATCTACGATGAGATCGACAGCGGTGTTTCCGGCAAGGCCGCCGGACGGATCGGTGAGGTGCTGCGGCAGAGCGCACAGGGACATCAGATCCTGTGCATCACCCATACGGCACAGATCGCCGCACTGGCTGACTGCCACCTGCTGATCCAGAAAAATGTGACGAACGATCGCACTTATACCGAGATCCACCCGCTGGATACGGAGGGCCGCGTGGAAGCACTGGCCCGGTTGATCTCCGGCGATCATGTGACCGAGCTTTCCCGGGCAAATGCGCGGGAAATGCTGGGTACCGGCCGCCAGTAACAGGGGAGCGTTCCCGTCGGAATCCGGGGCTTGACAAGCCCGTGTTCTTGTGATAAAGTAAGTTTTGTTAATGGCGATGAAGGGAATAAGTACCCTGAAGTGTTCTGTCCAGAGAAACCCCGGTTGGTGCAAGGGGCCGCAGAACAGCAGGCGAATACCTCCCGGAGCTGCAGGCTGAATGCTGTCTGAGCTAGTAGGCTGTGCCGCGTGCGAGCGTTACAAACGCAGGAGTGTCACTCTACTCTG
>OGEQ01001524.1_pt1 | contig 18466 bp, 14 predicted proteins | sample 1570731 | NCBI WGS metagenome assembly OGEQ01 (sample SAMEA2582132, study PRJEB24529) | metagenome | biome: Human gut stool | place: China | collected 2011
AGTGCAAAAGTACTAACTATTTTTCATTCCACCAAATCTTTTCGCAAAAAAGTTGAGATTTTGGTGCATTTTTAACACTTATAAAGACTTCATAGAGTTTTTCTTACCACTACACTTTATTTTATACATGCATACGCCTGCCTGCATGTGCGGGCGCACACCCGCAAGCGCATTAATAATATTGTACTCATATTCCAAGACCGAAAAGAAATCAGGATTCAACTAGAAAAGTATTATCCGGAGAATATATCTATCAAAGAAGAATATTACTATACGAAAAGAATATTATCGAAGAAAAGGGAGAAACTCAGAAAAACATTTTGCCAATTAAAAAAAATATAGTACCTTTGCACACGTTTTAACGGATAACAAGATTAATTACATATATTTTAAAACTTTCAAATGAAGGCATTAGCAATTAAGTCGAGTTTGTTTTCCTGTTTAAAGACATACAACAAGAAAACATTCATGTCTGACCTCATGGCAGGTATCATCGTTGGTATCGTAGCCCTGCCTCTGGCCATCGCATTCGGTATCGCTTCTGGCGTGACCCCTGAAAAGGGTATCATCACCGCCATTGTAGCAGGTCTCATCATCTCCATCTTCGGTGGAAGCAAAGTGCAGATTGGTGGTCCTACGGGAGCATTCATCGTTATCATCTATGGCATTATCCAGAAATATGGTATGGAAGGTTTGACGATAGCGACACTGATGGCTGGTCTGTTCCTGGTTCTCTTCGGACTTCTCCGTCTTGGAACCATCATCAAGTACATCCCTTACCCTATCGTTGTGGGATTTACCAGTGGTATCGCCGTAACCATCTTCACCACTCAAATCAAGGATCTCTTTGGATTGACGTTGACTTCGAACCCATCTGATTTTCTGGAGAAATGGGGCGTCTACTTCCAAAGCTTTGACACCATAGATCCTTGGTGTGCCCTTATCGGAATAGTAAGCGTAGTGGTTATAGCCATCACCCCTAAGTTCAGCAAGAAGATTCCGGGCTCTCTTATTGCCATCATCCTGATGACCGTTGTAGCCTTACTGCTCAAGCAGTTTGCCGGCGTTGAGAGTATCGAGACCATCGGCGACCGCTTTTCTATCAGCAACGAACTGCCTGCAGCTCAGGTACCAGTCATGAATTGGGAGACCATCAAGAGTCTTGTATCACCAGCTATTACCATCGCCATCCTGGGAGCCATTGAGAGTTTGCTTTCAGCAACTGTTGCCGATGGTGTAATCAGCGATCATCACGACAGTAACACCGAGTTGGTAGCTCAGGGTTTGGCCAATATCGCCTCTCCCCTCTTTGGCGGTATTCCTGCAACAGGTGCCATTGCCCGCACAATGACCAATATCAATAATGGCGGTAAGACTCCTATTGCAGGCATCATCCACGCCATAGTTCTGCTGCTCATCTTCCTCTTTCTGATGCCTCTTGCCCAGTACATTCCTATGGCTTGTCTTGCCGGTGTATTGGTAGTTGTATCTTACGGAATGAGCGGATGGAGAAGTTTCCTGGCATTGATGAAGAATCCGAAGAGCGATGTAACCGTACTTCTGATTACCTTCTTCCTCACCATCATCTTCGATTTGACAGTAGCCATTGAGGTGGGTCTGATTATCGCCTGTCTGCTCTTCATGAAGCGAATGAGCGAAACCACCGACGTGACAGCTATTACCGATGATGAGATTGACTTGAACAAGGAGTTTGACTTCCTCTCAACCAACCTGGAGCACTATACGATTCCGAAGGGCGTAGAGGTATACGAAATCAATGGTCCTTTCTTCTTCGGAGCTGGTAACAAGTTTGAGGAAGTGATGGCAGCTTTCGGTGACCGTCCACTGGTACGCGTCATCCGTATGCGCAAGGTTCCATTTGTTGATTCAACCGGTATCCACAACCTCACCAACCTCTGCGAGATGAGCCAGAAGGAGGACATTCAGGTTGTACTCTCCGGTGTTTGCGAGAAGGTAAACGCCCAGTTGGAAAAGGCTGGTTTCTACAATATTCTTGGCAAGGATAATATCACAGATCACATCAGCAAGGCTCTGAAACGTGCTGAAGAGATTATTGAGAAGAAAACTGTTAATAGTTAATAGTTTACAGTTAACATTTTACTGATTGTAGACCATCAAATAAAAAAGATGCATTGCTGAATATACCAGTAATGCATCTTTTTTTATTGTCATCAAGTAACTGTTAACTATAAACTATTACAAAACTTTTCCCAGAAACTCCTGTAGTCTTGGCGATTTCGGATGGTTGAATATTTGCTCAGGACTTCCGTCTTCCGTGATATAGCCGTCACTGAAGAAGAGAACACGGTTGGCCACTTCTCTTGCAAATCCCATCTCGTGGGTCACCACCACCATCGTCATTCCTTCGGCAGCAACATCTTTCATCAGCTGCAGCACCTCTCCCACCATTTCCGGATCGAGAGCCGAAGTCGGCTCATCAAAGAGGATTACCTCTGGATTCATCGCTAAGGCACGGGCGATAGCTACGCGCTGTTTCTGTCCGCCCGACAGACTGTCGGGATAACTGTCGGCCTTATCCAGCAATCCGATACGGGTCAGGAGTTCCGTTGCTTTCTCATCAGCTTTTTCCTTTGTCATCTTACCCAATTCTACCGGAGCCAGCATGATGTTGCGGCGTATGGTCATATTAGGGAAGAGATTGAACTGCTGGAATACCATACCCACCCTCTGGCGCATTCGGTTGATATCAACATCGCTTGATGTGATATCCATATCATCAATAAAGATTTTACCCTCGGTAGGTTCTTCCAGAAGGTTGATGGAACGCAGGAAGGTACTCTTGCCACAACCCGACGGACCGATGATGGCAACCACCTCACCTTTCCTCACCGAGGTGGTAATGCCTTTCAGCACCTCGTTGTCGCCGAAGCGTTTACGAAGTCCTTCTATCTTGATTATTTCGTTCATTTTATCCATTGTTTTAAAGCTTTTGTCCTTTCAGGATTCCTCATTTCCTTTCGCTCTTTCTCAGTCTCTTCTCCAGCCTTCTCACTCCTGCGTTCAGTCCGAGAACAAGAACGAGATAGAGGCAGGCTACTACGCCCAACGGCATCATCGCTTCGTAAGTAATGCTTCGGATGATGTCGGAACCCTTGGTCAAGTCTACCAGTCCGATATAACCGCTGATTGAGGTTTCCTTGAGCAGAGTGATAAGCTCGTTACCCATAGCCGGAAGCACATTCTTGAAGGCTTGCGGAAGGATGATGAGACGCATCGTCTTGCCATACGAAAGACCAAGACTTCTACCCGCCTCCATTTGACCATTATCCACCGACATGATGCCCGAGCGGATTACCTCGGCAATATAAGCTGCCGAGTTCAAGCCGAAGGCGATGACAGCCACCAGTATCTTATTGACATCTGCTGATGCAAACACCACATAATAGATGATGAGCAACTGCACCATGGTTGGCGTGCCTCGCATGATGGTAAGGTACAGCTGGCAGAGCATGTTCGGAATCTTCCAGTCGCCCTTACGTTCATGACGTGCTCTGACAATAGCTATCAGCGTTCCGAGTATCACGGAAAGGATGATGGCAAAGAAGGTGATGATGAGCGTATTGCCCAACCCCTGCAACAGATACTGATAACGGTTGTCATCTATGAAGCAGGATTTAAACTTATCTATCACTCCCGGCTGGTTACCGGCTGCTTTCACTTCATTGGAATTCACCATGATAACCTGTCGCACATCGGCATAGGAATCTGTAAATCCGATATTCTTCTTCCGTTCAGGAGTAACCGTGATGCCGGCAATACCCGCATCCGCCTTACCAGCCTGTACAGAGGTGATGATGGCATCAAACTCCATATCGAGAATCTCGACATCCACGCCCATCACATCGCCGATGGCATTCGCCACATCCACGTCGATGCCCACAATCTTGCCATTCTGGTAATATTCGAAAGGCTCGAAGGTAGCGTTGGTGGCAAAACGGAGACTCGTCTTCAAGCCGAGTTTCTGCAGCGCTTCCGGCCCCACCTTCTTCACTTCAGAAGTCTTTGGCGTATAAGCCACGGCTATGCCCCGTTCCAGATGGCGGTTGACGATGGAATCGATGACGCCATTCTCTTTCAGAATGCGGATGGCATGATTGATGGACTGCTGCAACTCAGCATGATCCTTAGCCACACAGATGGCGAAAGAGGACGCATCGAAGGTTTCGGGCAGGATACGGAGCGATGGGTTCACCCGTTGGAATGCCTTGGCTGGCGCCTCATCGGTCACCATGCAGTCTATCTTACCCTGCAGGAGTGCCTGGATGGCATCGGCTCCCTTGTTGTACCGTTCTACCTTGGTACCGCCACCTTCCTTTTCCAGCTCCGTAGCTAGTCCGTCGCTAGTAGTACCGAGCTGCACACCAATCACAGCCCCCTTCAAATCAGTCTTGCTCTTGATTTGCCTGTCAGCATCAGACGCTCCCGAGCCACACGCCACGAAGAGCACACTCAGGAGTAAAGTCAAGAAGCCCAGCTTAAACTTTCCCGTTTTTCTGTATTTCATCATTCCAGGCATTCGTTTATTGTTGTTTCAAATACTCAGCACACATCTCTGCACATCTTTCTCCGTCTACACCAGCCGATACGATTCCGCCTGCATAACCAGCACCTTCGCCACATGGGAAGAGTCCCTGGATGCGGACATGCTGCAGGGTTTCGCGGTCACGGACGATGCGGACAGGCGATGAGGTTCTCGTCTCCATCGCTATCAGCGTAGCCTCGTTGGTCAGGAAACCATGGGCATTCTTGCCGAAGGTCTTGAAGCCTTCCTGCAGTCGCTTGCTCACGAAAGACGGCATCCAGAAATGCAACGGACTCGAAATCAAGCCTGGAGCATAGCTGCTCTTTGGCAGATCATAACTCAATCGATTGTTCACGAAGTCTGCCATGCGCTGTGCCGGAGCAGTCTGCTTCATGTTGCCCTGCTGCCAGCATTGCTTTTCCACGATTTCCTGGAAGTACATCATTTGGAGTGAAGAGTGAGGAGTGAAGAGTGAAGCATTCTCCTGCGCCTTCATTTCCTGCTGTTCGATGACAGACTGATGTTCCTTCACAAACTGCGCCACATCCTCGGGATGAGTTTCCACCACCATGCCCGAGTTGCTCCAGGCAGTACCGCGGTTGCTCGGACTCATACCATTCACCACGAGCTGTTCCGGGCCTGTAGCAGCCGGAATCACAAAACCGCCCGGACACATACAGAAACTATAGACACCTCTGCCATCTACCTGAGTAACAAAGCTATATTCGGCAGCAGGCAGATATTTTCCTCTACCACTCTTATTGTGATACTGAATCTGGTCGATGAGCTGGGAAGGATGTTCCAGACGCACACCTACGGCGATGCCTTTTGCCTCGATATCTATCTTTGCCGAAGCGAGATAACGGTATACATCGCGGGCACTATGACCTGTTGCCAGGATAACCGGTCCGCGATAAGTTTCCTCAGCACCTGTAGCCAGATTCACGGCTTCTACACCTATCACCCTATCGCCAGCTGCAGCATCAGGTGCCGTCAGTTTACCTTCACTCTCAAGGATCAGACGAATCATCTTGGTCTGGAAATGCACTTCGCCGCCACACTTGATGATGGTGTTGCGCATGTTTTCAATGACGCGTGGCAACTTGTCGGTACCGATATGCGGATGGGCATCTGCCAGGATATTGGTATTGGCACCATGCTGGCAGAATACGTTCAGAATCTTATCTACACTTCCCCTTTTCTTGCTTCGTGTATAGAGTTTGCCGTCACTATAAGCACCGGCTCCACCTTCACCGAAACAGTAGTTACTCTCACCATCTACCTTCTGAGTCTTGGTAATGTTAGAGAGGTCCTTCTTGCGTTCGCGCACATCCTTGCCTCGCTCCAGCACGATAGGACGGTATCCCAGTTCTATCAGGCGCAGGGAAGCGAAGAGGCCGCCAGGTCCCTCACCCACAACGATAACACGAGGTCTGCTGCTCACATCCGGATATTCGGTATGGACATACTGGTCGTCCTGCGGAAATTCGTTGATATAAGCACGCACCTTCAGGTTGACGAAGATGGTGCGCTGACGGGCATCGATGCTTCTCTTCAAAACCCTCACCTGGTTGAGCGTTCTTACATCCAATCCCTTTTCTTTGGCGAGATAACGCTTGATGCCTTCCTCGCTGGCTGCCTGTTCGGGCAGAATTCTTATCTGATACTCTTGAATCATTATACTTTATACTTTGAGCTTTGAACTTTAATCTTTATGATTAGTTTTATAAAAATGACGAGTGACAAGTGACCGATTCCATATTACGGATTTCGCATTACATTCACAATTCACTTTTCACTTTCACTTTTTCATGCTTCCATTGTAGCCAGCACTTCGAGCGTATCCAGCTGATACATGGTGAACTTACCATCTTCCAATGTTGCAAAGGTTGGCGGATTGCCACCCTTCGGGAAGGTGATGCTGCCGGTATTTACGATGGCCTGCCCCTTCTCGTTATGAGAGAGTTCCCAGAGATGGGAGTGGCCATAGATCATAGCCTCGTAAGGACCCTTCGGCATGTTTTCCTTATTGTATACATGTCCATGAGTCAGAAGATAGCGCTTGCCTCCGTCTACCAGCAAGGCATAGGTCTCCATGATAGGGAAATCGAGGAGCATCTGGTCTACTTCCGCATCGCAGTTGCCACGCACGGCGATAATCTTGTCTGCCAGCGCATTCAGTCTTTCTACGATACCCTTAGGATCGATTCCTTCCGGAATGCGATTGCGGGGACCGTAGTTGATGATATCCCCCATGATGCACATCATGTCACAATGTTCAGCCTCGAAGAAATCGAGGACCTTTTCCAGGGCTGGCAAACAGCCGTGGATATCTGAGAATAAAAGATATTTCATTCGTTCCTTCTTATGTTTGTTATGCTTATGTCTTTTATGCATTGAATTGCAAGCGCAAAATTAAGCAAATAATCCGAAACGCCCAAACATTTCAACGTTTTTTATATATATAATAAGGTATAAGGAAGAGGAAGAGCCTATAATTATCTACAGAAATAGCTTTTTTATCTACAATATGCTACTTTTTTGTTAAAATCCTTGGCAGTTTGATATATTATTCGTACTTTTGCCCTCAAGTTCTGCTTCGGCCCCGGTCGTTTCGGGGGAGGCATTACATTACCAACGTAAAATTCAAGAACATATGAAAGTATTAAAATTCGGCGGAACATCGGTTGGTTCCGTAAAAAGCATCCTCAGCTTGAAACGTATCGTTGAAAACGAGGCTAAGAAACAGAGTGTAGTGGTTGTCGTGAGCGCGCTTGGCGGTATCACGGACAAACTCTTGCAAACCTCTCAACTTGCCCTCAAGGGTGATGAACAGTGGAAAGTAGAATTCGAAGCCATGGTTGATCGCCACCACAAGATGATAGACACCATCATCACCGACACTACAGACAGAGAAAACTTATTCAAATCGGTTGATGCCCTCTTCGAGCAGTTGAAGAGCATCTATTTTGGTGTATACCTCATCCACGACCTCAGCGAGAAAACACAGGATGCCATCGTGAGTTATGGTGAAAGACTCAGTTCCAAGATTGTTGCCACATTGATTCGTGGAGCCAAATGGTTCGACTCACGCAACTTCATCAAGACTGAGCGCAAGAACGGCAAAGACAAGCATGTACTCGACAGCGAGCTGACCAACAAACTGGTAAAAGAAGCCTTTGCAGAAATTCCACGCATATCTCTCGTTCCGGGTTTTATCAGTCGTGACAAGAACACAGACCGCACCACCAACCTTGGCCGTGGCGGTAGCGACTACACAGCAGCCATCATAGCAGCTGCCCTTGATGCAGAAGTGCTCGAAATCTGGACTGATGTAGACGGTTTCATGACCGCCGACCCACGTGTCATCAAATCAGCTTATACCATCAACGAACTGAGTTACGTTGAGGCGATGGAGCTTTGCAACTTTGGTGCAAAGGTCATCTACCCTCCAACCATCTACCCGGTTTGTGTCAAGAATATTCCTATCAAGGTTAAGAACACCTTCAACCCAGATGCTCCGGGCACCATCATCAAGAACAAGATAGATGGCGACCAGAAGCCTATCAAGGGTATCTCTTCCATCAACGGTACAGCGCTCATCACCGTAACCGGTCTTTCCATGGTCGGTGTGATTGGTGTAAACCGCCGTATCTTCACCGCTCTTGCCAACGAGGGCATCTCTGTGTTCATGGTGTCACAGGCATCATCTGAGAACTCAACCTCTATCGGTGTGCGCGAGCAGGATGTAGAAGAGGCTGTAAAGGTATTGAACAATGAGTTCCACAACGAGATTGCCGATGGTGCCATGTTCCCAATGCACGCAGAGAAGGGTCTCGCTACTATCGCCATCGTGGGTGAAAACATGAAGCATGCTGCCGGTATCGCCGGTAAGCTCTTCGGAACCCTTGGCCGTAGCGGTATTTCGGTCATCGCCTGTGCACAGGGTGCTTCAGAGACCAACATCTCGTTCGTAGTGAAGAGCGATTATCTGAGAAAGTCACTCAATGTACTCCACGACAGTTTCTTCCTTTCAGAATACAAGGTGCTGAACCTCTTCATCTGCGGTGTGGGTACCGTGGGCGGAAAGCTCATCGAGCAGATCAAGAACCAGTATGCCGACCTCATGGAGCGCAGCAAACTGAAGCTCAACGTGGTGGGTATCGCTTCTTCCAAGAACGCCATCTTCAACCGCGATGGTATTGATCTCGAGAACTACAGCGAGGAACTGAAGAATTCAGACCCAAGCACTCCAGAGGTTCTGCGTGATACCATCCTGGCGATGAACATCTTCAACAGCGTGTTTGTAGACTGTACAGCCAGCAAGGATGTGGCCGCTCTCTACCAGAGTCTGCTGGAGCACAACGTAAGCATTATCGCAGCCAACAAGATTGCTGCATCAAGCGAATATGAGAACTACGAGAAACTGAAGAAGACAGCCATCCAGCGTGGCGTAGTATTCCGTTTCGAGACCAACGTAGGTGCCGGTCTTCCTATCATCGGAACCATCAACGATCTCCGCAACTCCGGAGATAAAATCCTTAAGATTGAGGCAGTTCTCTCGGGTACGCTAAACTTTATCTTCAACGCCATCTCCAGTGTCGTTCCATTCTCTGAGACCGTGAGACTGGCTAAGGAGAAGGGCTACAGCGAGCCAGATCCACGTATCGACCTGAGCGGTATGGACGTGATTCGCAAGCTGGTGATTCTCTCCCGCGAGGCAGGTTACCGCGTAGAGCAGGAAGATGTAGAGAAGAACCTCTTCGTGCCAGACAAATACTTCAAGGGTTCGGTCGACAACTTCTGGAAGAAACTTCCTGAGCTCGATGCCGATTTCGAGGCTAAGCGCAAGGCGCTCGATGTAGAGCACAAACGCTGGCGCTTCGTTGCTACCCTGGATGGCGGCAAGACTAGCGTAGGTCTGCAGGCAGTGGGTCCTGAGCATCCGTTCTACAATCTGGAAGGTTCCAACAACATCGTGCTGCTCACCACCGAGCGCTATAAGGAATACCCTATGATGATTCAGGGCTATGGTGCCGGAGCCAGCGTAACTGCTGCCGGTGTATTCGCCAACATCATGAGTATCGCTAACATTTAATCCTTAATGTTGAATGTTGAATGTTGAATGTTAAGTTAGCCTACGGACAAAAGCAGACTTGCTTTTCATTTAACACTTAACACTTAACACTTAACATTAAAAAGAGATGAAACATATTATCATTCTTGGCGACGGAATGGCTGACCACCCGGTAGAAAGACTGGGTGGAAAGACACTCCTGCAATACGCCAACAAACCCTATATGGATATGCTTGCCAAGAAGGGCAAGACAGGAAGACTCGTTACCGTGCCAGATGGATTCCATCCGGGTTCTGAGGTAGCCAACAGCTCTATCATGGGCTACGACCAGAACGAGGTTTACGAAGGACGCGGACCGCTGGAGGCTGCCAGCATCGGCTATGAACTGGAGCCTACCGACCTTGCCCTGCGCTGCAACATCATCAATGTGCAGGACGGCAAGATTATCACCCACAACGGTGGTAACCTGGAAACGGAAGATGCGGATGTGCTCATCAAGTATCTCAACGATACCCTCGGCAAGAAATATCCTGATGTCAAGTTTGTTACCGGTATCCAGTATCGCCATCTTCTGGTGGTGAAGCACGGAAACAAGCATATCGACTGTGCCCCACCTCATGATCATCCCAACGAGGAATGGCATAAGCTGATGGTGAAACCTATTTTGCCGGAGATTGGAGGCGATGAGGGTCACATCAGCCGTCGTGATACAGCCGACCTTCTGAACCAGCTGATTCTCGAGAGTCAGGAACTCCTGGAGAACCATCCTTTCAATGTGGCGCGCAAGGAGCGTGGCGAACGAATGGCCAATCTTATCTGGCCTTGGGGCGGCGGTTACCGTCCGCACATGCTCACCCTCTCTCAGATGTATCCACAGATCAAGAAGGGTTCTGTGATTTCTGCCGTAGACCTGATCCGAGGCATCGGCCATTACGCCGGTCTGCGCAACATCATCGTTGAGGGCGCTACCGGTCTTGCCAATACCAACTACGAGGGCAAGGCAGCCGCAGCTATCCAGGCATTGAAGGATGGCGACGACTTCGTTTATGTTCACGTAGAGGCGAGCGACGAGGCAGGTCATGATGGCGATCTGGAGCTGAAGCTGAAGACCATCGAGAACCTCGACCAGCGACTCATCAAGCCTATCTTCGATGAGGTAAGCACCTGGGATGAGCCGGTATGCATCGCAGTCCTCCCAGACCATCCTACTCCGGTAGAGATTCGTACCCACGTAAAGGAGCCTGTGCCTTTCATCATCTATTACCCTGGCATTGAGCCAGATAGCGTAGAGAAGTATGATGAGGTAAGCTGCGTAAGTGGCGGTTACGGCATGCTGCAGCTGCAGGAATTCATGAACACATTTATGGGAATCAACTAAGTTAATAGTTAACAGTTTATAGTTTATAGCAAGTCTGCTTAATACAAGATTGCCCTATAAACTATAAACTATAAATTTTAAACTAGAATTACAATGAAATATTATTCAACAAATAAGAAAGCACCCATCGCCGACCTTCACAAGGCGGTAGTTAAAGGTCTGGCAGAAGACCGTGGCCTCTATATGCCAGAAATCATCAAGAAGTTGCCACAGGATTTCTTCGACAACATCGAGAAACTCTCCTTCCAGGAGATTGCCTACAAGGTAGCTGATGCCTTCTTTGGCGAGGACGTTGATGCCGAGTCATTGAAGAAGATTGTATACGATACCCTGGCATTCGACTGCCCTGTAGTCAAGGTAGAGCCAAACATCTACTCTCTCGAGCTGTTCCATGGTCCTACCCTCGCCTTCAAGGATGTGGGTGCGCGCTTCATGGCCCGTCTCCTGCAGTACTTCGTACGTCAGGAGGGCAAGGAAGAGGTGAATGTGCTCGTAGCTACATCGGGCGATACCGGTTCGGCTGTTGCCAACGGTTTCCTCGGCGTTGACGGCATCCATGTTTACGTGCTCTATCCTAAGGGCAAGGTGAGCAAGATTCAGGAGAGCCAGTTCACTACCCTCGGCCAGAACATCACAGCCCTCGAGGTAGATGGCGTGTTCGACGACTGCCAGGCGCTGGTGAAGTCTGCGTTCATGGACGAGGAGCTCAACAAGCACATGAAGCTCACTTCAGCCAACTCTATCAACGTAGCCCGCTTCCTGCCTCAGGCATTCTATTATTTCAATGCCTATGCCCGCATGAAGGAGAAGGGTCTCGCCGACAAGCTGGTTATCTGCGTGCCTAGCGGCAACTTCGGCAACATCACAGCCGGACTCTTCGGTCATGAGATGGGATTGCCTATCCACCGCTTCATCGCAGCCAACAACGCCAACGATATCTTCTACGAGTATCTGCAGACAGGCAAGTACAATCCACAGCCTAGCAAGCAGACCATTGCCAATGCCATGGACGTAGGCGACCCATCAAACTTTGCCCGCATCTACGACCTCTACAAGGGCGATCATGATGCCATCGCTGCCTACATCGGTGGTGCTACATACAAGGACGAGCAGATTGCAGAAACCATGAAGCAGTGCTACAATGAAACCAAGTATGTGCTTGACCCTCACGGAGCTTGCGGCTATCGCGCCCTGAAGGAGCAGTTGAAGCCAGGTGAGGTTGGCGTGTTCCTCGAGACCGCTCATCCAGCCAAGTTCAAGGAGAAGGTAGACAGCATCCTTGACAGCGACATTGAGATTCCTGCACGCCTTGCAGAATTCATGAAGGGTGAGAAGAAGAGCATCCAGATGACCAAGGACTTCGCATCATTCAAGAACTACTTGATGAACGAATAAACCATACATACGGAAAAGCCTTTCTCTTTCTCAGGGGGAAGGCTTTTCCCATTAAAATAAACTCAGACTCAGATTTGTCAGGACAGATGGGTCTTGATTTTTATAACAACAGAAAACGGGAAAAATTTATGAAGATTGTTATTCTAGACGGCTATGCCGCAAACCCGGGAGATTTGGATTATCATCTTCTGGAGAAACTGGGCGAGGTAGTAGTTTATCCTCGCACATCAGATGCAGAGAAAGTGGAACGTGCCAAGGATGCCGACATCATCCTTCTGAACAAGGTACAGATAGATGCAGAGACGCTGGCGCAGCTTCCTAAACTGAAATACATCGGTATCCAGGCTACCGGTTTCAACGTGGTAGACATCGAGGCTGCCAGGAAACAGGGCATCATCGTAACCAATATTCCTGCCTACAGCACCGACAGCGTGGCGCAGATGACCTTTGCCCTCATCCTTGCCGTAACCAACCGCGTAGAGCATTATACCCAGGAGAACCGCAACGAGCGCTGGGCTTACAATAAGGATTTCTGTTATTGGGATACCCCACTGATGGAACTTGCCGGCAAGACCCTGGGTATCATGGGACTGGGCAATATCGGCATGAAGGTTGCCAACATCGCCCGCCAGTTTGGCATGAACATCTGTGCCTGCACCAGCAAGAATTCGAGCAATCTGCCTGAGTGGATCCAGAAGGTGAGCAAGGAGGGTTTGCTTGCCACGAGCGATATTCTCTCGCTCCATTGTCCGCTTTCTGATGACACCTATCATTTCATCAACAAGGAGAGTCTGGAGAAGATGAAGGATACCGCCATCCTGGTTAATACGGGTCGCGGTCCGCTGGTAGATGAGGAGGCCGTAGCTGCTGCCCTCCACGAAGGCAGTCTGGGTGCCTACTGTGCCGACGTAATGGCTCAGGAGCCGCCATCAAAGGAGAATCCGCTCTTCGGCGAGCCTAATGCTTACCTCACCCCTCATATTGCCTGGGCCACCTATGAGGCTCGCGAGCGCCTGAACAAGCAGGTAGCCGCCAACGTAAAGGCATTCCTCGAGGGCAACCCGATTAATGTCGTAAATAAGTAAGGTTCTGTAACATCATGGCAAAAAAATAGACGGAGAAAATAATATTTTTTCAAATGTTCTTGGATATTTAAATAATTCTTCATATCTTTGCATAAGATAAACTGCACTCGGCAATCTGAAAGCAAGCTTTCATTGCACTCGTTTGCATTATCTTTGCCACAAATAAAAAAGAAAAGGTATGAAAGAGAAGAAATATCACTTACAGGAAGACCATGGTGCTGCTTTTGCAGAAGAGCCAACACCGGCCTATCATGAAAATACTACAGTTGTACTTCCTGGAAAAAAAATCGCCGAAGATAACTTCGATGATGATTTTGAATGGGATAGAATACCTGCAGGATGGGGACCTATCAACGAAGAAGAAGCCATAGCCCGTATAGAGGCCATAGAAGCCGACATAGAGCAAAATGGTCTCATTGACGAAGAGGATATGATAGAACATCTTAAAGCAAAGGGATTATGGCTTATATAAAACCATCTAAGCCATTTAACCAGGAGCTAGAAAAAGTGTTAGCCTATGCTCTATTTGAATTTGGAGTTACCACAGTAAAGCGATTCAACCAAGCATACCAAAGCATTTGAAATCGCTTGGCTATTCACCCTTACTCTTCGCCAAAAGAACCTCTTCTGAAGAGTTTCTTACGTTCATACCGTAGTGCCATCATCATGAAAAATTGGAAAATCATCTATCGGTATGATGAAGAATACGATAGAATTATCCTTGTTGACTTATGGGATATGAGAAGAAATCCCAAGTACCTGATTAGACAGTTCAGAAGAAAACTATAAAAAAGCAGCCAACCTTCAATATCCCAATTGAAAGTTGGCTGTTTCTTTTTCTAACACCTTATTTAAGGACTTAGATGGTTTAATCTAAGCCATAAAACTTTAGTTTTAAGATGTTCTATCATTTCTTTTTCATCAAAACATAGATGATGACGGGGGCGCCGAACAGCGGGGTGACGGCATTCAGCGGGATGATGCCACCATCCGACGGAAGGGTGCAGAAAAGATTGCAGAGAAGGGCTATGGCTGCACCCATCAGCATCGTGACGGGCAACAGACGGCGATGATTCTCCGTGCTGATGATGAGGCGGGCGATATGCGGCGTTGCCAGGCCGATGAAGGCGATGGGACCGCAAAAGGCGGTAACCACAGCCGTAAGAAGACCGGTGATGATGAGCAGAACGATGCGCAGACGCCTGATGTTGAAACCCAGATTCTCGGCATACTGTTCGCCTAACAGCATGGCGTTCAGCGGTTTTACAAGAAGCAGAGACGCAGCCAGGGCAATGAGGGCCAACGGGATGAAGAACATCACCTGCTGGCTCGAAACATTGCCAAAGCTGCCCATGCCCCAAACCATATACGATTTCACGCCCTCTGCCGTGCTGAAGAAATTGAGCAATGAGATGGCGCTGCTGGCAAGATAGCCCACCATCAGTCCGATGATGAGCAGTACCGTATGGCTGCGCACAATGGCAGAAAAGAAGGTGATGATGCCCATCACCACCATAGCCCCTATAAAGGCTGCGATGAGGATAGCCAGGAAACCGCCGATGGCATAGTTGCCGGCATCGCCCAGAAAACCTACCCCTAAATCATCCAGGGCTATATTGCCGCCAAAGGCAAGCATCACGATGGCTACCGCCAGTCCGGCTCCGCTGCTGATACCGAACACGTCAGGACCTGCCAGGGGATTGCGGAAGGCTGTCTGCAGGAGCAAGCCGCTCGTGGCGAGGGCTGCGCCCGAAAGCAAAGCGGCAATCGCCGCCGGCAGTCGCGATTCCAACAGAATATAGCGGTAGGTTTCGTCAGTCTGAGAACCCGAAATAATCGCCCCCACGTCCTGCCATGGGATGTTTACACTCCCCCATGCCAGGTTGGCGAAAAACAGTATGATAATGGCGATTGCCCCAAAAACGATGGTTTTCATTCACTAAAACTATTTCTTGTAAAATCTCTGATTAAAGCCCTATTTTTTATAGAATCTCAATTTGCCGAACCGCTCGCCATGGGCCAGGATGATGAACTCTCTGAGCAGCAGTTCGGGATGGAAACTCGTAAGCTCGAAATAAGGTACCGTAGAGGTATCTACCTGATAGATATTACCCCGGCTGAAGGCAGCAAGAGCCTTGTAGCCGTCATATTCCTGAAGCAGTTGAGCCTGCGACAGAGGGGCACCACCGAAATACTTGAACGCCCATACATCCACCTGCTTTCCCTTCGCCAAGATTTGCTCCGGACTCATCGCCAGACTTCCGCTGTGTTCATCGTCCTCGAAGATATAACGGGCGTTGGCATCCTTCAGCAGAATACCGATAGTACTCTGACCTCCAGGCACATACCATACATTGCCCGTCTTTCTTTCGGTCAGGATGGAGAGGCCCTTCGGATACCCGGCTGCCTCAGCTTTCAGCTTCAGATATTCCTTTTCTATCTTCGCAAAGAGCGAATCTGCCTTTGGTTCGCAAGATGCAGCAAGAGCGGTCTTCGGTGCATTCCCGTCTTTTTTAAAGAGCATGCCGTAGAATTTCATCCATTCCGCCCTGCCCAGTGGCGAAGACTCCATATAGTCGGCAGCCTCGATGATGGGCACGTGCAGCTTGTCGAGCTTGCCATATCCTCCGCTGTTTTCGAAAGGCGAAAGGAGGATGGCTTCGGGTTTCAGGGCGATGATGCGCTCGATGTCGGGCGCCATGCTCGAACCGCAATCCACGATGGAATTTCCGGCAGCAGCATTCTCTGCAGAAACATTTCCTACAGAAGCTTTTCCGGCAGCAGCATTTCCTGCAGAAGCAGCCCTCTTCTTTACATCCGGAATATTGATGTAATCGAGGTCGCAGACACCACGGATGGCCTGCTGGCAGCCCAGTTCGTACATCAGCTGGCAATGGGGAGCGATGAAAACGGCACTTCTCTCCACCGGTGTGCGCACGGTATCGGTAGTGCATCTCGCCCCCGTGCTGCGCCTTCTGGCAAGCATCGCCACCGTCTTATCCCCCTCCTTTCCCTTCGGAATCAGGATGTAGCGATGCAGCATCGTTCCCGCCTTCCATGGGTTGGCGATGATAGCCTCAGCATACTGATAATCAATGCCTTCTGCTGCATCGGAACTCTCTTCCCCATCGCCATGCTTCACGATGGTAAGCAACTTGGCGTACTTCATCTCCAGGGTATCGCCAGCCTCCGCATCAGCAGCAGCCGTCTTTCCTCCCTGGCATGCCGCCATCAGCAGGGCCGCCGTAGCCCCACACAAAAGAATATACAGTTTCTTCATAATCTTACAAAATATGTGTGCAAAGATACGAAGAAATCTCCATTTTCCGTTTGTTTTCCCGAATATTCTTTGTACTTTTGCCCTCAAATTTAACTAACGCTACAATTTAATAAGTCAAAATGAAGAAGATTATCTGGGGCATAGCCCTTTTATTCAGTACATCGATGGTCGCCGGTGCGCATACCTGCTGTCATAATTCAGCACAGAAATGCGGCTGCAAGAGAGGTTATTACACACAGTATTACGGCGATAAGCCCGAACTCATAAAAGAGGCTATAGCTTGGGCAGAGAGCGGCATCTGGCGCAATGGTTTCGACAAGGCGAAGCCACATTCCAGCGTAAACCTCGCAGATTTCTATCTGCAGTATCAGAAGAATCCGCAGCAATGGCAGGCGCTCTTCGACTATCTGGCAAAGACCGATTTGCTGAGCATTCCGAAGGGAAAGCACAAGATTCCGGGTTCCGACCTCGTGGTAAGCGTAGAGGACAGCAAGAACGAGCCGCTGGAAAAGCGCCGCAGCGAGAGTCATAACAAGCACATCGATTTTCAGTATGTAGTAAAGGGCACAGAACGTTTGGGCGTGATCGACCACTACTCCAGCACCCCCAACTGCAAGTATCGTCCCGACGTAATCCATTATGATTACGACCGCCAGAAGGCCCGTTTCTTTGACAGCAATCCCGGCGAATTCTTCATCTTCTTCCCGAGGGATTGGCACATCGCCAAGGTGGCAACAGATGGTGAAGACCAGACCATCCGCGTTATCGTGATCAAGGTAGATTATAAGGATTAAAGATAATTAAAGAGCATATGAAAGTTTATATAGCCAATCCATTATATGATGCTGTATTCAAACGCATCATGAAAGAAGAGCGCATCACCAAGACGTTCTTGTCTGCGATTTTGCAAAGAGAAGTCGTCAGCATCAAGATATGCCAAGATGGATTCCGCAATATCAAAAGCAATAGCATTTCGATATTTAAGATGGGATTTGTTGCCAGCATAAAGAATAACGAGAACAGCAACGAGCTTACAAACATAAGGCTGTATAAAACTTGGGTTGACACGGACGTCTTGGAACCTCGCCAGCATCTGGCATGGCAGCGCTATATAGAAGAGAAAAACTCGGATGGTATTGGAGATGAATCTCTCCCAACGATTTCGGTTTTTCTCCTAGCCCACCGTATAGGAGATTTCGAAACTCCAGTTGCATGCCCTGCCCCCGGCAATATTATTGTCCAACTGCCAATAATCAGCAAGACTCAAAACTCGAGTCAAAAGAAGGTATTAAGCATTTTTGACCAAGCAAGAACTTGCAGGGAAGACAAACATCTCTTGAAAGTAGATTATACCCCCTATGATGGAGATACAGATATGGAGTATATGATTAAAATGCTTCTTTCAATGGCATCTGACCCAGATATGCAATACCAGATGAATATCGAAGATGAGTTTATCTCCTTACTTGAAAAGAAGGATACCGAAATCCTCCGACTGGATCATTTGATTGAGCAAAGTAAGCTGAAGGAGGAATAAAAAAAGAACTTCCCCAAGTTTGCCCCACACGCCCTGAAAGGGCAGAAGCTCCTAGCCCAGGGCATCGCCCTGGGTAAATACGGACGCAAACCTGTCGCCCTGTTTTACTCTAATTGAGCAAGCTTTGAGCGTATTTTTTAACGTTAATTA
>OGEQ01001528.1_pt1 | contig 18425 bp, 18 predicted proteins | sample 1570731 | NCBI WGS metagenome assembly OGEQ01 (sample SAMEA2582132, study PRJEB24529) | metagenome | biome: Human gut stool | place: China | collected 2011
TGACCTGCCGGCACTTCTTTCAAAAAACTGATTCATGCGGCAGGTGTTTTGGCATATAGATAGGAAAAATCTCCTTTTCTATGCCAGTCTATCTGAGGAATTCTTCAGATTCTATCTCAAAATTGCCCCAATTTGGGACAAAGATATTTTATCATACTACGCCGGATTTTACTACTGGAAATGTTTCACGTGAAACATTTTCTGCATTTTTGCATGATTAGGCGGTGTGAAACATAAGAAAATTGGAGATTTTTGGCGATGTTTCACGTGAAACATTTTGAAAAGCACTGTTTTACAATAATTTTTCTCGGTTTTTACGCTGTTTAAAGGCTTTTTGGAATTTTTTCAGCGATGATTTTGCATTTTTTGATGGTTTCCAAGTAATTCTGCAATGTCAGAACATTTTTTTCTGTTTCACACAGTTTTTATAAAATGTTTCACGTGAAACATTTTAATTTTTGACGTTTTTGAGGTATAAATATACTGGAAACGTTATTTTAATCGTGTGATGCTCTTTTTCAAGGAAATCTCAGGTGATTAGGAAGAAAAAATCAACTTATCAGGATATTATTGATACATAGATCAGGAATCAAAACTGTTTATGGTTGTTCGGTGATCGTAAATGTCTCTTTTGTATATAAAATGTATTTTTATTCACTAGAGCTCTGTTTTTTCATCGTTCTTCCTCGCTTTTTTCAAATTTTCAGCATTTTTCTCTTTATTTTCATCAGTAAGAGGCATAATCCGTGAGACATCCTCTTTTTCATTTTTTCTCCAGTTTTTCTCTTTTCGGGCGGTTTTTCTTTGATTTTTTTTATTTTACAGGCCAGGCTGCACATTTTCTGTTTTTTTATCGATTTATTTGATTTCACTATAATTTTTCTGTTTTTATGGTTTTAATATTTTTCTCTCGCTGCCACGTCTTTTATCCTCTTTTCCATCTTTCTGGCTTACCTTTCTCTTTTTTTTGTAAACAATCTCACTTTTTCTCTTTTATCAACATTTTTTATTCCTTCTCTCCGTTTTTTATCCCTCATCGCCATTTCACACCATTTTCTTGCCTTTCACTGCCTCTCCCTCCCGTTTTTATTCTTTTCGCCCATGTCTATACTACATTTTCCCCTTTTCAGTCGTTTTTTGCCTTTTCTCAACTCATTTTTTTCTTTTTTTTCTTTCTCTTCTGCTTTTTTCATTTCTTCTGAAACTTCATCAGCAATAGATTTTTCTTTTTCTTCTAATAATTTTCCTATATCTTCTTTTGTAAATTTATATGCTTTATTACAGAAGTGGCATTTTAATTCCTCTTCTTTACCTTCATCATATAATTCTTTTAAATCTTTATATCCTATGCTTAATAATGCTCTCTCTACTTTTTCTCTTGAGCAATCACATTTATATTTTGGAGTTTCTTCTTCTAATATTTTTAAATCCATTCCATCAAAAATGAATTCTATAACTTCTTCTATTGTTTTTCCTTCTGATAGCATTGTAGTTAATGAAGGAATCTCATCTAGTCTATATGTTAATAAATCACCTAAAAGTTCATCAGCTCCTGGTAATAATTGAATTATAAATCCACCAGCTTTTTTTATTGAATGATCTCTATCTACTAATACTCCTAAGGCAACTGCTGAAGGTATTTGCTCTGAAGCAGTAAAATAATATGCTAAATCCTCAGCTATTTCTCCACTATATATAGGAACTTGTCCTACATATGGATCTTTTAATCCTAAATCTTTAATTACTGTTAATCCACCATTTTTACCAATAGCTTCTCCAACATTTAATTTACCATTTTCTGTGTTTAAAGGTAAATCAACATGTGGATTTCCTATGTATCCTTTAACACTACAATCTGAGTAAGCAGTTACAGTAACCCCTTTAGCCATTCCTCCACCATTTATTTGTAAAGTTACAACTTCTTTATCTGATTTTAACATTGCTCCCATCATAGTTCCTGCTGTTAACATTCTTCCTAAGGCAGCAGCGGCTGTAGGTGTGCAATCATGTATTTTTGAAGCCTCATTAATTAACTCTGTAGTTTCTGTTGCAAATATTCTTATCATGCCATCTTTAGCTATGGCTCTTATTAATTTATCACTCATAATTTAATCCCTCCGTTATTTTTTTACTATATAAACTATTCTTTCAGTATCTGGTGTTACTTCATCTTCTGTATAACCATTATGCTTTTCTAGTATTTTAAAACCTATTACATCAAGAATATGTTCTATTTCACTTTCCTTATAAGCTCTTTCTTCATGAATCTCTGTGAATCTTTCATACTTTTCTCCATCTTTCACAAAGAAATTTAAATTCATCTCCACTATTTCATCCTCAAAAATATTTTCCCAAGCATAAAATAATTCTTCACTATCATATGTGTAGACATTGTTGCCTAATACTTCTGATATTTTATAGTATGAATTTATATCAAATACAAATAAACCATCCTCTTTTAAATGATTATATACCCCTCTTAAATAATTTTCTACACTTTCATCATCTAAAATATAATTTGTTGAATCTAAAACACATGTTATTAAATCAAACTTTCTATTTAACCCTAAGTCACACATGTCTTGGCAAACTATCTTACCTCTAACTCTATGTTCTCTAAGCTTTTTATCGGCTTCTATAAGCATATCTTGTGAAAGATCAACAAAATAATTTTCTTTGAAGGATTTTCCTACATGAACACCAACATTTCCTGTTCCACAGGCTAAATCTAAATACATTTCCTTATTAATATTATACTTATCACATTTTGATAAGGCATATTCTGCTATGTTCTCATAGTTTACATCTTCATATATAAGTTCATCATATACTTTTGCCATCATCTTATAACTCTTCATAATAATTTAAATCCCCCATATATTATTCTACCTAAAAATTATATACTTTTTTTACTTTTCGTCAACGTGAGGTTTTTTCCTACCTAATATTTCATCATTACTAGGTAAGTTAAGTTCTTTTTTTCTCTTAGTCATTAATCCACCAATTCTTCCTGTTTCCTCAGCAGTTAATCCTCCCCATCCAAATTTATCAACCTTATCACTTAGTCCTAATTCATCAGCTATTTCATATTTCATCTTTTCTCTTAATTTTTCTGCTGGTGTTAATTCCTTATTAGATTTTATTTTTCCTTTTATAATTTTTTTTAATGGTGTCTTGCTCATATTCTTCCCCTACCTTAAATTTATTTTTAAAACTATTATTCCTCCTATAAGCTTAAATATTCATATTTAGTCAAATATGAAAGTTAACTTACTCAAATCCTTCAAATTAATCATAAAATATACTTGATAAAGTGTTTATCATTGAACTATATTTAATATATAGAAATAGAATATATTAAGATTATATTTAGGAGGGATATTGTGTACAATGTAGCAATAGTTGGGGCAACAGGAAATGTTGGAAGAAAATTCCTTGAAATCCTAGAAGAAAGAAATTTCCCCGTTAAAGAATTATATTTATTCGCATCAAAAAGATCAGCAGGAAAAACTTTAAAATTTAAAGGTGAAGATGTATTAGTTGAAGAATTATGCGAAGGTAATATTGAAAACAAGAAAATAGATTTTGCATTATTCTCAGCAGGTGGAAGTGTAAGCTTAGAGTTTGCTCCTATTTTCGCAAAGCATGGAGCAGTGGTTATAGATAACAGTAGTGCTTGGAGAATGGATAAAGAAGTTCCTTTAGTAGTGCCAGAAGTAAATCCAGAGGATGTAAAATGTCATAAAGGTATTATTGCTAATCCAAACTGTTCTACAATTCAAGCTATGGTAGCTTTAAAGCCACTATATGATAAATATGGTATAAAAAGAATAGTTTACTCAACTTACCAAGCAGTTTCAGGTGCTGGAATTCAAGGTATATTAGATTTACAAGAAGGAACTACAAAGAAATTCCCATACCCTATATTAGGTAATGTAATTCCTCATATAGATGTATTCTTAGATAATGGATACACAAAAGAAGAAATTAAAATGATTGAAGAAACAAAGAAAATACTTCATGATGATAATTTAAGAATAACTGCTACTACAGTTAGGGTACCAGTTTTAAATGCTCATAGTGAAAGTATAAATGTAGAGCTTAATTCTGAATTTGAACTTGAAAATGTTGTAGATTTATTTAATAATTCTAAAGGAATAATAGTTCATGATGATGTAGAAAACTTAAAATACCCTACTCCACTTGAACTTAGCGGAAAAGACGAGGTCTTTGTTGGAAGAATAAGACGTGATTTCAGTTTAGATAATGGTCTTAACCTTTGGGTTGTGGCTGATAATATAAGAAAAGGGGCAGCTCTTAATGCAATTCAAATTGCTGAAATACTTATAAACGAAAAATAATTTATTTTTTTGGAGGTAATACGTATGTTTAAAGGGTCTTGTGTAGCTTTAATAACACCATTTACTGAAGATGGCGTTAATTATGAAGAGCTAAGAAAATTATTAGAATGGCACATTAAAAATCATACTGACGCTATTTTAGTTTGTGGAACTACAGGAGAAGGTTCTACTATGACTTTAGAAGAAAAGAAAGAAGTTATAAAATTCTCTGTGGAAGTTGTAAATAAAAGAGTTCCTGTAATAGCTGGAACTGGAACAAATAATACTAAGGCTTCAATAGAATTAAGTAAATACGCTGAAGAAGTTGGCGCTGATATGGTATTAATAATAACTCCATATTATAATAAAACTTCTCAAAAGGGATTATATGCTCATTTCAGTGCTATAAATGATGCAATAAATATTCCTATTATGCTTTATAATGTTCCATCAAGAACTGGAATGAATATAACTCCATTAATGCTTGATAAACTTGCAAATTTAAATAATGTAGTTGCTATAAAAGAAGCTAGCGGAGATCTTTCACAAGTAGCTAAAATGGCTGAATTATGTGGTGATAGAATTGCTATCTATTCAGGTAATGATGATCAAATAGTTCCAATTTTATCTCTAGGCGGAGCTGGTGTGGTTTCAGTTTTAGCAAATATTCTTCCTGAAGAAACTCACAATATATGTGAAAAATATTTCTTAGGAGAAGTTATTGAATCACGTAACCTTCAACTTAAATATCTTTCATTAGCAAATTCTTTATTTATAGAAACAAATCCAATTCCAGTTAAAACAGCTATGAATTTAATGAATTTTAACTGTGGACCATTAAGATTACCATTATGTGAAATGGAAGATTCTAACTTAGTAATATTAGAAGAAAACTTAAAAGCTAATGGTTTAATAAAATAATCTATTATATAATAAGCATAATCACCTTTATGTGGTTATGCTTATTTAAAACTAATATCGGAGGTACCAATTATGGTTAAAGTTATATTAAATGGTTGTTCAGGAAAAATGGGTAGCGTAATTTCAAACTTAGCTGAAACAAAATTTCCTAATGTTGAAATAGTTGCTGGTATAGATAATAACACTATGGCTCAAAGATCTTACCCAATCTTTGCAAAACCAGAAGATTGCAATGTTTCCTATGATGTATTATTAGATTTTTCAAGAGCTGATGCTTTAAAAAGCTTAGTAGAATTTTCAAAGAAAACTAAAAAACCACTTATACTATGTTCAACAGGATACACTGCTGAAGACTTAAAATTTATAGAGGAATCTTCAAAAGAAATCCCTCTATTTAGATCTGCTAACATGAGCATAGGTATTAATTTAGTAAATAATTTATTAAAGAAAGTAGCTCCAGTTCTTTATGAAAACTTTGATATAGAACTTGTAGAAAGACATCACAATCAAAAAGTTGATGCTCCAAGTGGAACTGCCCTTTTATTAGCTCATACTATTCAAGATTCTCTTAATGAAGAAACAAAATTACTTTACGGAAGAGAAGGAATTGCTAAAAGAGAAAAAAATGAAATCTGTGTAAATACAGTAAGAGGTGGCGGAATAATAGGAGACCATGAAGTTATTTTTGCTGGTGATGGTGAAGTTATAGAAATAAATCACAAAGCTATTTCAAGAGATGTTTTCGCTATAGGTGCTTTAAAAGCATGTGAATACATGGCTGATAAAACTAAAGCTGGCAAATACTCAATGGATGATGTTCTACAACTAAACTTCTAATAAAACCTTTATAAAATATTGAAACACACCTTGTTTTAAAATATAATTAATTTCTATGTACGAATTTAAAGATCTGAAATAAGATTTTAAAAGATTATATACTCTTTTAGAACCTTTCAATTTAAGTTATTCATAAGAAATAAAAATATTTAAAACAAAGTAAAATAATAAAACTTATAAATATATTTTGAGAATTATTTTCTTCTCTTAATACTATTTATAAGTTTTATTTTTAATTTTATATAACTTATTTTATTTTTGCCTTTTTAAATTATTTTTTACTTAAGACATATATTTAAGATATAGTTTACTTTTTTAAAAATTTTATAAAATCCTCTAATTTGTCTAAAGCTCTTTCAAGTTCATCTTTGCTATAACAGTAAGATATTCTAATATACCCTTCTCCACCTTTTCCAAAGGCATCTCCTGGTACACAAGCAACTTTGCCTTCTTTAAGTAATCTATGACAAAATTCTTCTGATGTTAATCCAAACTTACTTATATTAGGATAAATATAAAAAGCTCCTTTAGGTTTTTCCACTTCTAATCCCATACTTTTTAATCTTTTATAAGTAAAATTCATTCTTTCTTTAAAAGATTCCTTCATGTTTTCAACATCATTCATACAAGATTTTAATCCCTCTAAGGCTCCCCATTGAGAAATAGATGTTGCACATGAAGAATTGTATTGATGAACCTTTATAATTTGATCATATATTTCCTTAGAACATGCTACATATCCAATTCTAAGACCTGTCATTGAAAACATCTTAGAGAATCCACTTACATATATTATTTTTTCTTTTATATCCTTGCATTGAGCTACAGAATAATACTCCTCTTCAAAACAAAGGGATGAATAAATTTCATCAGTTAATACTAAGATATCATTTTCTTTTATAATCTCTACTAATTCATCTCTACTTTTTTTACTAAGTAATGCACCTGTAGGATTACATGGATAGGAAAGTACTAAAAGTTTTCCCCCTTGTTTTATTCCTTCTTTTAAACTTTCTATGTTAACTGAAAAATCTTCATTTAAATCGTAATTTATAACTTCACATCCTATTATTTTGCTTATGCTTTCATAAGCTGGATATGCAATTGATGGAACTAAAACCTTCTCTCCTGGATTTAAAATGGCTGTCATAGCTGCATATAACCCTTCACTTCCACCTACAGTTATAATTATTTCATCCTTACTAAAATCAATATCAAAAGTGTTCTTTAGTAATCCTGATATTTCTTCCCTCAATTCAACTATACCAGCATTAGCTGTATATGTTGTCTTTCCTTCTTCAATAGCCCTTATCATAGCTTCTTTAACCTTTTCTGGAACAGGAAAATCTGGCTGTCCCAAAGTTAATGATATAGCCTCTGGGAATTTTACTACTTCATTATAGAATTTTCTTATTCCTGATATTTCTACCCCAATAACATTTTTATTCATTAAAATTCTATCCCCTCTCTAGCTGGAACTCCTTTTTTATAATAATGTTTAATTTCTCTCATCTCTGTTATTAAATCAGCTTTTTCCATTATTTTTTCTGGTACATTTCTTCCTGTAAGAATTAATTCCATATCTTTAGGTTTCTTTTCAATTAATTCTACAATTTCATCTTCCCCTATGAACCCACCAGAAATTGAAGCCATTACCTCATCTAAAATTAATATATCACATCCTCTAGTTTCAATTAGTCCTTTTACAAAATCAAAACCTACTCTAACCTCCGATTTTAACTGAGCTAACTCTTCCTCATTTAATTCCCAAGTAAATCCTTTAACCTTTTCAAATCTTAATATCTCTAAGTTATCAAATCTCTTAGCAGATTCTAATTCACCTGTTTTCCATGATTTAAGGAATTGAACCACCTTTACTTCCATGCCATCACCTGCAGCTCTAAAAGCTAATCCCATTGCTGCTGTAGTTTTTCCTTTTCCATTTCCAGTATATACTTGAACATATCCTTCTTTAAGTCTTGCCATATTTTATCACTCCTTTAAATTATATTTTATATTATATTTGATTTTTTAAACAATCTATTTATTAAATAATATAAATTTTAAGTTTCCTCTTTTATTGATAATCATTTTTGTTTATAATAATTTATATTGTACGTTATATTTTAATAAATATATAGACAAAATGCATTATAAATAGAAAGGATGTAATTTAATATGAGTTATAACTTTACAGATCCATATGAAATTGCTAGATTCATAAAGGAAGTAAAAAAATCAACTCCTGTTAAAGTTTATCTTAAAGGTAACTTAGAAGGTGTAGAATTAGGTTCAATAGAGTGTTATGGAAATAATGATTTCTATGTATTATTTGGAGAAAGTGATGAAGTTGCTACTTTCTTAACAGAAAATAAAGATAAAATAGTAAGCTTTAGACTTGAAAATGATAGAAGAAACTCAGCTATTCCAATGTTAGAACTTTTAAACATAAACGCTAGAATCGAACCTGGCGCAATAATAAGAGACAGAGTATCAATCGGAGATAACGCTGTTATAATGATGGGTGCTGTCATAAACATAGGAGCTGAAATAGGCGAAAGTACAATGGTAGATATGAACGCTGTAATAGGTGCTAGAGGAAAACTTGGAAAAAGAGTTCACTTAGGTGCTGGCGCTGTTGTTGCTGGAGTTTTAGAACCACCTAGCAAAACTCCATGTATAATAGAAGACGATGTTTTAATAGGAGCTAATGCAGTTATCCTTGAAGGTGTTAAAATTGGAAAAGGCTCAGTTGTAGCTGCTGGATCAGTGGTAGTTGAAGATGTACCAGCTGGCGTAGTTGTAGCTGGAACTCCTGCTAAAATTATTAAATCTGTTGATGAAAAAACTAAAGATAAAACAGAAATATTAGATGATTTAAGAAAATAATAAAAAATGCCATGAGAATTTATTCCCATGGCATTCTTATTAAAATTTTTAAGAAATTTCTTCACTTGATTCATTTTGTTCTGATTCAACAGATACTTTTTCCATTTTAGAAATTGAAACCTCATATGCTATTTTCTTAACAACTTCAGTCTCAGATATTTTCTTTTGATATTCTCTACTTTGAAGTCTTCCCCAAATTCTTATATTATCCCCTACTTCTAATGTTTTACAGAATCTTGAGTTTCTTCCCCATGCTATAGTTGGTATATAATCTGATTTATTATAAGATCTATTTACAGCTAATAATAAGTCCGCAATTTCTCTTCCAAATGGAGTTGTTCTATAAACTGGCTCCTTACAAATAAATCCATCTAAGAAAATCTCATTAGGATTTTTACTTCTTTCTTCACAGTATTCGATATTCCTTGCAAAAACTGTTAAAATAAGTTTGTTATTTCCATCTATAAATTTGTTGTAACTTCTTAATTGTCCTTCGACTAATATTTCAGTTCCAATCTTTAAATCCATAGTGGTTATTAATCTTTCTGATACAGTAATATTTAATAAATCCTTTGAATCACTTAATCTCATAACCTCTAAGTTAAATGTATAGAAACCCTCTCCATACATTTCATGACTGAACTCTAATTCTGAAACTACAGTTCCTTCTAAATAAATTTTGTTGTTTAACATTAAATTATCCATTTTAACCTAAACCCCTCTCCCCATTAGTATTTAATCATATAAGTTTAATATGTTTTTTATATTTATCTGTATATCTAATAACTATTTCCATTATAATACATTTTGTTCAACGATTTCAACTATTATTTTGTTTCGTTTTGATTAACAATTGTTTTCCATTGTCATCTATTTCGTAACTATTTTCATATATTATGTCACTTATTTTAACAAATTCATATCCTTCTGATTTTAATTTTGGAATTATCTCATTAAGATTTTCTACAGTATGTTTACCATTATTATGATATAAAAGTATTGATCCACCTTTTATATTATCAATTACCTTTTTATATTCCCTCTCTTTACTCTCTCCTTTCCAATCCACACTATCAATATCCCATTGTATACTTTTATATTGTAATCCATGAATAACACTTAAACTTTCTTGGCTATATGAACCACTAGGAAATCGAAATAAATTAGTCTTTACTCCAACTTCCTTTTCTATTATTTCTTCTGTTTTTTTAACCTCTTCAATTATTCTCTCTTTTCCTATATTCTTAAAATCAGGATGTACATAACTATGATTTCCTATTTCATGTCCTCTCTTATGAATCTCTATTAACTTTTCTCTATTGCCTTCAGGATATATTACCCACTTACCCATTATAAAAAATGTAGCTTTTACATTATTTTTATCTAGTAAATCTAAAATTTCATATAAATAATCATTTTCTGCCCAATTCACATCAAAGGTCAGAGAAATTTTTTTATCATCTCTATCCACACAATGAATTGGCTTATTATCTTTTGCAAAAACATTAATAGGCAATGTAAATATGGCAATAATAACAACTAAAATAATGGTATTAAAAAAGTTTTTAAAAATAAAAAAATTATTATTTTTTTTCAAAGTATTCACTCCTTAGTATTTAATATTAATCAAATAACTTTATTATCTTAAAACATATATGTTATAATAGGATTATTATTTCAAAACAGTTATGGAGGAAAACATAAATGTATGATAGCACATTAGAATTAGCTGAGAATAAATTACTTCTTTTATATATAATAAAGTCAATAAAATATCCTATATCTAACACACAATTAACAGATATAGTTTTAGAAAATAGTTTTATAAATTATTTTATGTTACAACAATATGTATCTGAATTAATTTCTTCTGAGTTCTTAGAATATAAAACTCAAGATGATGATAAAGAAATCATAGTACTTACGGAAAAAGGAGATAAGGTACTATTCTTCTTTAAAGATAGAATATCTCCAAACAAATTAAATCTTATAGATGAATATGTACGCAAGCATGTTGAAAAAATAAAAAAAGAATTAAGTATATCTGCTGATTATACTGTTGGAGAAGACAGTTCTTTTATAGTAAACCTTAAGGCAATAGAAAATAATACTATTTTAATTGATTTAAATGTAAGCGTTCCTTCCAAAACTGAAGCAAAAGCTATTTGCAACAAATGGGAAAACAATTCTTCCGATATATATAACAAAATAATTCATGCTCTTATAGAAGATTAATAATCCTGCTATTATTATTAGCAAAAATCGTTATAAAATTTATATAATTTAGGGGGAAACAAAATTGTTTAAAAAACATAATTTTCACTTTAATTGGCTCCCACTAATATTGATATCAACAGTTTCAATAATGTTAATTTTTAATATTAGGAGCATTTTAAGTGAAGGCATTAGACCATTTTTATCAGTTTTAACACCATTTTTTTGGGCTTTTGGTGTAGCTTATTTAATAAATCCTCTCATGATGCTTATAGAAAAGAGGTTTAAACTTAAGAGAGCTTTTTCCTTAATGATAAGCTATATTTTAGTTATAATATGTGTTTACATATTAATTGCAATTATTGTTCCTACAATATTTGATAGTTTGTCAGAATTATTTAGTAATCTTAGTGAATATGCATCTTCTGCTGAAAGTTGGATTAATAGCACCTTAGCAAGTATGAATGTTCCTTTAGACTTAAATCACTTAAATACTTCTGCTACGGAATTTATTTCTAAGACATCAACCTTACTATCTAATATAGTAGGTAGCTTGTTAACTCAAACTATAAAAATAACTTCATCTGTTGTTAAATTTGTATTTGGATTTATTATTTCAATATACATGTTAATGGATAAGGAAACTTTAATTGGAGGATGTAAAAAAATTATAATTGCAGTTATGCCTTCTGAAAAATCTTCAGAACTTTTTATTAGTTTCATGGCAGAAGCTCACAATATTTTTAGTAGATTTATAATAGGTAAAATTATAGATTCACTTATAATAGGAGTGCTTTGTTATATAGGTTTATTATTAATGGGTACTCAATATGCGGTTCTTATTTCTTTCATAGTTGGATTAACAAATATGATTCCATATTTCGGTCCATTTATAGGAATGATTCCTGCATTTTTATTAACACTTATTGTTCAACCCTCTATGGCAATATGGGTTCTTTTATTCATATTCATACTTCAACAATTTGATGGTTGGTACTTAGGTCCAAAAATATTAGGAGATCAAGTAGGCGTTTCTCCACTATTTATAATATTTGCTGTTACAGTTGGTGGCGGAATATTTGGGGTTTTAGGAATGTTCTTAAGTGTTCCTATAATAGCCTTAATAAAAATATATACGGAAAAATTAATTGAATACAGATTAGAAAATAAAAAACAAAACTTTAGTGAATAATATAAAGGGGATATTTTATAATATCCTCTTTATTTTTTTATATTTATTATTTAACTAATTGTTAATAATTATTTAAATATGATGTTCTAAAATAAATATTATGTTATTATTAAATAATTAAGTTTTAGCTACTCATTAAAACGTTTAAACAAATCATAAAAAGGAGTACTTATGGATAAAAAGAAACAATTTAATTTTAGTAAAAAACAAAAAATAACTATATTTTCTTTAATAGCTATCCTTATATTAATTACATCTGTAGTAGGCTTTTTTGTTTTTAGATTTTACAATCACTCCTACGAAGGAAATACGGACCCTGCTAAAGTTAATACTGTGGATGAAGATATTAAGTTTAAAGAAGTTCCCGGAATAACAAATATTCTTTTGCTTAGTAGTGATGCTAGACCTGGAGAAGATGTATCTAGATCAGATTCCATAATGATCTTAACAATAGATAATATCAATAAAAAATTAAAAGTAACTTCTTTAATGAGAGATATGTTAGTAAAAATAGATGGTCATGGAGAAGAAAAATTAAATCATGCTTTTGCTTATGGTGGTCCTACTAAAACAATTGAAACTATTCAAAATAATTTCGGAATAAAATTAAATAATTATGTAATTGTAGATTTTAATGCTTTTGTTAAAGTTATAGATGCTATAAACGGAATTGAAGTAACCGTTAAAGATTATGAACTTGATGAACTTAATAAATATATTTTAGATGGTGGCGGTTCTGAAAAAGATTTACTTCCTTCATCTGGAACTTATAATCTTAATGGTTATCAAGCCTTATCTTATGCTAGAATTAGAAAAGTTGGTAATGGTGAATATGAAAGAACTGAAAGACAGAGAGCTGTTCTTCAAATTGCTTTAGAAAAAATTAAAGATATGTCAAAAGTTAAAATTGTTTCTCTGCTTAATGAATTATTCCCATATGTTAAAACTAATATTTCTTTAGGAAATGCTATGGATTATGGATTTACAGCTTTAAATGTAGGTAAAAAGTGTAACTTTGAAATAGAGCAATTTAGAGTTCCTCTAGATAGTATTTCAAAAGGTGGAATCATTAATAATAAGGGTTGGGTCTTTGTTATTGATAAGGTAGAAACATCAAAGGCTCTTCAAGAGTTCATCTTTAATGACAATAAAAATTATGAGCCTGATACTAGTAATTTTGACTCTATAATAGAACAATACTTTAATGACTATGATATTAAAGATGATACTACTCATCCAGATTATGAATATGTACCTATTATAAACACTAATAACAACTTTGAAAATTCTAAAAACAATTTAAATACTAGCAGTAATAATAATTCTAATGATAAAGTAGAAAAATCATCTAACCAAGGAAGCAATGAAAATTCTTCTAATAAACCAAGTAGTGGAAGCACTTCTACTAGTAATAATTTTACAGAAAAACCAAACACTTCTCAAGAAACTTCAAAACCATCTGAAAATAATGGAGATAGTGGAAATATAGATTCCTCTAACACTCCCTCTATTGATGGAAATGCTTCTTCTGAGAATAATACGGAAGTAAATTAATAAAAGCTATATGGAATCTAAGGTTATTAGATTCCATATAGCTTTTTTATTATAAATATAATATTATAGAAAAAAAGTGGCTTATACTTCCTCCTATTACAAATAAATGCCAGATAGCATGATTGTATGGCATTCTATCTAAAACAAAAAATATACATCCTAATGTATAAAATAATCCACCTATAATAAGCCAAAGTACAGACATATGAGGTACTCTTTGCCATACATCTTTAACTACAAAGATAACTGCCCACCCCATAAATATATATAATAAGGTTGATAGATTCTCAAACTTATTTATACAAATAAATTTAAATACTATTCCTAATAGGGTTAGCACCCAAATCATAATAAATATAACCATAGCTTTTTTATTATCCCTTAAACATACTAATACATAAGGTGTATATGTTCCTGCTATTAAAAGATAAATTGATGAATGGTCAATTATTCTTAAAAACCTCTTTACTTTTTTATTTGGAATACTATGATATAATGTTGATCCTAAATAGAGTAAAAATAGAGTTATTCCAAAAATAGTGAAACTTACTATCTTATAAATATCTCCACTTAAAGATGAGAAAACTATAAGTAAAATAGCTCCTGCTATAGCTAATACCACTCCAATTCCATGAGTTATTGCATTAGCAATTTCTTCTCCTTTAGTATAAAAATTTAATTCTTCACTCACAATTACCATCCCCCTTTCACATTTTATTATATGCATATTTTAAATTTATATTTGTAATTATATCATTTATACTTTATGATTAAACATGTTTAGAAAAATTATTTTAAAGGTGGTTTTTAGTATGAATCATTCTGCTGACTATTTTATAAAATCATTAAATATGACAGCTCATCCTGAAGGTGGATATTTTAAAGAATCCTTTGTTTCACCTAGCAAACTTGCTCCAAATACTTTACATATAAATGAAGAGCGTTTACTTTGGACTAGCATATATTTCTTATTAAGAACTGGAGAAGTTTCAAATTTTCATAGGTTAAAATCTGATGAAATGTGGTATTTCCATGCTGGAGAATCCTTAACAATTTATATGATAAGCCCTAATGGCGAACTTATAGAAAAACAACTAGGATTAAACATAGAAAAAGGAGAAACTCCTCAAGTTTTAGTTCCTAAGGATTATATATTTGGTTCTGCTATGAATAATGAAGGCTTTTCCCTAGTTGGTTGTATGGTAGCACCTGGCTTTGATTTTAAAGATTTTGAGTTATTTGAAAGAGAAGATTTGCTTGAAAAATATCCAAATTACAGAGAAGTAATAGAAAAATTAACTAGATAAAAAACTTTTATAAAAATAAAAAACTTACAAATTTACTAAAGAATCACCCTATTTCTTTAAGAATTATTTGTAAGTTTTTTTATTAGCTTTTAATTGAATATATTTTATTAATTAAATTTCGCAATATGTTTTTTCAGATATTTCATCATAGTACTGAGCTTGTTTTTCCTTGCTAAATATTACTTCTAACACATCTCCAGATTGAATTTTAACCTCTCCATTTGGTATTATTTCCTCTGCTCCTCTAAAAATAGTTATTATTAAACTACCCTCAGGCCACTTCACATCTTTTATAAGTTTTCCTTCTAATTCAGAACCAATCTTTACTTCAAAATCAAAAATTTCTTTTTTCTTTACACCAGTATTAAACTTAATATTCATTCTTTCTAATAATTTCTCTAATAAACTTTCATAAATAGGCTTATTATTAAGCATATCAGAAACTAAGTATGCCACAGTAACTGTTATAGCAACTGGTAATAAATGTTTAAAAGTTCCTGTCATCTCAGTTATAAGCATTAATCCAGTAATAGGAGCCTTAACTATTGATGCAAATTGTGCTGCCATAGCTAGCACTATAAAGTTGACTATTAAGGAATCACTTATTCCTAAATATTTATTTAAAAGTAATCCAAATATTGCTCCTACTAAAGCACCTATAGCTAATAAAGGAAAGAATATTCCTCCTGGCACTCCTGAGGAATAACTAAAGAATGTAAATATAAATTTTATTACTAAAATTACTATTAAAAGTTTTATTGCAATATTATTTCCTATTACACTTTCAATTAAAGAGTCTCCCCCGTCAATTACTTCTGGAATTGTTAAGGCTAAAATTCCAACCATAACAAAAGGTATTATTGTTTTAAATTGAATAGGAATTTTTTTTAAAGTCTTCACATAAAAATCCTGTGTTTTTAAAAGTCCTTTATTAAAAATCCATCCTGTTGCTCCTAATATGGCTCCTAATATTAATAATGTCCAATAGTATTGTATTGGCAATGAATTTGTAGGTGGTATTTTTATGCAAAAATCATTTCCTAAAATAAGATTATCCACCAAAACTCCTGTAAGAGAAGCTGAAAGTGCAGCTAACATAACTGGCAAAGAAAAACTTCTATGTACTTCTTCAAGAGCAAATATAGCTCCTGATAAAGGGGCATTAAATATTACAGCAAGACCTGAACTTGCTCCCCCTGTTATTAATAATCTCTTTTCAAAGTCACTTCTTTTAAATATTTTAGCAAAGCCTTCTCCTATTGAAGCTCCAATTTGAACTGAAGGACCCTCTTTACCTAATGAAAGGCCAGATGCCATACATATTATTCCGCCAATAAACTTATCTCTAAATACTCTTAGCCAGTTTACACTTATTTTTCCACTTAACTCCCCTTCAACCTGTGGAATACCACTTCCACCTATCATAGGATTCTTTTTAACTATGATTCCAACTATAAATCCTAAAAATATAAAAACTAAAAATATAGGAATTATAAGCTTTGGATTTTCTCTTGTATATGAATATACCTTGTTAAAGCCTTCCATTCCAAATCCTATTATGGTCTTATAAATCATTATTACAATTCCAACAATTATACCTACTAATATTCCTTGTACTATTATTTTAAACTCTAAATTATTTAATCCACTTATCTCTTTATCCTTATCCATATTAATCACATCCATAATATTTTATGAATAAATTATATACCTTTTGTTAACAACAGTTCAATTTTTAATTTTCTCATTTATCCAGTTGAATACAACTTATCTACTTAAGTCTAATACTTTATACTTCTTAAGTATGTATTCTCATTATTTCTTATGGCCTTTCTCATATCTCCGACCATGTATAAAGAACCACAAATTAATAATAAATCATCATCATTAGTAAGAGAATACGCCTTATTATAGGCCTCTTTATAATCCTTAAACTTAAAAACTTCTTTTACATATTTTTTTACTTTAATATATAAATCTTCAATATCCTCTGCCCTATCACTATGAGGTTCAACTATAACTACCCTATCTACTCCTCTAGTTATTTCTTCCACCATTTCATCTACTTGTTTATCACCTAGAACCCCTAATATTAATGTTATATTTTTAAAATTAAAATATTTATCTATACTATTTCTTAAACTTCTTATTCCATCAATATTGTGAGCTCCATCTATAACAACTAATGGATTTTCATTTAATACTTCCATTCTTCCAATCCATCTTACTTTTTTAAACCCTTCCTTAATAGCTTCATTACTTATGTTTACTCCATTATTTCTCAATTTAATTAAGGTTTTTAATGCCAATAAGAAATTCTTTACTTGATGATCTCCAAGTAAACATAAATCTATTTTTAAAATTTCATCTTCTAGTGAGACTTCTATTTTCTGAACATGTTTTTCTTTATCTATAATTATATTTCTTATGTCTTTAGTATAAACAACCTCTAAATTACAACCTAATTCATTACATCTCTCTTTTATTACTTCTAAGGCCTTTTCTTCTTGTGGATAAGATATTACAGGTACGCCACCCTTTATTATTCCACATTTTTCCTTTGCAATTTCCTCTATGGTATTTCCTAAAATATTCATATGATCTAGGCTTATTGAAGTAAGTACAACTATCTCAGGAAGGATCACATTGGTTGCATCTAATCTTCCCCCTAAACCAACTTCTAAAACAGCATAATCAACTTTCTTTTTTGAAAAATAATAAAACATTAAAGCAGTTATTATTTCAAACTGAGTTGGACTTTCATAGCCAAGCTCCATAACTTTATCTATAGCCTTTTTAACATCTCCCATAAGAATTGCTAAATCGTCTTTATTTATATTCTCACCATTAATCTGTATTCTCTCTTCAAATTCCTCTAAATAAGGTGATGTGTACATTCCAACCTTAAAGCCAGCTTCCCTTAAAACAGAACTTATCATAGCAGTAGTTGAGCCTTTACCATTTGTTCCCCCAATATGTATAAACTTAGTGTCCTTATGCGGATTCCCTAAAAACTCCAAAACCTTTTCTATTCTATCTAATCCTAAATTCATTCCAAACCTTGATGCAGTAACAATATACTCCATAGCTTCATCATAATTCATCATTCCTATAGCCCGTTGCCAAAAATCTATAAATATCTATAAATCTTGTTTAATTCCCTGTTCTACG
>OGEQ01001530.1_pt1 | contig 18406 bp, 20 predicted proteins | sample 1570731 | NCBI WGS metagenome assembly OGEQ01 (sample SAMEA2582132, study PRJEB24529) | metagenome | biome: Human gut stool | place: China | collected 2011
TCCGGCAGAGATGCAGCAAACCTGCGGTTCAAGTCCTGTATTACTTTGTCTGTATCCATGCTGCATTATCTCCCTTCCGTATTTTTTACATAAATAGTGCTTCGTGCCGCACCCTCTTTTCTCAAATAACCGTCCTTAACCATATTCAGCAAGATAGCTCTGGCTCTACGATGTTTTACATCTAAAATCTCTACTGTTTCAGCAGTAGTAATAGAGCCATTTTCCAATACATATTTATAGATTTGTTGTTCCTGTTCACTATCCGGCATTTTCTTTGTCGTATCTGGCACTGTTTCTGTTTTATCCGGCACTTCATTGCCACTATCTGGCATTTTATCAATAGTATCCGGCACTTTAATGGCGTTATTGAGGTCATTGAGGTCAACAGTGCCGTCAACCTGAACATCTTAATAAGACAAACTGAAAGTACAAGGTTAAAAATCGGGTAGATGGGTATGTCGCATAATGCGAGCGGACGAAAAAAGCAGTCAATCATAAAATGAAAGACTGCTTTAAATCATATCTCTTATTGCTTTGTGTGGAGATTTAACTGATTGTCTATGTCCCGTCCGGCATACATTACTCTAAGTATTGTTACAACTTTTTTATCGCTGTCTGGAATATAAAGTACCACATAATTGTCTACTGGTAATACACGAAGTCCACGACTTTTCCACGGTTCTTTTTCATATTTTCGATAACGCTCCGGCATCGTATCCAGACTTAATATCTGTTCTTCCAGACGGTCAAGCTGTCCGATTGCATTTTCCGGCGATTGTAATTCAAAAGCAATATATTCAAAAATCCCTCTCAAATCACTGTCAGCCTGTTCGGATAATTCTACTTCATATATCATAAGCCATAATCCTTGCGAATGTCAGCAAATGCTTTCTTCGCATTTTTTGTCCGTCCAGCCTGCATATCCGCATATCCTTTCTCCAATTCTTCATTGAACTCTGCTTCTGATAATGTGCTGATATCAACAGGTCTGGCAGATGGTATTTTTACTTCAAACGGAAGTCCTCTCTGTAAGATAATCTGTTTATAAAACATATTGATAGCACTGGAAGCAGGGATACCAAGTGTAGACAGGATACTTTCTGCTTTTTCTTTGACATCTGGTTCAATCCTTGCATATAAATTTGCTGATTTTGTAGCCATATAAAACATCTCCTTTCGTGAGTAGTATTTCCATCTATCTTTATTATATGCAAATGTCCGCACAATAGCAATACTAATTTTATGCTCCAATAATCTTATTGAATAACTGTAACAATACGTCTTTTACGCCGGATGCATTGAATACAAGACCAACGGCTACCTTTCTTAACTCCAGTCACATTTGTTTTCCTGACAGCATTGGAAAAGAGCCCTAGCCTTTGCAGGAAGATTGTCTGCATTGTAGTATCCGTCATAATAATTCCATCAAATGAGTGAAAGTCCCTGCTCTTTGGCAGAGTATTCGATAACACGGCTATATTTTTTCTGAAGCCGTTGCTATTTGTAGAGAATCACTCTTGTCTCATATGGCTGCAAAATTCCTTCTATATGGTTTTTGTAGTTTGTGATCAGCTCTTCGCCTTTGTTTTCTTCGAACAGTTCGCATGGGACTTCCTTATTTGTAAAGTTGCATGCTACCACCAGTTTTTCGTTTCCAAGCGTTCTCTCATATGCATAGAAATGTCCATGCTGCGGTGAGACCATGACTTTTCTTGACCTTTATTATAATCATCAGCATATTTCTCTGAATGAAATGTACGAAAGGACAATGCACAGATTTCATGCACACTCATCTGCCTGACCACTGTTCATGTTTCTCCGTCTGTGATAGAATAATTTAAAGATCGGAGGTACAAAACTATGTCAAAACATTCAGATGAAATCAGAAATAAATATATAAAAAATCCACCAGAAGGCATGACCGCTGATGACATCCGTCACATGAGTGAGGATGATTTGCTTGATATGGATTACTTTTTAAACGAAGACGATGTGTTTGATGAAGGTTTTCCCGGTGCTGAAGGTTTTTATATCTTCTAAAAACTTATCGTTTATTTGCTATGCCCGCCTCTGTGTGGGCTACTTTTATATCAAGAGTTCTCCAAAGGAGAACTTTCCTAAAGTGAAAAAAGCCGTCCATTTCTGAACGACTGGGAATAGAAAAGGAACGCTAAAAGTGTACGTTCCGTAGTCTATAAAATATTTAATTTTTCTCTCTGGTGTGCTATCTGACGCCAATTTTGACCCCAAATTTCTGAAAAATGACGATTTTTGATGAACAGCTACAAATTTTCAAAATCCGTGAAACCCTTGTAACTAGGGCGTTACGGGACTATATGAAACTAGACAAAACCAACGTCACAATAACAAGAGGTGAGTGCTAATTTTTTTGTGAAGAATTTGTGAAGCCTTGATTTTCAGTGCTTTTTCCATATTACTTTATTGAATATCCCTCATTCTGCCTATATAAGTGAAACTTAACGAAACTTAAATTAAATCTCTTTCAGACAATTCAATTTGGATATTCACCAACTGTGGATTATTTCTCAGTGCACCAGTTTCCAACTTACCGCCTGCTGCCTTGCATCCACAAATCTCTTATAAATACCTTCCTGCTTCATTAGTTGCTCATGTATTCCCTGCTGCACAATTCTTCCTTTGTCAACAACTACAATCTGATCTGCATGTCTGACTGTTTTTAATCTGTGGGCAATCATAATAATCGTTTTTTCCTTTGTAAGTGCATCTACTGCATCCATCAGCTCCTTTTCATTCTCCGGATCAACATTTGCCGTTGCTTCATCCAATATGACGATTGGCGCATCCTTCATAATCGCTCTGGCTATCGAAATACGCTGCTTCTCACCACCGGAAAGTGTGGCTCCTCCTTCTCCGATCACTGTGTCATATCCATTCGGAAGTTTGCTGATGAAATCATGACAACATGCTTTCTTCGCCGCTTCCACCACTTCCTCATGACTTGCATCCTGGCGTCCGAATTTAATATTATTCTCAATGGTGTCTGCAAACAAATACACCGACTGAAACACAAATGAGAAATTACTCATCAGACTGTTCATGCTGTAGTCTTTTACATTCACACCTCCAAGTGTCACTTCCCCGGAATCCACATCCCAGAACCTGGCAATCAGATTGCAAAGTGTTGATTTTCCTCCACCAGATGGTCCAACGATTGCTGTCGTCGTTTTCTGCGGAATAGAGAGCGATATATCATCAATGATCTTCCGTTTGTCATAAGAAAACGAAACATTAGAAAGTCTGATATCGTAATTTTCCGGCTGTATTTCTTTACCGTCGATATCCATGGTATCCAGCTCCAATATTGCATTTGCTTTATCTACACATACGCTTACCACATGTAAAAGAGATGAATAATTTCCTGCACATTCCAGACTGGCATAAAGCATAAATGCTGAAATTGTCATACCGATCGCATAGACCGCACTCATAGTTCCATTAATATAAAAATATGCACTGCAAGCCACGATCACAGCACCTGTAATTTTGGTTATCACACTTTGCAGAAAATGATAGGGCACAAACACCATTTCCATCTTTGTATTGATCTTTTCACATGCTTCATTTGCATCATTTAATCTTTTCGCCTGTTTCCCAAGCAAGTTATATGATTTAACTTCTGATATTCCCTGCAGATACTCCATGATCTGGTTTACAAGCTCCGTATCGCATACCACTTTTTGCTCTGAATCTTTTTTACCCGCATTCTGCATCACAGAATTGACCCCAAAGAAAATAAGTACTCCTGCTGCAGCTATCAGTCCAATTCTCCAGTCAAAAATAAACAGCATAAGAATGATCATTGATGTTTCCAGAATTCCCTGCATTGTCAGCATAACCACTCTCGCAGCCACATCGCCAAGTATTTCCATTGTATTGGTTGTAATGGAAGAAATTTCCCCGATACTATTGGAATTGAAATACCCCATCGGCAGATATCGCAGATGTTCTGCAATCTTGATTCTCATAAAAGCACTTGCATTATATCCTCCCTCTGTCTGAAGCACTGTAGAGTATCTCTTGCAGATTACGTCGACTACAATTGCAAGAACCATAATCGCAACGGAGCCTCCAATATATTTTCCTGTCGGTTTCCCACTCAGCAGACCAATCAGTATGTACATAATAGCCGGAATCTTCATTGCTGAGGCAAGAGCCTCTATGAGTCCGATCACTATCGACAGTTTAAATTTATTGCCATTTTCCCTGCCTGAAAAACGAAAGAATTTTGCCAGAATCCCAAACATATCATTCTCCCTCCTTCACCGTATCTTTTACAGAAATATGGGCATTCCACATTTCCTTATAAAGCGGGCATGACACCAGAAGTTCCTCATGTGTGCCATGTGCTGTTACATTTCCATCATTTACAACAAAGAGCTGGTCACTGTCCTTAACAGTAGAAAGTCTGTGTGCTATTACGATCAGGGTCTTCCCTGCTACCAGTTTTGCGATAGAATTCTGCAGAATTGCCTCATTTTCCGGATCTGTGTAGGCAGTTGCCTCATCAAGGATCACGATCGGAGCATCCTTTAACATTGCTCTTGCAATGGAGATACGCTGCCTCTCACCACCTGACAGATGTCCTCCTGCACCTCCTACAACCGTATCAAATCCATTCTCCAACTGCATGATAAATTCATAGCATCCACTTTTCTTTGTCACCTCGATGATCTGTTCATCTGTAGCATCCGGATTTCCCTGTCTGATATTTTCACGGACTGTTTCATTAAACAGATAATTGTCCTGTGCAACATATGCAATTTTCCGATTAAAATCTGCAAATGCCAGTTCTTTGACATCAACTCCACCGATTTTGATGCTTCCGGAATCCACATCCCACAGGGACGCAATCAGCTTTGCGATGGTCGACTTGCCGCTTCCGGAAGGTCCTACGATTGCATTTACCGTTCCTGCTTTCAGCTCCATAGTTACTCCGTGCAGGATTTCTTTGTCGTGATAACCAAATCTGACATCTTCAAGAGTAACGGAGTTATCTTTTGGAACACTTTTACTTTTCTCTGGACGTTCAAGCTCCGGCTGTTCCAGAATTCCTGCCACTTCACCAACAATCACTCCGATCTTGCCAAGATCATCTGTATAGGAACCCACTGTGATCAACGGTCCAACGATTCCAAGTGATAAAATAATGCAGATGACAAAATCTGAAATCGCAAGTGTTCCATTGGCTACATAATGTGCCCCAAACGGCAATACCGTAAGAAGCGTATAAGGTGTGACCACCATCATCAGTCCATGAAAGATCGAGCACCGTTTCATCCAGGAAATAAAGGAATCCGCATATTCAAAAGCCGCCTTTGTAAATTTTGCATAAGAACTTTCTGTCTTTCCAAATGCCTTGATCACTTCGATTCCGTCAATATATTCCACTGCCGCATCATTCAGATCTTTTGTTGTCTGAACCGTTCTCTCGAAGCTTGGTTTATAATCCAGCATCATTCCAAAATAGGAAAGAAATCCCACTATAACCGGCACCAATGACCAGAGTGCCAGTCTCCAGTCTGTCAGGAAGAAATAAATCAAAATCACAATCGGTGCCAGCAGATTGGACGTGAATTCCGGGACAATATGCGCCAGTGTTGTCTCGATACTGTCGATTCTTTCCACCATAATATTTTTAAATGTACCGGAAGGTGTGTCTTTCACATAGCCAAGAGGTACCCGCGCCAGCTTGTCACAGCAGGATTTTCTTATATTTGCAAGTACTGCAAACGTTGCTTTATGTGACAATGCTGTCGAAAGTGAATGAAGCAGTTCTGCAATGATAAACGATAATGCAATCAGAACCGCTTTTGCAAGATATATTTCAAACTCCTTTTCACCATTTAAAAACAGCTTTACTACATCTGCAATAATAAAATACGGCAAAATCTTAAAAATCACATTTCCTATTGCAAGTAACACACTCCACACATAGGCAATTCTTTTTTGTCCGGCCCACGTCAGGATCCAGCTGACTGCCGACTTCTTTTTTTCTTTCACATCTTTTCACTCCTTACGTTCGTTTTATTGTTTCGTTTTATTATTTTACCTTCTGTTAGTTCGCACTAACCAACATATAATAAAATAGGTGGTCTACTGGCATCAACCACCTGATATTATTATCCTGTCTGAACTTTATTCAGAAATCCAGAACCTGCAACACACATAACCTATTCAGAATTCCTGCATCAGTTATACTGGAAATTCAATATTCCACAATCGTTCCCAGCCACCTGTATTAAATTCTTTCAGTTGATGTACATTTTTCTTTGCAGTCTCCCTGTCTATATCATGCTCAATGATCTGAAATACTGATGAAAAAAATCCCGTATAGATCATATGCATAAGGCTTTCCTCTACAATCGGTATTTTTACACCGTTCTCTTTCATCTTTTCCATATAATTCAGGCTGGACTTCATTTCCCGCTCTACCATATTGTGTATGAATAATTCAAATTTTCCACTGTCTCCGCATTTCAACAATAATCTGAAATTATCATAATGATCATAGATATAATCAACCATCTGCTCCATCCCATCACTGGATGTATCCGACATATTCCTTGTCTGATCACTGGCAGAAAGCTTTTCAAACTCCTCAACGATCTGGTCATAAATCTGATAAATATGTTCCATATAAGGATCCGTCAGTGCATCAAAAAGTGCCTCTTTCGTCGGATAATATTTGTAAAATGCGCCAGTAGTAAGCCCTGCATCTTTTACAATATTTCTTAAAGATGCTCCTGTCAAACCATCTTTCAGAAAATGTTTTCTGGCTGTATCTAATATGTTTTTCTGTGTATCTTCTGCTTTCGTCGACATTCTTTTCGTATCCTCTAAACTTCTTTTCAAAATATAACAGTGCTATATAACACTGTTATATTTTAACTCATTACAGGAATTTGTCAAGTCTTGGTGTTTCAATTTTTTATTTTCCTCGTGTATTCAGTTTCCACTCCGCAGATGCTTTCTGCAGTTTTACAAGTCTGTTCTATTCAGACAGATTTTCTGTTCCTCAGATCGTCATTGCTCTGCTGAAGCGATTGATTCAGCTTCTGCGTTTCGGACAATTCGGTTGTCAGACACTGAATTCCTACGGTTGATTTCCGAACTTCTTCTCGCAATCTCTGCCTGTCGGACAAGATCGTCTGTTTCTCTTCTTCCAGCATCTGTATCTGCTTTTTCTGTGTCCGCATGAACTCTTTCGCTCTCTCGAAACTCTGCATTAGAAGATCTTTTTCTACTTTGAGCTTGATCGGTGATTCCTCCGGCAGCTGCGATAGCTGTGTCAAGTTCTCTGTAATAATTTGTAAATTCTTCGGCTGCTCTGCTTTCTCTGATTTCAATATCTCTGGATTTTTTCCTATTTCTATCAAATTCATTCTCTAGTCCCTCCTTGCTGATATCCAGATGAAATGTTTTTGACAGATTGCTGTCTCTCACCTTCTTCCCATCCTGGTTCTGAAAAGTAATGTGCTTCCGTTTCTCTGTCCAATTTACATTCCATCCAAACTGTTTCATTTTTTCCTTAAACTTTTCTTTGCTGATACAATTTTCCAGTGCTTTTAACACTGCCATTGCACAATCCGCTACTAAGCTGTCTTTCACCTGCTGATGGAACAGGTTATATTTATCTTTGCTCCATGCAATGACTTCCCCTTTTTCAATCTGGCTTCTTATTCTTGAAATGGTGATTACTCATTACCGTAAAATTCTTAGTTCTCTCTACACGAAAAATCTGTGCCATTCTATCTCACTTCCTTTCCAGACAGAAAAAGACGCAAGCCACATTTCTATGACTCACGCCTTTCTCTGCACTTCATTATTAAATTGAAAATTTCTATTCTTCTTTCCTTTGTTCTAACAATTCTCTCGCATTTGCAATAGCAAGGGATAGCTTCTGTTCTAAAAGTTCTTTTGGAGGCATTTTGGTCATATACTGTCCCACATGAATATTTCCATGATCCAATTGCATTAATTCTATAGTTTCCTGTGATTTTTCTGCACATAATATAAGTGCAACCGGACTTTCTTCACCTTCCACTCTTTCATTCTTTTCCAGCCATCGCAAATACAGCTCGACTTGTCCTTTATCCTGCGGTTCAAATTCCCCAAGCTTTAGTTCAACAAGAACCAACCTTCTCAAGCCTCTATGATAGAATAATAAATCCATATAGTAGTCCTTGCCATCCAGTACAAAATGTTTCTGTCTTGCTAAAAATGCAAAATCCGATCCCATTTCCAGAATAAATTTTTCTAATTCTGCAAGAATAGCATTTTCTAAATCTTTTTCACTATAAGTATCACGTAAACCGAGAAAATCAAGCATATATGGATCTCTGTAAAAAAGATCCAGACTCATTTTTCCATCATCTCGTAATTCCGCAATTTCATTTTTAATCGTTTCTTCTGGTTTCTTCGATATTGCAGTTCGTTCATAAAGCATGGATTTTTTCTTTCACGCAGTGTTCGCACTGACCAGTTTTCCTGCATACACATTGCAGCATAAAAATCTCTTTTTAACTCATCTTGTATTGGCAGAATCTCTACAAAATGCGACCAGGTCAATTGTTGCGACAATGTCGCAACTTTTTCGAAGTCAGGAAATTCCTGATAAAACTTAATCATTCTTGAAATTGATGTTTTATCAAATCCCGAACCATACTCCTGTTCCAGCCGTTTACTGACTTCTGCAACAACCTTTTTTCCATACTCAGGCTTATTATTTCCAGTTAACTCCACACTAAGTCTTTTTCCAATTCCCCAATTAAGAGAAATAATGGCATCATTCACAACTTTTTTTACATTAGTTTTCTTTTCCCTGATTAACGCATTTATTTCATCATAAATATTATCAATATTATCTGCTATTAATATCTCTTTTTTCATTATCGATCCCCTTCTATAACTTGAAATGCCAAATTGGCATTTCAAAACTGTCCCAACTGCTTACTGTTATATTACCCTATTTTTCTCATTCTGCCTACTGCTTTTTCATGGTCACATATAATAATGAGGTCGCATTCCACGACCTCATCACCTTCATTTAAACATAAATCAATTCCTTGAGAATAATTTCTTCCGCAATCGCTCTGTGCTGATTAACAGCTCTTACCCAGGTCATCTGATCTGCTTCTTTATCCGGCAGTGGTTCTTTTTCTTCTAACTGCTTCAGAATTACCTTTTCCCATTCTCTGGCTGCCTTGTCCACTTCCAGAAGATGCTCTCCAATGGTGTCCTGCAGAAGTATCACCTGATAAGTTGAATTTCGATGGTTTTTCAGATAATCTCTGCGAAGAAAACCATACTTGCCAAGTTGCTCCATCTGTTCACCGGATTTATAGGTGAGATTCGGGATTAGATATCCATTTACATTTGTATACGTTAATTTCATTTTATTAGCACTCTCCATTTCTCATCTTTTTTTGACCACAAATTTACGACATTTACGACAAATCTGACACTGCTTTACAATACCAGACAAAATGGCTGATGCCCCGGAAAGCCTGTAAAACAGGCACTTCTAGGATACACAAGACAGAACAAAAATCGACTTCCATTATCAATAAGTGAGTGCTAATTATTTGTGAATATTTTGTGAAATTATCAATCCTTTTTCTCTCTATTGATACTGCCACACTAAAGAGGATAGGAGAATTCTTGCAAAGTGTTGTTAAAAAAGTAAATCTCTAATATTATTCTTATACTATTTCATAATCAAAACCGTCGCCAGAATACAGACGAATCCAATCAACTCTGCCGGTGTAAAAACGGAATTCAGCCAGACCGCTGACAGGCACGCCGCCGTCAGCGGTTCCAGGCAAGCAAGCACCGAAGCGCGCACCGGTCCCGTCAAAGAAACTCCCTTTAAAAAAAGAGTATACGCAACCGCACTTCCCAGTATCACAAGCACACCCAGATAAAATGCGGCATGACCGTCCAGCTCCGCCGGAACTTCCCAGATGCGGACGGCTCCCGATAGAAACACGCCGCCGATAAACATTCCCATCCCGGTTGCAGGAATACTTCCCCACTGATTCACCGGATTTTTTGAAAGCAGGAAATACGCAGCTGCGCCGACACCTCCCATGATTCCCCAGAAAAGTCCCTTCGCCGTCAGTTCCATGCCGTCCAGTCTTCCTCCCGTCGCGATCAGCCAGACTCCAAAGAATGCCAGACAGATACAGAAAAACGTCCGTTTCGTGGGCAATGTACGTTCTGCCGCGCATACAAAGACCGCCACGAAGATAATCGATAAATTCTGCAGCACCGTCGCCGTTCCCGAATTGGTCCATTTGATTGCATTTAAGTACGCATACTGGGACAGCACCAATCCCAGAAACGAAAACAGCACCATCTGGGCCATCGCTTTCTTATCCTGAACCAGTGCCCGCACCGGCAATTTTCCCTTCGCAGCGGCAGCAAGCAGAAGAATCGTCCCCGCCCCCAGCATTCTAAGCGCCGTCACCCACGCCGCATCGATCGGGTAGGATGAAAACAGTGCCTCCCCGCATGTTCCCGAAAATCCCCAGCTAGTCGCGCCGATCATGCAGCAGAGAGCGCCGAGGCGGGCAGACGAAGAAGGAACTTCTGTGGAATTTGATGCCTGTTTTTCTGTGGCATGATTCGACTCCTTGATGTTCATTTGATTCTTTCCATCTCTATTCCTTTTTAACATCTTTCATTTCTCCACTATTCTTTTATGAGTTTCGTTCTTTTTCATTGACTTTATCATTATATCGGTATTATCTTTATTTATATATAAAAATATCGGCTTGTTTTTTCATTATATTGAGGTTATTATGATTACAAACTATCTTTCCATAAATTCTGACCGGGAGGAAAACCTGATTCGTATTTTCCCGGATTTTCCGGTTTCGGTGTACCGAACCGACTTTTCCGATCCGTCTTATCAGCTTGTGAGCTGGCACTGGCATGAAGATTTCCAGTTCTGCCTGGTCGATCGCGGCGAGGTCTGTTTTCAGACGCCTGGTTCCAGATTCCCGATTTCGTCCGGCTGCGGTAATTTTTTAAACCGACGGCTCGTCCACAGCGCTTTGCCATTGACGCCGGATTCCTCCTACTACTGCATCAATTTTTCCCCGGCGCTTCTGACTGCTGCCAGCGGGGCTGCTTTGTCGGATGCGATGGTTCTGCCCCTTTTGAATGAGGAAACCTTGTCTTTTTTCCAGTTTGACGCCCTCACACCCGACGGTTCTCTGCTGACGGACTCCATCTGCCGTATTTTACAGCTTTCAGAGAATCACACACCTGAAAGCTCGTTTCAGGTATATGGTATCCTGTTTTCCCTCTGGATCATCGCCTGGCGCTTTCTCCGTCAAGACGAATCCACGTTCAATAAACGCGGCGATACTTCTGCCGCCAACAGCCGCCTGAAAGAGATTTTCCACTACTTGCAGGCGCATTACTCGCAGAAAATCACCCTGCGCGAGATCTCTGACGCAGTCTGCCTCTGTCCGGAAGAATGTGAACGTTTTTTCAAACGGATGACTGGCATCACGATTTTCCAGTATCTCCTTGAATACCGGATCAAAAAAAGCCAGGAGCTTTTGAACAACTCCCGCCTATCTATCGCGGAAATTGCCCAAAGCTCCGGCTTTACAACACAAAGCTACTATTCTTCCTGTTTCAAACGCCTGACCGGATGTACACCGGGGGCGTATCGTAAGCGGAAAATTTCTCTTATAACTTTTCTTTAAGGAATTGCCTCTTCTTGAAACTTCCTTAACCGTGTTCTCATCCGATTCTTTCCATACACAGCACAAACGAGACACTTTGCATCCCTGTTTTATCAAGGATTGCAGTTCTTACATGGTTCATATCCATCTGCAATCACTTCATCGCGCGTACCGGTAAATTCCTGCCGGTTTGCCGCCTTCATCTGGGTGACAGATGTGCAGCTTGGAAGGTGAAATTTTTTCGAGTTGGTATTGAGAATGTAGGTCTGAACCGTCGCGCTGCTTCCAGAGGATCCAGCGCCGCCTCCCGACGAACCAGCTGCTCCCGATCCAGCCGATTGATTCTGGCTGCTGCCATTTCCAGCCGTTCCCTGTCCGGCTGTGCTTCCCGCACTTCCAGAACCGTCCGCCCAGCTTTCTCCTGTCGCATAATCGATCGCAATACCAGGCTGGACATTATAGACGTATACGCAGAACAGCACTCCCTCGCCCTGATCCTCGACAGATTCCGCCTCCATCAGGACGCCGGAGGCAACCAGATTATTGCCCTCAAAAACCGGCGTTACGCGGTACATGACATGGTTTCCGGTTTCTTTCACATAATCGGCTGTCAGATTTTCAAATGGCAGCATTCCCTGTACGTTCAGATAGCGGGTTCCGGTAATCAGGTTTTTGACATTAGCATTCTCCGCCGTGAGCTGGTAGCCGATCAGATGACAGCGGTTATAGAGATACTTTCCATCCACATTGTCATACTTCGCCGTATGCCAGCCCGTCGGCTTGACTTCCCCGATCGAGCCGCGCTTCTCCGTCGGCATCGTGTCCTGCGAAACCGAAGCATATGCCACGCCGCAGCGCCCCAGGCTGTCCAAATCACTGTAACTCTCAAATGATACATCCGTCAGGTCCGCATCGGTAAAATACGGCACATTTCCATTGACCGCCACATACGGCTGACCGGAATATGCCGGTACATCCGCCAGATTAAATGACGTTCCCGAAGCAGAAGATACACGGTTTCCACCATTTTCTGACGATGACACCGCCTGCGAATCTCCGTCCGCACTTTCCGCCGGATTTTCCTCCGCGCTGACACTTCCGTTTCCATTCAGACTTTCCTCTGGAATCTCCTGCGCGCACGCTGAAACAGACAGCATCGCCGCTGCAGCCAGCCCCAGAAGCCACATTTTCAATTTTCTCATATGAATTTCTGCCTTTCCGTTTAAGCCTATCCCTTTCAGAGCCATGTAGATTTGCGCGTTCTGGCGCCTGATTTTCAGGTGCAGAACCGGCTCTTTTTTATATTTGACTTGTTTTTTATGTTTTTCTTACTCTTTTATATTGTACTTACTTTTTATGTATATTTTTTACCTGCGCACATACCGCTCTTCTGTGATTTTCTCATGCGAGGAACCCGCATATTCCTGCGTTTCTGCCAGCTTCCAGCTGCCCAGATCCATCTTAAAATACATATCTGCCGGATAATCCCGGTTCCAATGACAAAGAATCACTTCTTCGATCCGGCTCTCATACGGAACAACATCCTTGTTCTCGACAAAACAGTACTCTCCCGGCCCCGCCTTTTCCAAAAACGCTTCATCTGCCTGAATCTGCCCAGATTGCCCCAGTTGCCCGGATTGTTCCTGTTCTTTCGGCATATTTCCATTCACCTGTAAAAACTGTTTCTGGCTGTATGCATTCATCCACAGTTTTTTCCCACCTGTCAGCTCCATAATACGCTTTCTAAGCACGCGGTCCTGGCTCTGCCGTCTGTGATTGAACATCATGCCGTTCTGATTATCCACACATACAATTATCTTCATCTCTCTTTTTCTCCCTTTTTCTATCTGCTGTACGTTTCATGTTTCCCAAGGAATCAAAGCAAGCGTCAGCTCCTCCATCCAAGTCCGCAGATTGGGACGTCTGACTGCCAGCGTATTGACAATCACCGATCGTACACGCACTGGCATCGTTTCTCCTTCTTTTACCAGCCTGCTCACATCGTTTATGACATAAAAATTGCCATTCTCATATCCCAGATACATCATCACATGTCCCGGAAAATATAGAAGTGTGCCCGGTTCTAATGCTCTTAAAATCTGCTCTTTTTCTGAGCAGCACCGCCCCGCCAGCTCTATTTTTCTAACTGGCATCTGCAGCTGACCGGTCGTATTGCGAGGCAGGATCAGTCCAAAACAGCGGTACACTTCCCGGATATAGGAAGAACAATCCCGGCTTTCCAGCATCCCGCCCCAGCCGTAACGATCTCCCAGGCACTTGAATGCCTGTTTAAGAATCCCACCGGTTGTCAGATTCAAATACCCCACTGATACATCCCGGCTCATCGGAATCAGTCCTTTTTGCCGGAAGAAACTGCCATCCGGGGCGCGGCATGGAAGCCAGACGATGTAATTATTCCAAGACAGTCTGTTCTGTACCCTCTGTTCTGCCTGTGCTTCTGTTGTCTCTATTACCGCTCCTGTCCCTTTTTTTCTGTTTGTTTCTATTGTTTCTTTTATCTCTGGGATTCCTTCTTCCACGCACAATTCCAACACCGTCCCCATCCGAAGCCGGTATGCACTGGTTCCCGGATAGACTGCACTTGCTTCCAGCCAGACCATATCCCCTGTCACTACTAACGGATGGATCGGAAATGCCGCCATCAGCCATTCCGCCCGGTTCCGACAGACTGCCACCGACTCTGCCGATATCCAGCCCTCGCTGCATTCATTCTGGACATACAGATAACTCTCCTCCTGCACCGAACCCAAAATCAAAAGCGGTTCCCCGACCATACAGAGACAAAGTGCTGCCTCATCCCACTCCGGATCGGATGACTCCTCCTCATCGGCTAAAAAAGTCTCCATCGGAAACTGTTTGATCAACCCCTGTGAAGTCGCGATTCCATATTTGATATGAACATTTTTATCCACGGAATTTTGAGCATCACGCACAGTCCAATTTATCCCCTGTATCCCAGATGATAAGAAATTTCCACACCATTTATCATAAACAACTCTCTCTTCTTTGGCAAAGGCTTCATTTTTCAAATCATGCATTTCCGTTCCAGATGTCCGTAAAATCCGTGCATTCAAATTTTCAATTTCTTCCGGCGTCATTTTTACTGTTCCTGGCGCATTTCCTGTGTCAATCCAATGTTCTACCCGGCATTGTTCCTTCGAAACATCTGGTGCGAATGATAAAAAAGACGATCTCATATGAACTGATCCAAAACAGCCTGCTTAATTTTCGTATCTTTTATATGATGCATCTTCCTTTTTTATACACAATAAGGAATCGGCAGCACCCCCAGCTGACGCCTCGTCGTTTCCGAAAGTGCCCCAGCTGACTGACCAGCAAATCCATCAGATCCTCGCCGTCCATGGCATATCCACTCTAACTCACATTACTTATACTCAATCACATACCAAATCCAGAACTACCTCTTGCGTCTCACATTCCCAAAAAAGGCATCTGCTTCCACGATTGAGTCCCCAGATTTAGTAATTCTCCGCATGAACCTCGAAATAAGCCTGCGGATGCGCGCATACCGGACAAACTTCCGGTGCTTTCTCGCCTACTACGATATGACCGCAGTTGCGGCATTCCCATACCTTCACTTCGCTCTTCTTAAATACTTCCTGCGCTTCCACATTGTGAAGCAGGGCACGGTAGCGCTCTTCATGATGTTTTTCGATCTCCGCTACCATACGGAATTTCGCTGCCAGCTCCGGAAAGCCCTCTTCCTCAGCCGTCTTGGCAAATCCATCATACATATCTGTCCACTCATAATTCTCGCCGTCTGCAGCAGATGCCAGATTCTCTGCGGTATTTCCCAGGCCGTCTAATTCCTTAAACCACATCTTTGCGTGTTCTTTCTCATTGTCTGCGGTCTTTAAAAAAAGGGCGGAAATCTGCTCAAATCCCTCTTTTTTTGCCTTGGATGCAAAATAGGTATATTTATTTCTCGCCTGTGATTCGCCGGAAAAAGCCTCCCTCAGGTTCTTTTCCGTCTGGGTTCCTGCATATTTGTTAGCCATTGCGTTGTCCTCCTTTTAATTGCATGAAAACAGTTCATCTTTTCTTTCTATTATAGCACGCTTGAATGTTTTTAATATATTTTTCAAAAGCATTTTTTTCCAACATCCAGACAAAAACAGGGATATCAGACGTTCAAATCTGATATCCCCGTTTCTTTTCTAAATAGGAATCTACTACCTTCCGCTTCCCTTACGCCTCATCAATCGCATGCCCGATATCATGGCGCATATATTTGTTAGCAAAATTGATCCACTCGGTCGCCTTGTATGCGTTGGCGCGCGCCTCTTTCAGGTCTTTGCCCTTTGCAGTAACGCCCAGCACTCGACCGCCGTTTGTCACGATGTCGCCGTCCTCATCGAACTTCGTGCCCGCGTGGAATACATAGTAACCGTCCGTGTCTTTGAATTTCTCCAGACCGTGAATCTTGAAACCTTTTTCATATTTCACCGGATAACCATCCGACGCCAGAACAACACAGACTGCCGCATTGTCCTCAAATTCCAGCTGGATCTGATCCAGGGTTCCGTCGATACATGCCTCAAAGACTTCCACGATATCGTTCTTCATGCGCGGCAGGACAACCTGTGTCTCTGGATCGCCGAAGCGCGCATTGTATTCCAGCACCTTCGGACCATCTGCGGTCAGCATCAGACCGAAGAAAATGATGCCCTTGAAGGTACGTCCTTCCTTTTTCATCGCGTCAACCGACGGCTGATAGATGTACTTTTTGCAGAATTCGTCTACTTCTTTTGTGTAGAACGGGCTTGGTGAGAAGGTTCCCATACCGCCTGTATTTAAGCCCTGATCGCCGTCCAGCGCCCGCTTGTGGTCCTGGGAGGAGGTCATAATGCGGATCGTATCGCCATCGACGAAGGAAAGGACAGAAACCTCGCGTCCTGTCATGAACTCCTCGATGACCATCTGATTGCCGGCAGAACCAAACTTCTTGTCCTCCATGATCTCCTTGACGCCTGCCTCTGCTTCCTCTAAAGTATTGCAGATCAGAACACCTTTTCCAAGTGCCAGACCATCTGCTTTCAAAACGATCGGCATCTTAGCGGTCTGTAAGTATTCCAGCGCCTTGTGCGGATCGGTAAAAGTCTCATAGGCTGCGGTCGGAATGTTGTATTTCTTCATCAGATCCTTGGAAAATGCCTTCGATCCTTCCAGAATCGCCGCATTTTTTCTCGGTCCAAATACACGCAGTCCCTGTGCCTCGAACACATCCACGATACCGCCGACCAGCGGATCGTCCATGCCAATCACGGTCAGATCAACCTCATGCTCTTTCGCAAATGCCGCCAGCTTATCAAATTCCATTGCACTGATCGGCACACACTCTGCATACTCTGCGATTCCTGCATTGCCCGGTGCACAATAAATTTTATCTACCTTCGGACTCTGAGCCACTTTCCATGCGATCGCATGCTCACGTCCGCCGCTGCCAACGATTAAAACTTTCATGTTCTTCTCCTTATATTCTTCCGTTTGCAATCGCATCGATCGCCTGCGGAAGCAGTACCCACTCTGCCTGTTCCATCACGCGCTGCTGCAGCGTCTTCGGCGTATCATCCGGCTGCACCTCTACAGCTTTCTGGAAGAGGATCGGACCGGTATCGGTTCCCTCATCCACATAGTGAACCGTCGCGCCCGTCACCTTGACGCCGCGCGCCAGTGCCGCCTCATGCACCTTCAGTCCATAATAGCCGACGCCACAGAAGGACGGAATCAGGGACGGGTGGATATTGATAATTTTATTTCTGTATGCCTCGATCATCGCCGCCGGAATCTTCACAAGAAATCCAGCCAGAACGATGAGCTCCGGCTTACACGCCTTGACGGTCTCTAAAAGCGCCTCATCGAATGCATCTCGCGTCTCATACGCCTTCGGAGTCACAACAAACGCTGGGACACCGTGTTTTTTCGCGCGCTCAATCGCATAAGCGCCCTCATTGTTGCTGATAACCGCTGCAACCTCTGCGTTCGTGATCTTGCCGTTATCAACCGCATCCAGGATTGCCTGCAGATTTGTACCGCCGCCAGATACCATTACAACGACTCTTAGCATAATGTTACTCCCTTTTCTCCCGCCTCAATGGAACCGATAATGTACGGTGTATCGCCAGCGGACTTCATTGCCTCCATCGCACGGTCTGCATCAGCCGCATCGACTGCTACGACCATGCCGATACCCATGTTGTAGGTATTGTACATCATATGCTCCTCGATATCGCCTTTCTTCGCCAGCATACCGAAGATCGGCGGAATCTGATAGCTGTCTTTCTTGATGACTGCGCAGACGCCGTCTTTCAGCATACGCGGAACATTCTCATAGAAGCCGCCGCCTGTGATATGGCTGCACGCTTTCACAGTCACGCCCGCATTCTTCACTGCTTTCAGCGCCTTTACATAGATACGGGTCGGTGCCAAAAGTGCCTCGCCAAGCGTGGTTCCCAACTCCTCATAGTAGGTCTCCAGTCCCTCTTTGTTGAGTTCCTTCTCAAATACCTTGCGGACCAGGGAGAAACCATTGCTGTGAACGCCGGTGGATGCCATACCGATCAGTACATCACCCGGTTTCAGGTTTTCGCCGGTAATCATGTCTTTTTTATCAACCACACCGA
>OGEQ01001537.1_pt1 | contig 18312 bp, 20 predicted proteins | sample 1570731 | NCBI WGS metagenome assembly OGEQ01 (sample SAMEA2582132, study PRJEB24529) | metagenome | biome: Human gut stool | place: China | collected 2011
TCCAATTACCGTACATAGCAGCAGCCCCGGGGAGCCTGATGGTTCCTCGGGGCTGAGTTTGTGTTTTCGACTTCTTTCGACAAAAGGCGTAGCATGATGGGCGAAAGGATGTGTTAGAATGACTGATACACAATTTGACCACTTGCTGCGCCCTCTGGGGATCATTCGCACAAAGAATGATTATTATACTCTCCGGCAGTGTATGACGCTGATTTGCACCAGGCCTGACCGGTTGCGAGCCTTGCAGAAGGAAGTTTATCTGCCTGTGGCGGAAGCTTCTGGTCATGCTTGGAGGGCTGTGGAGAGCGCTGTTCGCAGGACGGCAAAGCTGGCATGGAAAACTGACCTGGAAAAAGTGCAGGTGTTGGCGGGATACCCGCTGGATCATCGGCCAACGGCGGGACAGTTTTTGGAGATGCTGTATAATGCAGCGGATACTATGTACGAGAAAAAGTAAGATTTGAAAGAAGTATGTAGAAAGAATTGGGGGTGGCGTAAAGGGAAAAATTGTTCGAGTGAGAATGTGTCAGGTGGACCATAAATCCAACGATTTCACGTTAGAAATCGTTGGATTTTTTTGTTTGTGGGCTGACCTCATTTGGTTTTGACCACAATTTTGACCACAATGCCAAAGATTTTATCTGGTCTAATTAGTGTCGTTCCGTCCAATTTTCAGGCCGAAAACGCCTCGCTGAACAACTGGATCGCACTCTGCCGAATGGATTCCTGAACATGGAGATAATGCTCAGTCATTTCGGTATCGGCATGGCCTACGATGCTCTGGATGGTCTGAATATCCACGCCCAACGCCTGCATCGGCGATACAATTCCTTTTGTTTAATGGGCCTGTTTGACGGAGCATACAATCAAATTGTCGGGTTTTGGGCAATACTGTCGATTGCGTCAAACAATTTTTCCCCCCAAAAAAATTGGATTTTGGAGTGTTTTTCATTGACCGATTGCGGAATTAGCTGTAAAATCTAAAAAAGAATAGTGGCTGTAGAGTGGGGTACTCTACGATCTGCTCGATCTTTAAGTATTATGATAAGGATTACGCCAATGCGGTGCTGGAACTGCAGGCGGCCGTCCGGTTACAGGGAGCAGGTACTGAAAGCTATCGGGGGTCTTTCTATTGCACTTGCCAATGATGGAAAGCTGGAAGAAGCACAACAGGAGCTGGATACATTGCAGAAAAAAGGCGCTTCCTCCGGTGACCGTGATCTGGTTGCGGCAGAGATCCTGTCCTTGCAAAAGAACTATGATCAGGCACTTGCACTTTACACAAAAGTGTTCAATGAGGTGGAGGACACGCAGCTCCTGAGCCATGCTTGCCTGTCAGCCGCAAATGCAGCGCTGAATCAGGACGATATGGAAAAGGCTGTGCGCATTCTGAAACAGGGATGCCAGAACCTTCCGGAAGGTCAGGCTGTGCTTCAAAAGGAGATGCTTGCGGATCTTATGATGCAGCAGGCAGCATCTGACAAAGAAAATGCAGAAGAATACTATGCTGAAGCGCAGCAGCTGCTGGAGGAACTGGTGGACAGCGGCTACGATACTATTGCCACCCGGTTGAATCTGGCAACTGTACTGCAGGCATTGGATCAGTACAGTGAAGCTGAAAAGGTTTTGAAAGATCTGCAGGAGCAGTATCCATCGGATTATCGTTTTGATATGCAGATGGCCTATCTTCTGATCGACCAGCTCCGCACCAGCGGATGGCTCAAATAAGGAGGGAATACCTGCGTCTACCGGACAAATCTTTTGTGTGGTTGGAATCGTTGGCATGATCGTTTCGGCTGTTGCGGCAGTCGTTTCAGCATGGATCCTGCGCAGGCAGGAAAAAAAAGCTGAAGGAACAGATCTGGAACGAGTATCAATAAAAATCAATCGATTAAGGGGTATGAAAAAATGCTGAAAAAACTTAGTGTAACGGCTGTTATTCTTGCAATGTCGGCCATGCTTCTGGTGCCGACTGCATACGCGGTGCAGTCAGTAGACGCACCGGCACAGGTGGCTTTGTGACGATTGACGGCAAGCTGTATCATGTTTCGAAGAATGGCTATGCCATCGATCGGTACGCCAAGGGTTTGCACGAGATCGACGGAGGAATGTACTATGTCAAAGAGGATGGCTCGTTCCTGACGAACAGCGCGGTAGAATACCTTACTTTTGATGCGAATGGCCGCTATACCTCTGGCAATGCAACGCTGGACAGCTATGTGGATCAGGCACTGGCTGCGTGCACAAACTCTGGCATGACGAAGGCGCAAAAGCTGCGCGCCGCCTATTTGTATGTCCGGGATCACGGCGCATACCTTGCCCGTCCGCATCAGGCAAGAGGCACAACGGCTTGGGCAGAAGAGAGCGCTTTGTTCATGTTTGAACACAAAAAGGGCAACTGCTACTGCTTTGCAGGCCAGTTCCTTTATATGGCCCGGCGGCTGGGCTACAATGCCTATGTAGTGTCTGGCGGTGTGGGCCGCAAGGACTCGGACCATGCATGGGTCATGATCTGCGAGAACGGAGTTCCCTATATCTATGATGTGGAACTGGAGTGGGGCTATCGTGCCGGCAGATACGGCCATGCAGAATATAATATGTATAAAATGCCGCTGAATAAAACGGTGTTCAGCTACCAGTTTCCGTGATTGCTGAGGTAGCCGAAAAATGGTTTTTTTCCGTAATTTTCTTGTTTCTGTTTTTGCCCATCGTGCTGGGATGCTATTATCTTTTGCCCGGGCGGGAAGCAAAAAATCTCTGGCTCGTCGCAGCCAGTCTGCTGTTCTATGCCTTCAGCGGGCTGTGGTATGTTCTGCTGCTGTTGTTCTCTGTGTTCTGCAATTATCTGGCCGGTCTGTTCGTCTCCGGGCGAAAGAGCGTGCTCTATGCCGCAGTGGCCGTTAATCTGGGAATCTTGGGTATTTTTAAGTATCTGACTTTTCTGGTACAGACAGTAGACCGGCTGCCGGGCGTGACGATCCCGGTGCCTTCCATCGTTCTGCCGGTGGGTATCTCGTTCTTCACCTTTCAAGGGCTGAGTTATGTGATCGATGTATACCGGAATGAACGCCTGAAGAGCACTCATTTCCGGGATGTACTGCTGTACATTGCTCTGTTTCCACAGTTGGTGGCAGGACCGATCATCCGCTATGAGGACGTGGCAGATGAGATACATAGCCGCCGAAATACGCTGGAGCAGCTGGCAAAAGGCCTGCGCCGGTTTATTGTGGGCCTGAGCAAGAAGCTGCTGATCGCCGATATCTGCGGCAATGTTGTAGCACTGATCTACAACGCCGACCGCTCTGTGCTGGACAGCCGGACGGCTTGGCTGGCCGCGGTGTGCTATCTGATGCAGATCTATTTCGACTTCAGCGGATACAGCGATATGGCCATCGGCCTAGGCTTGTGCTTTGGGTTCCACTTCAAGGAAAACTTCAATTATCCGTACATCTCGGCCAGTATTCAGGAATTCTGGCGCAGATGGCATATCTCCCTTTCCACTTGGTTCCGGGAATACCTGTATATCCCATTGGGCGGCAACCGGAAGGGCAAGGCAAAGACTTACTGGAACAAGCTGATCGTGTTTTTCTGCACGGGACTGTGGCATGGTGCAAACTGGACCTTTATCGTCTGGGGCCTGTGGCATGGTTTCTTTATCGTGGCAGAGGACGCCGTTAAAAAGCTGTTCGGACTGGAAAAACATGGCAAAGACGGGCAGAACCCTGCGTGTGCGGTGCTGAAACATTTGTACACCCTGCTTGTGGTGCTGGTTGGCTTTGTGATCTTCCGTGCAGACAACATGGGGCAGGCCTTCTCAATGATAGGAGCCATGTTTTCCGGGGGCTCTGCCTCTGCGCAGACAGGGCTGCTGCTGGCGCAGTGTCTGACCCCGCTGACCCTGTTTGCACTGGCGGTTGGCCTTGTGGGCAGTACGCCGGTTTTGCCGCTGGTCTGCCGTAAAGCAGAGCAGCAGACCGGAAGCGTGTATGCATGCCTTCAGGCACTGAGTTATGCAGGGGTGCTGGCGCTTTTGCTGGTGGATATCCTGCATCTGTCGGCTGCATCCTATGTGCCTTTTATCTATTTCCAGTTCTGAGGTGGAAAAATGCAAGTGAAAAAATTAGGATATATCCTGTTTATGGGGGTCATTGCCACAATTTGCATTTTGCCTGTGGCTGTGATGCCTTGGCAGACGGAAAAAGCGGTGGGCAATGAGCAGCTTGCATCCTTTCCTGAATTACGGAAAGAGGATGGCAGCTTCAATACCGATATCCTGAATGAGTTTTCGGATTATTTTGCGGATCATTTCGGGCTCCGTCATGAGATGATCACCTTGAACGATCAGCTTACCGGAACCGTGCTCAAAACTCTGGACAGCAGCAGTGTGCTGTTGGGAAAAGACGATTGGCTGTTCTATAAAAGCACCCTTGCGGACTATACCGGCGCAGAACCCTTTACAGCCCGGCAGAGTTATGCGGCCGCTCATGTACTGGGTCTGATGCAGGAATACTGCGAAGAGAACGGCATTGGGTTCTGCTTTACCATCGCACCCAATAAAAATTCCCTGTATGGCGGTCAGATGCCGGCACGGTATACGGCAGCCTCCGTACGGAACGCCCAACTGCTTCAGCAGCAGATGGAACAGCAGAATGTCCGGTATGTGGATCTGTTCAAAACCCTGTCTGACCACGAAGAGCAGCTGTATTACCGTCGGGACAGCCACTGGAATATGCGGGGCGCACAGCTGGCAGCACAAACTTTGCTGAAAGAACTGAAAGGCTCTGAAGCGGAGTTTGATTCCCGCATCAATGGAAAAACATCCCCGCATACCGGCGACCTGTATGAGATGGTGTACCCTGCCGGAAACGAGACAGAACAGGATACGGCATACGACTTTACCTATCAGTATGACGAAAAATTCCACTCGGCAGATGATATCACGATCCACACGGAAAATTCGGCGGCAGACGAAAGCATTTTTGTATACCGCGATTCCTTTGGCATCAATCTGCATCCTTTCTTGGCACAGAGCTACGGCAACGCCTGTTTCTCCCGGAATATGCCCTACCGTTTGACGGCTGTTACAGAAGAGCAGCCCGATGTGCTGCTGGTGGAACTGGTGGAACGCAACCTGAACTGGCTGCTGGAACGCGCCCCGGAAATGCCTGCTCCGGAACGCACGGTAGTCCCGGCAGCAGATACCGGTACAAGTGCGAAGGCACAACGGAAGGACAGCCGAATGGAGGGGACTTTCTGCCTGACAGGCGATCTGAGCGGGCAGCGTGTGGATGACGACTCTCCGATCTACATTCTGGCAGAGACCGGAACCTACGAAGCTTCCCCCTGCGGAGAGGGAACACAGCCGTTTACGGCGTATTTTCCGCAGAATGTGCGGGAGCAGCAACTAAAAGCAGCATTTCTGTCGGACGGTGAATGGGTCTTTTGCGCCCTGGCCGACTGACTGAAAGAATAGAAAGAAGGAACAAACAAAATGAATGTAAACTATAAGATGATGGGTGTAGTGCTCTGCGGTGCGATGCTTCTGGCATCGGGATGCGGGGCAAAAGCAGAAACGACCGCTTCCTCGGCTGTGGAATCCGAATCGGTTTCCGTTGTGGCATTGGAGGCTGCTTCGTCGGAGGCAGTGTCGGAGGCTGTGCCGGAAAGCAAGGCGGTCTCGGAGGCAGTTTCCGAAGCTTCTTCTGCGGTAAGCGAGGCGGCATCGGAGAAACCGGCCGAATCCAAGGCAGAGTCCAAGGCAGAATCCAAGGCCGAGACTGCGGCAAAATCTAAGCCTGCAAAGCAGGAGACGGCTGCTTCCTCCAAAGAAGAAAAGACGGAGCCTGTGGAAAGCAAGCCCGTTACAGAGACTGCTCCGGCAGAAACTGCCAGCTTGGAAACTGCCCTGAAGTATGTGGGCAAAGACGTTTCCAAGTTGTATGCCGCTATTGGCAAGCCGAACAGTTCGGAGTATGCTTCCAGCTGCATCGGTGATGGCGAGGATGGCCTGCTGTATTACAACGGCTTTACTGTGACGACCTACCGTGAAAACGGTAAAGAGACGGTACAGGACGCCTATTAAACATGAAATTCGGCCTCTGGCATTCCACCGGGGGCTGAATCTTTATATGGGAAGATGAGAATGAAACGCCAGAAGATCAAACGATATCGGTTTAGCGTGACGCAGAATACGCGCAGAAGAAGGGCGGCAACGCCGCTGAAAGCCGTCGGTGTAGTACTGGTGTGCCTGTGTCTGCGCGATCCAGAGTAAGACTACGGGGTGGCACGGCGAAGGACTGCATCGCTACTATATCTCGCCGACTACCGGCACCCGTGCGCAGGGGCTGTATGAGATCAACTATAAGCTCTACTATTTTGGCAGCAACAACTTTTTGAAGACCGGCTGGATCGAAGAGAACGGCTATGTCGGATATGCCAACGCAGATGGAGAGCTCACCCAGGGCGAAGCGAAGATAGACGGAAAATACTACTATTTCCAACCGGAGACCGGCCAGTTGTACACCGGCTGGATCATGCTGGACGGAGTGCAGTACTGCTTTGACGAAACCGGACATCCGCGCACCGGTACTTATCAGGAGGACGGAAAGGTCTGGGAACTGGATAGCGATGGACGGGTCAAAAACCGACTGAACGGTTGGAAAAAAACGGACGGCGTCCTGAAATACTACAACAACAGCGGCGCACCGGCACAGGGCTGGACAGAGATCGATGGAAAGGATTATTTCTTTGTGGACGGTGTCAGTCAGGCCGGCTGGGTTGAAACGGATGCGGGCACGCGCTATTTGGACGGCAACGGAAATCAGATGACCGGGTGGTGTGTGATCGACGGCCAGCCCTATGCTTTTGGGACAAATGGAGAACCGAAGCAGGGATGGGATCATTCCCATGAAAAAAGCTACTATTTTATCAACGGCGTCAGTCAGTCGGGCACATTCGGGGAGGGCGCACTTAGCAGCAACCTGAACGGCAGCGGCAGTGTTCAGCCGGTTGGGGATCAGGCACCGGAGGACGATCTTGCAAAGGATGCAGAGGGCGAACCGCCGGAGGAAGAACTGCTGGAAGCGCAGCCGACACAGACCGAAACAACGGAAGCGGGGCAGACTGCCCCGGCGGCACAGCAGCCGACGCAGTCGCCGGAGGAATCGGCGGCAGAGCAGGAGACCACATCGAAGGCACCGACAGCGCCGGAAACTCCGGCACAGGAACAGCAGGAAGAAGGGACGGAAAATACATGAAAACAACAAGACGTGATTTTCTGTGCCTTTCGGCCATGGCATGCGCATGGCTTCTGACGGGCTGCCAGAACCCCACAGTGGAAGAGCGGGCTGTCAGCTGGCAGCAGCAGGAAGTCAGTGATCCGGTCTCTGAAACCGGACCGATGTGGAATGCAGCACTGGACGACAATGCGGTTCTGCGGGATGGTATCCGCGTTCCCCAGAACTTCGAACTGCCGTTGGAAGGTTCAACAGGCTTTGCAGGGGCGGCTGTGATGCTGCTGTACGAGAGACCGGATGGGACCGGTACGGTATTGCGCAGACTTGCAGCGGGAGATATGTTTTATATCCGGCAGGAGTCTGGCGCATATTGGCAGGTCTGCCTGCTGGACGGCACCGTGGGCTGGTTGGAAAATGAACTGTGTATGATCAATCTGCCCGATGTTCTGCCTTCCATCGTATACGAAAACCCCAATGCCAAGGCATCGATCTTTAAAACCTGCGGAAAGGATATTGAAGGCATTACGGGACAGAAACTGTATGACGGCCTGTTCTACAACCAGCGCCTTGGACGGGATGAGTATCTAATGCCTATCAATTACGCTATGGCAAAAAAGGTTGGTGCAGCGCAGAAAAACGCTTTGAAGGCGGGCGATTGCCTGAAGATCGTAGAGACATTCCGGCCCTATGAGGTGCAGATGCTGGTAAAGGATGCAGTGTACGCCAAGGCAAGGATGGACAAGGAACTGATGACGGCGCTGAACAAGGGCGCGTGGAATATCGGCTGGTTTATTGCAACGTCTCTTTCCAACCATCAGCGCGGTGTGGCAATGGACACGACCCTGCTGCGCATCACTGAGCAGACAGAGCACAGCATGGCGGGGTGTCCCTTTGTACAGGTGACTGGTGAGGAATACGCCATGCCCTCTGCCATGCACGAGCTGAGCAGTGCGGCGGCCTGCTTTACCGGCCCGGTAACTTCTAATTCGGCCACCGCATGGAAGCGGGCCACTGCATCGGCATCCATGACAGACGGTGCGCGGCGGCTGCAGGGGTACTGTACCAATGCAGGCATGACACCGCTGGCCTCGGAGTGGTGGCACTTTAACGATCTGGATGCACAGAATAAGGTGCACATGACCTCTGGAAACGGAAAATTCTGGCTGGACGGCTGTGTCAGCTGGAAAATGTTTGAAGCATAACTTTAGGGCTGCACTAAATTGCGCAGCAGGTCATTCGGATCGAGGATGGGCAAACTCTGTTAGGAGGACTGTATTATGAATACCACATTGCGGCGGGATGCGGATGAGATCATCCGTTCTGGCATTCAGGCGGTTCTGCCGGATAAGGCCGTGTGCCGCGCGCTGGAGGACTTTCAGCCCGGAGGCGGCAGAGTGCTGCTGGTGGCGGCGGGCAAGGCCGCATGGCAGATGGCACACGCCGCCGTGCAGGCACTGGGGCGCGTGGACGGCGGCGTGGTGGTGACCAAGTACGGCCATGTAAAAGGCAGAATTCCCGGTGTAAATTGTTATGAGGCGGGTCATCCCGTGCCGGATGACAACAGCTTTGCAGCCACCGAAAAAGCTTTGGCGCTGGTGCAGGGGCTGACCGCAGAGGACACGGTGCTGTTTTTGCTTTCCGGCGGCGGCAGCGCCCTGTTTGAAAAGCCGCTTGTCTCCGGCGGGGAATTGCAGGACATTACCAATCAGCTCCTTGCCAGCGGAGCCGATATCGTGGAGATGAACACCATCCGCAAGCGGTTGTCCGCTGTCAAGGGCGGGCGGTTCGCTCAGCACTGCGCGCCCGCAAGGGTGTTCAGCATCGTGCTCAGCGATATTCTGGGTGATCCGCTGGATATGATCGCCAGCGGCCCGGCGGTGCCGGATTCCTCCACCTGTGCACAAGCGCTTGCCATTGCGGAGAAATACCACCTGAACCTGTCGGAACAGGCGAAGGCGCTATTGGCACAGGAAACGCCGAAAGCCCTTGATAACGTGACCACGCAGATCACCGGCAGCGTCCGAGAACTGTGCACCGCTGCCGCTAAAGCCTGCCGGGAGCTGGGCTATGAGTCCATCCTCCTCACCGACCGGCTCTGCTGCGAGGCGCGGGAGGCAGGCAGCTTTCTGGGTGCTATCGCCCGCACCCATGCGGGACAAGGAAAAAAGCTGGCCTTTATCGCGGGCGGGGAAACCGTGGTGCACCTGATCGGCAAAGGGCTGGGCGGACGCAATCAGGAGCTGGCGCTGGCCGCAGCCCCGGCACTGGCGGGACAAAACGCGGCGGTGTTCTCGGTGGGCAGTGACGGCACCGACGGCCCCACCGATGCCGCTGGTGGCTATGTGGACGGCGACACCGCCGCCGCACTGACGGCAAAGGGCTGGAACGTGTTCGACACCCTGCAAAACAATGATGCCTACCACGCCTTGCAGGCGGTGGAGGGGCTTATTATCACAGGCGCTACCGGTACTAACGTCAATGATGTTGCCGTGGTGCTGATCGGGGGAGAAGCGCAGGCAGACGCCTGAACCCTGCTTGCCCGGTGCGCGGTGCTCCTATAACATTTGACCCCGCTTTGCCCGCTGTGCCCGGGCAGGCGGGGTTTTTTGTTGAAAATACTTGACAGGTATTTTGTAAAGTGATATTATTTTGATATCATAAAGAAACACTTCCGACCCTGATAAGGAGGGACTTGTTATGGAAGAGAAAATTTTGAATACCCGCAAAAACGGCATGGCGGTACTGCTGCTGACCCTGTTGGGCTATGTGGCATCCATTGCCCTGTTTATTTACAGCATCACCCTGCTGGATGCAGACCGGATGCTTCTGGGCTTGCCGCTGCTGATCTTGTCCATCGGGTATTGGATCGCAGGCATCTTCCTGTTCTGCGGCCTGAAGGTGCTCAAGCCGCAGGAAGCACTGGTGCTCACCCTGTTCGGTGATTACATTGGCACCCTGAAGGGACAGGGCTTTTACTGGGTGAACCCCTTCTGCACCGCTGTCAACCCTGCCGCCGGTACCCGCCTGAGCCAGAGCGGTGACGTGAGCAGCAAAGAAAACGGCATGGCTGCCATGTTTGGCCAGAGCGGCCAGAATGCCCAGGTCAGTGCCGAATCCATGAGCAGAAAGATCTCCCTGAAAATGATGACCCTGAACAACTCCCGCCAGAAGATCAACGACTGCCTGGGCAACCCGGTGGAGATCGGCATTGCGGTGATCTGGCGGGTCACCGACACTGCCAAGGCCGTGTTCAACGTAGACAACTACAAGGAATACCTCTCCCTGCAGTGCGACAGCGCCCTGCGCAATGTGGTGCGGGTGTACCCCTATGATGTGGCCCCCAATGTGGACACCACCGGCGACGGTGTGGCCGATGAGGGCAGCCTGCGCGGCTCCTCCGAAGTGGTGGCGGCCCGCATCCGGGACGAGATCCAGAAGAATGTGGCCGAAGCCGGCATCGAGGTGGTGGAAGCCCGCATCACCTACCTGGCCTACGCGCCGGAGATCGCAGCGGTCATGCTGCAGCGCCAGCAGGCCAGTGCCATCATCGACGCCCGCAAGATGATCGTGGACGGTGCCGTGGGCATGGTGGAAATGGCACTGGACCGTCTGAACGAAAACAAGGTGGTAGAGCTGGATGACGAGCGCAAGGCAGCCATGGTGTCCAACCTGCTGGTGGTGCTGTGCGGCAACCGCGACGCCCAGCCCATCGTGAACAGCGGCAGCCTGTACTGATGGCAGAACCAAAAAAGCAGGTGCCCCTGCGCCTGAACGCGAAGCTCTACGATGCCCTTGCCGCGTGGGCTGAGGATGACTTCCGCTCGGTGAACGGGCAGATCGAGTATCTGCTCACCGAGTGTGTGCGCCAGCGCAAGAAGAACGGGAAATATGTTTCAGATCAGATCGACGTACCGCCGGAACTGGACCTGAAATAAAACAGACGAACCAGCCCCGGCTGTGGAAGGTAGTTTTCCATAGCCGGGGCCGGTTGCGTTTATGTGACAGAAAAACATGAAAAAAACAGGAAAGATGAAATAAAATCTATTGACAGTTGCGGAAGTGTGACGCATAATAAATAAATGAGGTGCTCTGGAATCCCAGAGCGTTTCGGACCAAAGCAAGGAGCAGCAATCCCGTTGAAGAAACAAGAACAAAAAAACAAGACGGTTTTTCATGCTGTAGCAGCATTGCTGGCCGTTCTGGCGGTTGTGCTGGTACTGTACGGCGGGGGCCGCTGGCTGGAGAAACGGGCAGAAAAGCCGGAGACCCGCACCCAGCTGCCCCAGGCCGACCAGGAGACTGTGGAAGTGGACGGCGTGACCTACCGCAAAAAGAGCCGCCTGACCACGATCTTGGTCATGGGCGTGGACCACGACACTCAGGACAGCTACGAGTACCGCAAGGCCGGCCAGGCCGACTTTCTGCGGCTGGTGGTACTGGATGACGCGGACAAGACGGTGCAGCAGCTGCAGATCGACCGCGATACCATGACCCCCGTGACGGTGCTGGGCCTGCTGGGTGACCGCTACGAGCCGGTGACCGAGCAGATCTGTCTGGGTTATGCCTTTGGCGATGGCCGCCAGACCAGCTGCGAGGTGACCGTGGAAGCAGTGGGAAACCTGCTGGGCGGACAGACCATTGACCAGTATCTGGCCATGGGTCTGGACGGCATTTCCACCCTGAACGATCTGGCAGGCGGTGTGACCGTGACGCTGGAGGATGATTTCTCCGCCATCGACCCGGCCATGACCAAGGGTGCAACCCTCACGCTGCAGGGCGAGCAGGCCGAGACCTATGTCCGCTCCCGCCGCAGTGTCGGTGTAGGCACCAACGAGGCCCGCATGGCGCGGCAGGAAAGCTACATCCGACAGCTGTCGGTGCAGCTGGATGAAAAACTGCAGAAGGATCAGAACTTTGCCGTGGATGCCTACGACGCCCTGCAGCCCTACCTGACTACCAGCATGGCCAAAGGTCAGCTGGTGAACGAGGCCTGGGCGGCAAAGGACTACACCCGGCTGGACACCATCAAACCGGATGGCACCTATCAGGTCGGGGAGGATGGCTTCATGGAGTTTTATCCGGATGCCGATGCGTTGCAGCAGGCGGTGCTGCAGCTGTTTTACGAAAAAGTTGAATAAGCGTGCCCAAGACACGTTTATGATAAAGACGCTCTCAAAGCCGAGAGAACTGGTCTGAAAGGGGTATATTCTTATGAAAATGAAAAAGATCGTTTGCGCCATGGTCTCCGCAGCTCTGCTGGTGAGCATGGCTGCCGCTACCGCTTTTGCTGTGGAGTCTGTGCCCAGCAAGACTGGCACCGATGCCGATGCAGGCAAGACCGAGGTCTCTGCTTCCGGTTCTGTCAGCAGCGAGGGCCTGCAGGTGGAGGTCAAGACCACGGAGGACTCCAGTAAGGAAGAGACCCAGCTGAAGGGCGAGGGCGTGGAGAAGTACCTGACTGCAGAGGCTGTGGATGCAGCTGCGAAGATCCTGGGCAGTGAGAAGGACGCCGTGACCGTCAGCGAGATCAAGGAGATTAAGGTCTCCGGCTACAAGACCGGCATGGACAAGATCACCGTCAAGGTCCCCATGGCAGCTCTGCCGGAGAGCGGCACCACCGTTGCCGTGATCATCCGTGTCAAGACCCCCAACGGCAAGATCGTCAACCTGCCCCTGGCCGGTGTGGTCGTGGAGGAGACCGTTGTGGTGAACGGCGTGGCCCGTAAGGTCCGTAAGGTCCAGCTGGAGCTGGATGCCACCACCATGATCAACCTGCAGGCAGGCAAGGCCTACATTGCAGCTGTGACCAGGAAGTAAAAACAGAACGACTTTGTCCTGCGGCGCTCTCTTCCGAAAAAGAGGACGCCGCATTTTTCACGGAGAAAGCCAAGGGATTTTAAAGGAGCAACGAAGTGCAGCGAGATACTTTAACGCAGGAACCTTATCGTTCCGAGGTGCGGCCGCAGCAGGAAGAAGATACCATTGATCTTCTGGAACTTTGCATGGGCCTGCTGGACCACTGGAAGTTTATTGCGGCAGCCGCCGCAGCAGGAATGGTGCTGGCAGCACTCTATACCTTTTTGCTGGTGACCCCCCTCTACAAGGCCACCTCTACCATCTATGTGGTCAGCCGCAACGACTCGGTGCTGAACCTGTCGGATATTCAGATCGGCAGCGCCCTGACCAGCGATTACATCAAGGTCTTTGAGATGTGGGAGGTGCACGAAAAGGTCATCAGTGCACTGGATCTGGACTATACCTATACCCAGATGGACAACATGCTCAGCGTGACCAATGCTAACGACACCCGTATGCTGGACATTACGGTGACCGATGCAGACCCCGAAGAGGCTGCAGCCATTGCCAATGAGTATGCTGAGGTGGGCGCAAGCTACATTGCGGAGAAGATGAAGACCGACGAGCCCACCATCATGTCCTCGGCCCGGGTACCGGCCAACCCCTTCAGCCCCAGCAAGACCAAGAACATCCTGCTGGGCTTCCTGGCAGGCTTTGTGCTGGCTTGCGGTGTTGTGGTGCTGCGGGTGCTGCTGGACGATACCTATAAATCCGCTGAGGAGATCCGCAAGTACACCGGCATGGTGGTGCTGGCCTCTGTGCCCCTGGTGGGTGGCACCGAGCCCAAAAAGGGCAGCAACTTCCGGCGCCGCATGAAGCGCCTGAGCAAAGATATTTGCCGCCGTGTGGGCGGAAAGGCCGGGAGGAACGCATGAAACAGCTGAAGATCACAAAATTTCCGGAACTGGACTATGCAGGCAGCGAGGCCTTCAACACCCTGAGCACCAACCTGTCCTTTGCAGGTGAAACTGTAAAAAAGATCATGATCACCAGCTGCCACGCTTCGGAGGGCAAGAGCTATCTGTCCATGAACCTGATGCGGACCCTGGCCCAGCGTGGCATGAAGGTGGCCCTGGTGGACGCCGACCTGCGCCGCAGCATGGTAAACACCCAGTACGGCCTGCAGTTTGAGAACGGCCGCAACGACGACAAGGGCCTTTCCCACTTTTTGGCAGGCATGGTGGGCATGGAGGAGGTCATCTACCAGACCGACATCCCCGGTGCCCTGATGGTTCCGGTGGGCCGGGATGTGCCCAACCCCCTGGCTCTGCTGAGCAACCATCACTTCAAGGACCTGCTGGACACCCTGGCCCAGATGGTGGATTATGTGCTGGTGGACGCCGCCCCTGTGGGCGTGGTCATTGATGCTGCCGAGATCGCAAAATCCTGCGACGGCACTCTGATCGCTGTGCAGTACAACGATGTGCGCCGCCAGGAGCTGCTGGACGTCAAGCAGCAGATCGAGCAGAGCGGCTGCCCCATCCTGGGCACTGTGCTGAACCAGGTGGATTACGACAGCTACCTGAGCCGCAAGTATTACTACCGTACCTACGGCAAATATGGCTACTACAACCGGTACTATAAGCACAAGCACACGGCTGAAAAGAAATGAGCGGCTTTACGGATTATCACGCGCATTTCGTCTATGGTGTGGACGACGGTGCCCGCACGCGGGAAGAGATGTTTGCCATGCTGGATGCGGCGGCGGCGGATGGGGTCACCCGTCTGTTTGCCACCTCTCACAGCACGCCGGGCATGGAGCCCTTTCCGCGGGACGTGTATCAGCGGCATCTTGATTTTGCACGGGCTTACTGCGCTGAAAAGGGCTACGACCTGATGCTGGAAAGCGGCTCGGAGCTGCTGTATACCCCGGCTGCGGCCTATGCGGCGGCCGAGCACAGCCTGATCACGCTGGGCAGCACCGACTGGGTGCTGCTGGAGTTCGTGCCCGATGTGGCGGCGGCGGAAGTGGAAACGGCCCTGCGGCAGATCACCGGCAGCGGCTACCGGGTGCTGCTGGCGCACATTGAGCGCTACCCCCGCCTTGCCCGCAGCGGTGCGCTGCCCCGCCTGAAGGAACAGTACGGCATCCGCTGTCAGGTCAATGCGGCCACGGTGCTGGAGGGCGGATTCTTTCAGCGCCGGAAGCTGGACCGCTGGCTGAAGGACGGCCTTGTGGACGCGATCTCCTCGGACGCACATAACTGCACTACCCGGGCCACCCGGATGCAGGCGGCCTATGAGCGGCTGTGCGGCATGCTGGGACAGCCGGATGCGGATGCGCTGACTGGCAGAAACAATGCCTTGCTGCTAACTCCATAAAACAGTCAGAATTGCCATTCTCGGGGCGGATTTCTCGTCAAAGTGCCAAAAGCACGACGAGAGTTTCCGACGGGAATGGCTTTTTGGCTTTTTTTTGCCCGAAAGAACTTGCTTAAAGAACGTCTGCGTGATAAAATCATAAGGAAAAGGGGAATTTGCTTACATATGTCAGGAGGTGATATGGATGAAAATTCTGGTCGTAGACGACGGACAGCTTGCGATCAATTCTCTGATCCGTATCTTGTGCAGAGTGGCACCGGATTGCGATTATATCAGTGCGATGACCACAGACGATGCGTTGACCTGGCTGCGTCAGGGTCCGATGGATGCAGCTTTTTTGAATCTTGAGATGCCGGGGATGAACGGCCTCGCCCTGGCTCGCATGATCCAGAAGATCCAGCCGCGCTGCAATCTGATCGTGGTGACGGAACACCCTGAGTATGCGCTGGAAGCCCTGCAGATCTTTGTCAGCGGCTTCCTGCTCAAACCGGCTAACGAGGCTGATGTGCGCAATGTGCTGGAAAATCTGCGGTATCCGGCCGAGGATGTGCCTGCGGGCGTCAAGGTGCAGTGCTTTGGCAACTTTGAAGTGTTCGTGGGCGGGCGTCCGCTCTCGTTCAAGCGCAGCAAGAGCAAGGAGCTGCTGGCCTATCTGGTGGACCGCAACGGTGCCACCTGCACCAACGGCGAGATGCTGGCTGTGCTCTGGGAGGACAAGCCCGATACGGCGTCCCTGCACAGCCATCTGCGCAACCTGATCTTTGACCTGAGCCACACGCTGGAGGACGCCGGCGTGCGTGGACTTCTGGTGCGCGGGCGCAGTACGCTGGCCATCGACACCAGCAAGGTGGAGTGCGATTATTACAACTTCCTGCGGGGAGACCGCTCCACCATCAGCAGCTACCGCGGTGAATATATGACCCAGTATTCCTGGGCCGAGGTCACCCGCTCGGCACTGCGCCAGCAGGCAGCAGCCAGCCAGAAAGGCGGCCTGCCCAGCTATTACGTCCCGCCGACCGGCTTCTGAGCCGACAAACTCACAGCAAAAACAAAGCCCCGTGTGTTCCGCATCGTGAACACACGAGGCTTTTGGTTTTGGGGCAAATTACTGGCGGGTGTGGCTCTCCCAGCCGCTGGAGGCGACCGCCTGCTGGTCCGGGGTGCACCACATGGCCTCCACGCCGTCCAGCGACTCCACCAGCTTCTGGCCCTCTTCCAGCGGCATGCAGAACAGGCCGGTGGTCAGGCAGTCGGCCATGCCGGAGTCCGGGCACAGCACAGTCACGCTGTTGAAATAGGCAGCCGGCCACAGGGTGTCCGGGTCGATCAGGTGGTGATAGCGCTTGCCGTCCACCACAAAGTAGCGCTGGTAGTCGCCGCTGGTCACCAGTGCCATGTCGCTCATGTTGATGGCGGCCCCGAACAGGGAGTCGGTGGTGTACACCTCCGAAGCGTTCCACGGGTTCTCCACGCCGCCGGTCCACTGGCTGCCGTCGGGCTTGGTGCCAATGGCACGCAGGTTGCCGCCCACGCTTACCAGTGCGCTGGTCAGGCCCCGGGCCTGCGCGGCCTGGCACACCATTTCCACGGCGTAGCCCTTGCCCACGCTGCCCACATCCAGCGACATCTCCGGGTCAGCCAGGTACACGGTCTTGGCCTGCTCGTCGATCACCACATTGTTGATGTCGCAGTGCTGGGCTGCGGCTTCCAGCTCCTCCTGAGTGGGCAGGGTGTTGTCGGCCTCGTTCTGGTGGCTCTCGGCGGCCTCGCGGTAGTTGTGCCAGATGTTCAGCACGCTGCCCATGGCCACGTTCAGCTTGCCGTTTGTGGTGTCGTACATCTTCTGAGCCAGCTCCAGCATGGACAGGATGCGGTCATCCACCTGCACGGGGGCCTTACCGGCGTTATCGTTGATGGTTTTCACATTCACCACGCCGTCGTAGTCGTTGTAGATGTCGTACAGCTGGTTGTAAGAGATCAGGTCAGCGTGCAGGGCTTCCATCTGCTTGGTGAACTCTTCCTCGCTCTCGCAGTAGGCGATCACCTGGGTGACGGTGTCGAACACATCATAGAAGATGGTGCTGTAGCGGGTCAGCTCCTTCTGGGGCTTGGCGGCACAGCCGGCCAGCACACTCAGACAGAGCACCGCCGCCAGCAGTCCGGCGGTGAGGCGGTTGAACAGGGTGGTTTTCATCGGGTTTGGTTCTCCTTTGCTGCGGTAAAGGCGGTGTGCTCCTCCTGCAGGTGGGCCAGCAGGTCGCCGAACACCCAGCTGCGGTTGGCGGGGGTCACCACGGCCTTGAGGGGGATGTTTACCTGCGCCTGCTTCATCAGGTCCAGCAGGGTGTCCACGTCCTTGTCCTTGAAGTTGGCCAGCACCAGAGCGGACGGGTAAGCCCCCGGCTCCAGCACCAGCGTGCAGGCGGATTTGGTCTCCACTTCACCCAGCAGCTGCGCCACGGTCTTGCCGGCGTCGGCAGGGGACACGGGCAGGACCTTCATGCCAAAGGCAGGGGCCATGCCGTCCAGCTTGCCGCGGTCGCCGGCGGAAAGGTTCCAGCCCAGCGCCAGCGGCACCCCGGCATTCTGGTTGCGTGCAATATGTGCTTTCATTGAAAATACCTCGTTTCAGAAGTAAACTGCAAAATATATTATAGTATAGCACAAAACTGCGGAAAAGAAAATGAGGAAACGACCCCTTTCGGGGAACGGCCGGAAAGCCAGCACGGGCAGCAGAATGTTCCCCGCAAACAAAAAAGCTCTCCCTTTCGGGAGAGCTGGCATCGCGCAGCGATGACGGAGAGGGTTCAAATGGTTCAGTTCATCTTCTTGCCGAAGAACTCGACCTCTTTGCCGATGAACTGCATCAGCTCATCGAACTGGTCGGGGGTCAGGCTCT
>OGEQ01001544.1_pt1 | contig 18250 bp, 18 predicted proteins | sample 1570731 | NCBI WGS metagenome assembly OGEQ01 (sample SAMEA2582132, study PRJEB24529) | metagenome | biome: Human gut stool | place: China | collected 2011
ACTAAATATAACAACTTCTACTTGGAATAAGTTCATATAGGACTCAAAATATTAGCCCATTTTTATTGAAACTTAATTGCGCCGGAACTCAAGAGTGAGTATCTATCTGTAGATGAATTTAAGAAAAGGACAAATGTTTCGCCAAGACATTGTCTAATTATTTATTAATAAAACCATCAGTTATGTTGAAAAACTTTAAACCTGTCAGCTTAATTCTATGTGCGGGTGCGTTATGCTTCTCGGGAAGTATGTATGCCAACATCGCACCTGTTGAGCAAGGTACCTCTATCTCCCAGCAAAACGGGAAAGTAACAGGTACAGTGGAAGATGATTTCGGCCCAGTGACCGGAGCGTCAGTTGTCGTGAAAGGAACGTCTAATGGAACGATTACCGATATGGACGGTAATTTCACTTTGGATGGCGTCAAGAATGGTGATGTAATCCAAATCTCATTCATTGGTTACTCCACCATGGAGCTTACGTATACCGGTAAGCCGGTAGGCGTTATCAAATTAGCGGAAGACACCCAGAAATTGGATGAGGTCGTGGTTACGGCCTTGGGTATCAAGCGTGAGAAGAAAGCGTTGGGATATGCTACGCAAGAATTGAAAGGAGACGAACTTGTAAATGCACGGGAAAGTAATATTGCGAATGCGTTATCTGGTAAAGTATCGGGTTTGCAGGTAGTTCGTTCTAGTAGTGGCCCTGGCGGTTCTTCAAAAATTGTATTGCGTGGTAATAATTCATTAACTGGATCTAATCAGCCGTTGATTGTTGTCGATGGTATTCCAATGGATAACTTTACTGGAGGAGTTGATGATGCTTGGGGTAATAGCGGCGTGGATATGGGTAATGGTTTGTCAGATATCAACCCGGAAGATATCGAATCCATGAACGTGTTGAAAGGAGCTTCAGCCGCCGCGTTATATGGTTCTCGTGCAGGTAATGGCGTAATTTTGATTACGACGAAATCGGGTAAAAAGCAAAGTGGATTAGGTATTACTGTAAATGCCGGAGTTACAGTGGAAAGCATGTTTTTGAAACCAGAATTACAGAATACGTATGGTCAGGGTACAAATGGCATATATAATGTGAAAGACCGTTCAAGCTGGGGGCCTGTTGCCGATGGTTCCGTAACAATTGATCGCTGGGATGGGCAGAAAGTCCAGATGTATACTTATGATAATATAGATGCTTATTTCCAGAAAGGAACTTCATTCAATGAAGGTGTATCTTTTCAGCAGAGCTATGATGGGACGGCGGTATTCGCCTCAATTAATCGCTCTGATGATAAGGGCATCGTTCCGGGTGCATCATTAAATAAAACGTCTCTTACTTTGCGTGGAACAAGCGAGTTCGGTCCGGATAAAAGATGGAAATTAGATGCAAAAGCCAACTATTTAAATAATAACGCAAAGAATCTGCACCATATGTATCAATCAATGGGATTGGATCGATTACGTTCCCCAAGGATTTACTCATCTTTGTGCCATCTACAATCATCCAGCCGTGTCCAAATACCTTTTTTGGTAATGGCAACTCAAGGCTCATGAGCATCATAGGCCAAATAATAGTATGGAAACGAACAATTTCCTTACCTACTAAATGAAGATCTGCTGGCCAATATTTTTTGTATAGCTCCCCATCTCCATCAAATGGAGCAAGAGCGCTAATATAGTTCACCAACGCATCGAACCAAACATAGACTACATGTTTAGGATCGAAAGGAACCTTTATCCCCCAGTCAAAAGATGTACGGGATACTGCCAAGTCTTCTAGACCTTGTTTTACAAATTGAATCATCTCATTACGACGAGATTCAGGCTGAATAAAGTCAGGATTCTCTTCAATAAACTTAAGCCATTGATCCGTATATTTACCGAGTTTGAAGAAATAACTTTCCTCTTTAACACGCTCTACAGGGCGACCGCAATCCGGACAAGTATGATTAGGTCCTAGCTTCTGCTCTGTCCAAAAAGTTTCGTCTGGTGTACAATACCAGCCTTCATATTCGGCTTTGTAAATATCGCCCTTCTCATAAGCTTTTGTAAATAACGCTTGAACAACCTTTTCATGACGTTCATCGGTAGTCCGAATAAAATCGTCATTGGAAATATGCATTTTTTCCCACAATGCTTTAAAACCATTTACAATATTTGTAGTATATTCAAGAGGAGTAATGCCTTGTGCTTCTGCAGCACGTTGGATTTTTTGGCCATGTTCATCAGAACCAGTCAAAAAACGTACATCATATCCTGCTAATCGTTTAAAACGTGCGATTGTATCGGCTACAGATGTACAATACGTATGACCAATGTGCAACTTAGCACTTGGATAATAAATTGGTGTCGTAATATAATACGTTTTTTTTGTGTCTCCCATGATGAGCCTCCTTCTAACCTTCGAATGGGAAGGTTTAACGTTCTACAATATTATATACATTCCGGCGGGAAACGTTAAAACGCTTTGCCACCTGGCGAATTGCTTCTTTTTTAGGTATCCCTGTATCTACAAGGGCTTGTACAGCCTCTACATACGATACTGGTTCATCTGATACTTCAGTACTATCAGATTCCACTGTATCAGCACCACCTACAATGAGGACGAATTCCCCTTTATAGGTGAGCTGATCCAAATCATTTACAAGGTTTTCCAAATCGGTGCGCACAAAGGTTTCAAACTTCTTCGTCAATTCCCTTGCCACCGTTATGGATCGATTTCCAAAGGCTTCATACATATCTTGTAAGACCTCTTGCAATCGGTGGGGTGCTTCATAAAACATCAAGGTGCCCGTTATTTGTGAAAGTCGTTGTAATTCTTCAACTCGATGTTTTCCCCGCTTCGGTAAGAAACCTGTAAAGGTAAAGGATTTAGTATCTAAGCCAGATGCAATAAGTGCGGTCAGTGCCGCATTAGCACCAGGCAACGGTACTACCGTTATGCCTTTTTCAATAGCCTTCGTTACTAAGTCAGCCCCTGGATCAGATATAGCAGGCATGCCCGCATCACTAACGCAAGCAATGGACTGGCCTTCTAATAAAAGCTCCATAATATAAGTACCCTTTTCTTCCTTATTATGTTCATGATACGAAATCAAAGGCTTCTTAATATCAAAATGTTTTAATAATATACCCGTATGACGCGTATCTTCGGCAGCAATAGCATCTACTTCGCCCAAGATACGAACTGCGCGATACGTCATATCTTCTAAATTACCAATCGGTGTAGGCACCAAGTATAAGGTGCCCCATTCGTTATCGTTCATACCAAGAGGACACCTCCTTTGTGTACACATTAGGTTTCTCATAAACGATGAGTGGCGGTTCTAATACAAGGCCAGCTTGACCTTGATAGAGAGCCTCTATTAGCACGAGTTTCGCCGGCTTATCTACCATGCCGTGAATAAAGCGAATGCGCTTAGCTTGAAAGTTAGCTGCTTCCAGTTCATGTAGCACATATTGGAGGCGACTAGCGCTATAAATCATCCACAAGCGACCTTTACACTTAATAAAGGACCGCACTGCATTCAGAACCTCCTGTAACGATGTATGTTCATCATGAAGAGCTACAGCTCTTTCATCAGAAGTGGGCTTTGCCCCACTTCCACAATCATAAAAAGGGGGATTTACAATAACACCATCAAATGGTTTGTCCTGTACATCGCGATACGATATGTGCCGATAATCGCTACATACCATAGTTACCACATCTTGTTTGTGATTGTGAGCTACACTGCGCTGAGCTAACTCGATAAGAGTTTTATTAATATCAATACCCGTTATATGACCCGCTCCTAGGGATGTGCCTATAAGTGGCATAACACCTGTTCCCGTACCAAGGTCAACATAGGAATGCCGATCATTGAACTGGCAAAAGTGAATGAGTGCAATGGCATCAAAGGAAAAGCGAAACATATCCGTCCGTTGATAAATCTGTAAGCCATCTATAATTAAATCATCAAGTCGTTCTTGATCATTCATCAGGCAATGCCACCTCGGACCATTTTAAATCGATAGTGCGACCCGCTTCAAGCTGTACCTTCACAGTATGTTTATGGTGATTTACCTTTAAGACCTTACCAATACCTTCATCGGTAACGACCTCTTTACCAATTCCAGGAGGTGCTACATCTTGAGGAGCTTGAGGGCGTTCCTTTTTCACATATAGGTCGCCACCCTTTTTATATAAATCATCTTCATAGTTAAGACAGCACATTAAACGACCGCATACACCAGAGATTTTTGTAGGATTCAGACTCAAATTTTGATCCTTAGCCATACGAATTGATACGGGTGTGAAGTCACCTAAGAAATTAGAGCAACATAAAGGTCGACCACAAGCGCCGATACCATTTAGAACCTTAGCCTCATCTCGAACGCCTACTTGGCGTAACTCAATACGTGTTCTAAATACGGTGGCTAAATCCTTAACAAGCTCACGGAAGTCGATACGACCATCCGCTGTAAAGAAGAATATAATTTTATTCATATCAAATGTGTATTCCACATTGATAAGTTTCATAGGTAACTTACGTTTACCAATTTTTTCGAGACAAATTTCAAAGGCTTTTTCTTCGCGCTCTTTATTCTTCTCGATTTGTTTTAAGTCCTTTGGTGTTGCCTTTCTAATAACAGGCTTAACAGGAGCTACAACAGTGTCTTCAAAGACCTCTTTAGGTCCGATCACAACAGTACCGTATTCAACGCCACGTGCCGTCTCAACGATAACCCCATCACCAACGGATAGTTCTAATTGTTCAGGCAGAAAATAGTAAATCTTCCCTGCCTTTTTAAAGCGTACGCCAACTATGGTTAGCATTTAGTCCTCCTCCCGAGCATCATGAAGGGCGATACAAAGACCGTCCACCACGAGAGCGGTTTTTATATGTAAACGCAAAGCCCGTTCTGCTTGCAATGTTTCAGTAATAACCTTAGCCAATGCTTGCATAGACCAGCGCGGTAATAATCGTAATAATTGAGTTTTGTACATAGGTACTTGTAATTGTCCATCTTGTGCACCCATCTTAAGAGCCATCATATCTCTACTTACAAGGCGCAACCAGTGCATCAACTCTGTTAGGCTTTCACGAGGCAAATTTTCACAAGCTAAGGAAATCATAGAAAACCAGCGCATTTCAAAGGCGAGGATGTCCATTACCTTAACCGCTAACTCAAGCATTTCAATGCGACCTTGAGTTGCTAATTTCTCTACTAACTGCGGATTACCATGACCAGCTAATAAAGCTTGTTCAATATCACCTGTGATGCCACGCGCCACGAGGGCCTTGCGAATTGTATCTACATCAACACTGTTAAAGCCTACGCCCATACATCTTGAAATGATGGTTGGTAATACAGTATTAATCTTGTTCGTAATAATAATGAAATATACCTGCTCAGGCGGTTCTTCAATGGTTTTAAGCATAGCATTTGCCATGACTGCATTGGCCGTGTGAAAGTCCTCCACGATGACAACGCGGTTACCATTGCCCGCTACTGACAGATGATCTTGCAATAATGAATACCACTGCTCTACCTTTAGTGTCGTCTTCATAGGACGAATCCAAAAGGCATCCCCCTTATCCATATAGATAGGTAAACCTTCTGCTTCGATACGTTTTTCCGTCTCACCATTGGCAAGACGTGCTTCTTTTACATCTGCTAAATACGCTTCTCCCTTTGGTTGAGAAAATACTTGGCGTCCCAACAATAGAGACGCTAGACCTATGGCCATATCTAGCTTACCAAGACCTGCTTCACCATAAAACAAAAGGCTATGCGGTAATGCATTACGACTTACAAGTTCCGATAGGTGTGCCTTGATCGAATCTTGACCAATTATAGAATCAAAATATGTCATAGCCCCTCCTATCAATACATGCTCAATATTAATATTATATAAGAAAAAGGCGACTTTTAAAAGAGTCGCCCTATCCTAAGGTAGTAGATTTACTACTGCTTGATATACATCGTTATGAATATCTTCTATGGTACGTAACCCATATTGACCAGCACCATCTTTAATAGCACATGGAATACGGTGCCATTGATAGCGTTCTACTAGCTCTTCATAAGCATCGTGAACAGCTACTAAATACTGGTGATTTCCTTCATGAATATCCCCTGTATTACCTCCCGTTTTACCAGTGCGCTCTGCCATAAGGGCTTCACTCACTTCAAGAGGCATATCTAAGAGACATACTGCATCAGGTGTAGGCAAGCCAAATTTATTAAACTCAAAGTCTTCAAGCCAATCTAAAAATGCAGTACGTTCCTTCTGATCGTCGTATTTTACCATTTGGTGCACCATATTAGATGTCGTATAACGATCTGCAATGATGATGCCCCCATTTTTATAGAACTGTTCCCAATCAGTTCTAAAGGAAGCAAAGCGATCGATAGCGTACATGGAGCTTGCCACATAAGGATTTACATCATGCACATCTTTGCCAAATTCTCCAGCTAGATACATTTTTATAGGCATAGCAGCACCGCTATCATAATTCGGAAAACTTACAGATTTAACTGCATGACCTTCCTTGGTTAATCGCTCTACTAATAGTTTAGTTTGTGTAGCCTTACCGCTGCCATCTCCACCTTCTAGTATGATTAAAGTCCCCATAATTACTCCTGTAACACCCAAATTGTTTCCAATGTCATATCATCAGCCCCATTCGGTACATAACCTAGAGCCTTACGATTCTCTATATATTGTAACACAGACTCACTAATCACTTCACCTACTGCTACACAAGGAATCCCTGGAGGATAATAAGCAATTGTCTCTCCTGCTATACGATGAAGTGCGTCTTGTAACCGTACTTGCTCCCGATTGGCATACATAGCATTACGAGGCGTTACTCTTACAATAGGCTCAGGCAATAAAGCTGAATCTTTGCTAAGGTTTTGCAAATTCTCATCCTTCGTATCATTTGATTCATGAGATGTACTTAACACCGTATCGCTGATAGACCGTACAGCTTGAATAAGAGCCGTTATTGACTCTTTTGTATCGCCAATGGTAATGAGTACTAGTACATGATGAGCTTGTACTAACTCCACCTCAATACGATGTTCTCGTAACATCCGTTCAAATGCAACACCTGTAAGACCTAGTTCTTTAGCATCGATGAGTACCTTGGTACAGTCATAGTTTACCACTCGATCTTCTATGTCTCTGTATTCCATAGTAGTAATACCGGAAATCTTATGTAATTCACTACGTAAATATAAGCTCAATTCCACGGTTCGACTAACGAGGTCTTCACCTACTGTAGCCAATTGATGGCGCGCCATATCTAAGGATGCCAAAAAGATATAATTTGGGCTCGTACTTTGTAACATTTGATGCATTTGTGTAATGCGGCGTTTATTAATTCTTTCACCTTGCCCTAATAACCAAGATGTTTGTGTTAATGAGCCTACCGATTTATGCGTACTCTGTGCCACTAAGTCTGCACCTGCTGCAATGGCCTCGATAGGTAAATTTTTTGAAAATGGTAAATGAGGACCGTGCGCTTCATCAACAAGAACAATCACTCCTCGTTTATGTGCTTCTTTTACGATATTTACAATATCGACACCTACACCATAGTAATTTGGATACACTAAGAGAATCGCCTTTGCTTCTGGATTTGCATCCATGGTTTTAACAGCATCGTTCAACGATACACCTAAGGGAATGCCCCAACGCTCATCGAATTGGCAATCCATATAGACCGGTTTAGCACCAGATAACACAAGGCCACTAATAACGGAACGATGTGCTTCTCGAGGAATGATAATCGTTTCATCAGGACCTACAGTGCCCATAATCATCGCTTCAATCAAAGCAGTAGTACCATTAATGGAGAACCAACAATAATCAGCTCCATATAACTGGGCTGTTAAGTCTTGAGCCTCTTTTAATTCACCTTCAGGTTCATGTAAATCATCTAAGGCATACATAACACCTAGGTCATATGGTAATGCCGGTCCCATCCAGTCTTTTAGTAGTTGAGGTGCTTCTACACCAATCTTATGGCCTGGTGTATGAAAAGGCACAAAATGTTGTTTTTTATATGATTCTAAGGCCTCTACAAAAGGCATTCTTTCTTGATTACTCATATTTACCTCGTAAAAAAGGCATGAATCTCAATGAGACTCATGCCCTTATGCATGTTATTTATCGTTGCGGACGACGCTTAGGATTGAATTGATTCATCCCTTTATCGATGCCCACCTCTAAAGTACCTAAGACTGCTTTCACAGTATCCTTGATACCTTTTTGTACCTTCTCTTGTGATTCTTCACTAAATGGTGCTAACACATGATCAATGACAGTCCATTGTGGTAATGGACGGCCAATGCCTACACGGAAACGTGGAAAGTTTTCAGTGCCTATATGGGAAATCAAGGATTTAATCCCATTATGACCACCAGAACTACCATTTGGTCGAATACGTAATTTGCCTACCGGTAAATCCATATCATCATAAATACAGTACACATCAGATGGGTCAATCTTATAATACCGCATCAACGGACCGACAGACTCACCACTGGCATTCATAAATGTTTGTGGCTTTACAAGCAATACCTTCTCACCATCTACAGTAATACTGCACACCTCTGCACGTTGTTCCTCTTTCCAAGGCGTGTGAGATACGGTATCTGCAATGGCATCGATAACCATAAATCCAATATTATGTTTTGTCGCTTCATATTGCTTGCCTGGATTACCAAGGCCTACTACTAATTTCAAGAATCACCTATTATTTATCAAATAAATTACTTACTGAAACTTCATGAAAGATACGCATAATTGCTTCGCCCAATAATGGAGCTACAGATAATTGCGTTACATTGTCTAATTTGCAATTTTCTGGTAATGGCATTGTGTTTGTTACGATAAGCTCTTTAATGTTAGAGTTTGCAATGCGTTCACTTGCTGGATCTGTTAATACAGCATGGGTAACAGCAGCCATAACAGATTTTGCACCAAATTCTTCTAATGCTTTAGCGCCTTCTACAAGGGAACCTGCTGTATCTACAATATCGTCAACGATGATGCAGTTTTTACCTTTTACATCGCCAATAAGATTCATAACTTTAGCTACGCCTGGTTCAGGACGTTTTTTCTCGATAATTGCGATTGGCGCACCGATGCGGTCAGCCAAATCACGAGCACGAGTTACACCGCCAAGGTCTGGAGATACAACAATCACATCTTCAAGATTTTTTTCATTAATGTATTTAGCCAAAATAGAAGCACCATATAAATGATCTACTGGCACATCAAAGAAGCCTTGAATTTGACCTGCATGTAAGTCAATTGTTACAAGACGTGTAATACCAGATGTTTGCATCAAGTTTGCTACTAATTTTGCTGTGATTGGTTCACGGCCACGAGTCTTACGGTCTTGGCGAGCATAGCCATAGTAAGGAACTACAGCCGTAATATGACGTGCAGAAGCGCGTTTTAACGCATCAGCCATAACCATTAATTCCATCAAATTGTCGTTTACAGGATAGCTAGTTGGTTGAATGATAAATACATCTTTGCCACGTACGCTTTCATCAATCATAATTTGTACTTCGCCATTGTTAAAGCGACCTACAAATGCTTCACCTAAAGGCAAACCTAAATAATCACAAATTTCCTTTGCCAATGCAGGATTCGCATTACCTGTGAAAATTTTAAGTTTTTTGCCGTCTTCAAATGCCATTTTGTTACCCTTTCATTTGTTCCTATACTGGTTACTTATCCATAATCATCCATTACAGATACACACTATTGCCTTTTTATTGTATACTATTTTGCCCTAATTGTGTTAAAAAATTATAATATTTTTTTATTTCTTTTTGAAAGTATCATCAGTTACCCAATTTTCTTTCACAATTTGCTTGCTACGGCCTACGGCTAACGCCTTATCTGGTACATTTTTAGTAATGGTAGAACCTGCACCTACATAGCTATAATTACCTACTGTTACAGGAGCTACTAAATTACTATTACAGCCTACAAAAGCACCATCGCCAATTGTCGTACGATGTTTAACTTTACCATCATAGTTTACAGTAATCGTACCGCAGCCAATATTAACACCAGAGCCTACGTCGCTGTCGCCGATATAGGAAAGATGTGGGAACTTAGTACCTTCCCCAACATTGGAGTTTTTAACCTCTACGAAGTTACCTACATGAACCTTATTACCAAGTACGGTATTAGGGCGCAAGTGAACATATGGACCTACATCTACACCGTCTTTTACTTCGCAGTCATGACCATATGTGAAGTGGATAATCGTATCATTACCTACTTTTACATTCGTCAAACGAGTATGTGGACCAATTTCACAGCGCTCACCAATGACAGTATTTCCTTCGAGGATTGTACCAGGGTGCAAGATTGTATCAGCCCCTATTGTTACCTCTGGAGCTACATAGGTATTAGCAGGATCAACAATTGTTACACCAGCTGTCATTAGCTCAACATTTTTACGATGTTTCAAAATAGCTTCGGCTTCCGCTAATTGCAAGCGAGAGTTTACGCCTAGAGACTCTTCAAAGTCCTTTGTCATATATGCGCTTACCTTGTCGCCACCATTTACAAGAATACCAACTACATCTGTGATATACAATTCACCTTGTGCATTATCATCAGATAATTGGTCTAAGCAAGGCCATAATTTTTTACTATCAAAAGCATACATGCCTGTATTAACTTCTTGAACAGCTAATTCCTCTGGTTTACCATCTTTTTGCTCTACAATGCGAACTACAGAACCTTCTTCATTGCGGATAATACGACCATAACCTGTTGGATTCGGCATATGAGCTGTTAAAATTGTCGCTGCTGCACCAGAATTTTTATGTTCTTCTAACAGTGCTTCTAAACTTTCTTTTGTAACAAGTGGTGTATCGCCACAAAGTAATAAGATAGTACCATCATAATCGCCAAGTACTGGTTGAGCCATTTTTACAGCATGACCTGTACCATTTTGCTCTTCTTGACGAACAAATTCAGCGCGGTCCCCCAAGTAATTATGTACCGCATCACCGCCAAAGCCTACGATAACCACATCGCGATTTGTACCGATAGACTGAACCGTTTCAAGAACGCGCTCTACCATCGCCTTACCACCAACCTTGTGCAATACCTTTGGCAATTTAGACTTCATGCGCGTGCCCTTACCAGCAGCTAAAATAAGGCTTGCAATATTCATAGTAATCTCCTATCTGTTATCTCTCATATATCTGACTTTTTAATAGTACTTACATCATATTAGCCCATTATCCAATATGCAATCTAAAGTCATTATATCTAACTATAATGTATCTAATATTAATTGTTTATTCTTCATCAAATACTGGTTCTATGTTAATTTTCTTTGTATTTTCATCAATACCATAGAACGTAAATAATGATTCATAATCATCGATTAATTTTGGATTTGGCTCTGCCGTTGCTACAAGAACACCGGTCCCAACAACGACACCACTCATTTCTAAAACAAGTTCTTTAAGACCTTTTGCAGTGCCCCCTGCTTTCATAAAATCATCGATAATTAAAACCCTAGCATTTGGAGGAATAGCTCTCTTCGTAAGCGTCATCGTTTGAATACGACCAGAAGATCCTGTTACATAGTTAATACTAATAGCGGACCCTTCTGTCACCTTACTATCGCGACGAGCAATGACGAGAGGTTTGTTGAAAGCTCGTGCTACCATAACAGCTAAAGGAATCCCCTTCGTTTCAACGGTCAAAATATAATCAGGGTTGCTGTCCATAAAACGGGTCATAATGATTTCTCCAAGGCGTGTCATTACATGCCAATCATATAAAATATCAGACATGTAAATAAACCCACCAGGAATGATACGGTCTGGCTCCATCAAGCGAGTTTGCACATCTCGTAGAATATCATTAGCTTGAGCACCCTTACGATGAGGAATGAAACGCACGCCTCCTGCTACGCCAGCTACAGTTTCTAATGTACCAAGCTGAAAATGCTCCATAGACTGTCTCACACAGGTTAAGTCTTCACTAACCGTAGACTTTGCCATACCAAAGAAGTCACAGAAATAATTTAAAGGAATCAATTTTTGCGGTGAATCAACTAACAATTTTGTCATTGCCACCATGCGTTCCACGCGCCGTACTTTATCCATAGAATTTCCTTTACCATTCATCATATAACTATTAATTACACTCATGTAACAAATGTCATGAGTTATTTCAAATATATCTATGTTTATTATACCATAATTTCCGAATATTCGAGGTTATAGAAACACTATAATTCGGCAAAATAAAAACTCTCTAGTCCTCATATAACACTGTAATTTTAGACCTTATAGTCTATTACACTATTATATGTACTAGAGAGTTTTTATTATAAAACGTAAACCTTCACAGTTTGACGACCAAACTGCAATGCTTCAGAACGAGAATCATAAGCTAAGTCAATTCTATGACCTTTAATAGCGCCACCAACATCATCAGCTACAGCATAACCATAACCTTCAATGTATAATCGCGTACCTAATGGAATTAATTTTGGATCTACAGATACGATGCCCTTCTTTAAGCGACTACCTGTAGCCGTATAATTACCATTGCCAGGATCTTGAGCAGAATAAGCACTAGCTTGCATAGTTAAAACTCGAGAGTATTTATTTGGCACCCCATTATGACTTAATTCTGTACCATGTCCACCATAACGAGTCTCCATCTTTTCTAAAGCATTCATCGTGCTAGGACCAACGCGACCATCTACAGCGAGTCCCTTTGACTTTTGAAATTTCCGTACAGCTTGTTCCGTATTATGACCGTAAATACCATCAACAGAATCATGTAAAAAACCTTGATGCTTTAACATGGTTTGCACCTTGCTAACATGGTGCCCCCGTTGTCCCCGATCAATCGTTTTTGCCAATGATACGGAAGATACCATTGTAGTCATACAAACAAGCGTACATGCGATAATTATTTTCTTAACCATATACACCTCACCTTACATCAGTAGTATACTATACAGTTTTAAATAATCTATAAACCATTTTGACATAGCAATACAAAAAATGCATATATAATGCACATTATTAACTATATCTCAAATCTAGTACTACATATATAGCATAGAAATATAGTATAGCAATGAAAAATCTCCATTATAGTCTGCCCAATCAAGTAAAGTTTTTACGTTTTGATTATATAGACAGTCAATAATGGAGACTTTTATAATAACTATTTAATTTTAACAGTTATGATATACACCTATATGGCATTCCTTACGCTTAGCACCAATAATGCGTAAGTAAGTATAGCCAATAACAGCAGAAATGATGGAACCGATTAATACGCCACCTTTAGCCATCTCTTGAGCATGACCTGGATCAAAAGCTAAAACGGAAACAAATATACTCATAGTAAAACCAATACCACATACAATGGAGGTACCATAAATAAATTTCCAGTTAGCTTCTGCTGGCATAGGTACAATACCTAACTTAATCATCCCAAACATAGCACCAAAGATACCGATTTGTTTACCTAAAATAAGGCCTAGTGCAACACCTAAAACAACAGGATGTGTTAAATCTGCTACACCGAATCCAGCAAGACTTACACCGGCATTAAAGAAAGCAAAAATAGGAACAATCACAAAGCTTACCCAGTTAGATAAATAATGTTCCCAATGTTGCATTGGTCTAACATATTTACGACCAATCTTACCCCGTTCAGGAATTGTCATCGCCAAGATTACACCAGCCATAGTAGCATGTAATCCAGACCGAAGAATACAATACCATAAAATTAAACCAAGAATGATATAAGATAAAGATCTAACGTAACCAGACCGATTACAGTAAATCAATAAGCCCGTTACAATAACAGCACCTACTAGATAAAAAAGATTAAGATTCGATGCATAAAAAATAGCAATAACAATGATGGCAATTAAGTCATCAATAACCGCTAAGGCGGTCAAAAACACCTTCATAGAGTTAGGAACTCTAGAACCCAAAGCAGTTATAACACCTATAGCAAAAGCAATGTCAGTCGCGGTTGGAATAGCCCAACCATGAACATACACTTCACTAGAACCAGCAATAAGATAGTAAATAATAGCAGGTACCAACACACCAAATAATGCAGCAACACCTGGCATAATACGCTTAGCATTCGTATTAAGTTCACCACTTACTAATTCACGCTTTACTTCTAACCCAACAAAGAGGAAGAAAATTGCCATTAGTGCATCATTAACCCACTCCATCGTTGTTAATGGACCTAGCTTTAAATTAACAAGTGACATATACTGTGTCGTTAATGGAGAGTTTGCTACGATTAATGCAATAAGTGTAGCTCCTAGTAGAACAGCAGTCGCCGAACCAGGAGAACGTAAAAATACAAATATCCGTTCCATATGATTCCTTCCTAATATAATACGTTCATTATTTATGCTTAAAAGTTCTTATTTTATATGCCAAAATTAAGACTATAGCACCTAATAAACCAGAAATAATAGAACCTATAAAGATACCAATTTTAGACATTTCTTGATTGACACCAGGTGGAAATGCCAATGTAGCTACAAATAAGCTCATAGTAAAACCAATACCACAAACGATAGCAGTACCATAAACCTCTGGCCATGTTGTATTAGTAGGCATTTTGATAATCTTAGATTTAACCAGAACGAAAACTGCAGAGAAAATACCAAACTGTTTACCTAAAATAAGGCCTAATGAAACGCCTAGTACAACAGGATGGAATAAGTGATCTACTGAAACATCAGCAAAGGATACCCCTGCATTTAAGAAACTAAATAAAGGAATAATTAAAAAATTAACCCAATGCTTCAGTTTATCTGCCCATTTATGCATAGGATATACTGTTTCACCGTCAAGTTTACCTGTTGCAGGAATCGTCATAGCTAAGACAACCCCAGCAATAGTTGCATGAACGCCAGATTTTAATACAAAATACCAAAGAACTGCACCCAATACACCATATAATACGGGTCTCACATACCCCTGTTTATTAGTATACCACAATGCGCCTGTTACGATAGCGGCACCAATCAAATACGGAAAGTCTACACCGGCACCGTAGAAGATAGCTATAACGATAATAGCAATTAAATCATCAATAACAGCTAAGGCAGAAAGAAAAGCTTTCATAGCTTGAGATACACGTTTACCAAGCATCATAATAACACCTATGGCAAATGCAATATCTGTAGCTGTTGGAATCCCCCATCCATGGGTATACTCAGGGACAGAACCAGCAATTAAGAAATATACTAAAGCAGGTGTAACAACACCTGCAAAAGCGGCTAAGAGTGGTAATACTCTTTTTGAATTTGTATTCAATTCGCCAGAAATCATTTCTGATTTAATCGCTAGCCCTACATATAGGAAAAAGAGTGCCATTAACCCATCATTAACCCATTCCAGTATATCCATTGGTCCCCAATAGACGTGCATTAAGGAAAAATACTGTTCTGCTAATGGAGAGTTTGCTGTAATAACACCAAGAATAGCGGCAAGTAAGAGCATAATACCGCCAGATGATTCAGACTGAATAAATGCTTTTATATAATTCATAGTAACTACCACTTTCTCAATTATAAATATAAATACAAATTTCTATACATAAAAATCATTTATTTAAATTTATTATATCATTTCACTTCGAAAATAATCAATAAACTAATGATGAACCATGCGGATTAAGTCTAGAGTAATCAAACATTTGCGACATACTTATACTTATGGAGCAAACTAATAAAATACTGATTAATAATTATTCTCTCTGATCAGAGAAATTAAGAATCCAATAAGTGGAATGCTTAAACAAATGGCAGCTATACTATTTGTGATTGGATTAGACCAAAGAGGCACAATAAAACCTAGGAGAACTAAAATACTATAAAGGATAGGTTTACGCCAAACATGTTGTATCTCAACGGGTGCTCTAGATTCCATAGCACGAGATTTAACAAATTTCTTTATAATAGTCATCATAATGCCTGTTATAATACCTATAATAAGAACTATATCCCAGATGGCCCATAATATTTTAAGCACCATTGTATTATGATTATGAATATGGAGATTAATCATTGTAGTCATACCAGTAAAATACCATGGTATTGTTTTTGTAGAATACATATCCTTAGCAGAATCAGCATGTAAATTAGCATAGACAGGCTGTCCCAAAAACATAGCAGGATCATCATCATTTTCAGCACCTAAATAAAATGCATAGTGATGGTCATTAAATTTGGATGGATAATCAATAGATATAAGCTGACGATCTGGATAAGCTTTCATAATGCGAGAAATAGCTTCGGATGGTTGTAAAATTTCGGATTGATCCGATGAAAGCTCTTGCTTTGCAGTATGTAGTACATCTGCATTATAGCTGTCATTGGCAATAAAAAATCCACCTATCCATACACCTGTAATACATAAGATAAATCCCCATACAGTAGCAACCATTGCAAACTCTCGATGCAATGAACTTAATTTCATATGATTTGACAATACTGCAGATTTTGCAAAACTTTTACGAAATGGACCATATAAGAAAATACCAGAAATAATCGATAAAGCACATAAAAAAGATAAAATTGTTACAATATAAATCCCAGTTTTTCCGAGATCTAATCTTGTATGTAGTTGATGAAGCGTATGTAATACACTTCGAACCCAAGGATGAGCAGGTGTTTCATGATGGGTAGTAATGAGAGCCTTTGTTTCAGGATTATATAATGCATAGTCCCCTCCCATACCCATACGTGCTGGAGGTGCTACGGTAGCTGATGATTCAATAATACGATACCGTAAAAGATGTGAAGCACCCATGGCAGGAGAAATATTTAAAATATCCTTTGACGGATATTTTGCCTTAACTAGTAGAGCCCCTTCATCAGCATAATCAAAAATAGGTGTCTCTTCTTGCCCCATAGCCATTGAAGATGAGGTATGGTTCGTGCCCCCTTGAGCCCACGCATTTAATTCAGTTCTGAACATGAGGATAAGCCCTGTAATACAGAACATTAAGAAAAATATCACAGAAACTATAGATAACCATTTATGGATTTTATAAATCTTTGACATACATATGCCTCCTTTTCTATTACTTTATACCTCTATTATTATAACAATACAATACAACTACCACTATAGGTATATTCATGACGACTAACTTTACTTGAATGTATAGATACATATATGATACAATATGTACATCCTGCGGGCGTAGTTCATCGGTAGAATGCGAGCTTCCCAAGCTTGAGAGGAGGGTTCGATTCCCTTCGCCCGCTCCATGCATAAAAAACCATGATGTGATATACATCATGGCCTTTTTTATATATAATGATATAATAAATATAAATTTGAATGTATTATATAATTCTTATAAGGAGCCAAATATGAAATTAAGCGCAAGAAACCAATTAAAAGGTACTATCGTAGAAATTCAAGAAGGTGCCGTAAATGCAATTGTGAAAATTAATGTAGGTAACGATAATATCATTACTGCTGACATTACAGTTCAATCTGTTAAAGAATTGGGCTTAACAGTAGGCAAAGAAGTATATGCTGTTATCAAAGCTACTAACGTAATGGTTGGTATAGAATAATAAATCTAGAGCTGCTTAGGCGGCTCTTTTTTTGTATATATAATTAATAATATAAGTTATAAATAAGCCCTGTGATTTGATGATCATGGGGCTTGTTATTTACATACATTTAAAGTAACTCAACGGGTTTACTGTTCGGTAACATTGGCACGTTGTGCCTATATAATGCTATTTATTTACATATATCTGAATTTACTCAACTGATTTACGGTGCGATACCATAAGTGCTACGCACCGCGGTATCGGTTAGATAGGGTTTATATCTACCACTAGCCGCGGCTTCCTATCACACTCGCCCATGGCAGTAGTTAAGACTATGCTCTAAAATAAAGAATATACCTTAAGGGCTTCGTCGAACCTGATGCAATGGACGTATGCGTCGCTGCACTCCTTTACGCCCTATTGCCCTAGGCTTCCCACGCCGCCTGTATTGTCAATACACATAGATATTACTTGTACAACCTTGGCTGGAAACGGCTCTAGAAGGAATTAGAATGTGCTCGTTAGAGCACAAAAATAGAGGGCCAACCCTTTAGGGTTGACCCTCTATTTTATGCTTAATCAGCGGCTTCCTATCCTCCCAGGCCGTCTCCAGCCAAGTACTTTCGGCGT
>OGEQ01001556.1_pt1 | contig 18192 bp, 15 predicted proteins | sample 1570731 | NCBI WGS metagenome assembly OGEQ01 (sample SAMEA2582132, study PRJEB24529) | metagenome | biome: Human gut stool | place: China | collected 2011
GCATATGTCGTGGCAATTCATCCCATGATTGAAATTACGGGTGTTCTTGCCAAAGGCATAAAAAGTTGATTTCTATAAAACATAAAAATCAACTTTTAAAAAACTATATTTATAGTATACTCCTATTTAATAAGTAATTGCTCTTTTGCATGAACAAGAGTAGTAAGTAAGTCATTATATGGTGTATTTATATTAAACTCTTTACCTTTTCTTGATACATAACCATTTATATAATCTATTTCTGTAAGACGATGATTTTGTATTAAATCTTGATGCATTGATGGATAGTGAGCGCCAGCTTGGCTTGGATCATATATTGCCTCTATTCCTCTTGCAACCTCTTCAACATCTAACTTCACTCCATATTTAGATGCAATATCAGCAAACTCTTTTATAATATTACGTATAAGCTCTGGAGCTTCTTTTAATTCACCAAATTCTTTAATATTACAATCTAAAATTGTGCATCCACTATTTAAAGTTCCATTTACGCAAGCTTTACGCCATATTGAAAATAATACATTTTCACTATAGTGAGCTTTTAATCCAGCATTACTTAATATATCACAAATTTCTTTTGCCTCTTTTTTCATACTTGGATCAATATTTTGAACTTCTAGGCTTCCGCTTCCTGTTAATACAACATGTCCTGGTCCTTTTAACCCAGCTGTCCATAAAGTTACTCCCATAAGTATATTTTTGTTATCAACATATTTTGCTACAGTTTCATTATGTCCTAATCCATTTAATAAGCATAATACTTTTGTATTTTTTCCTAATATACCTTTTATAGATTCTAACATTGGTTCTAATCCCATAGATTTAGTAAATAATATTATTAACTCTGGAATTTCTTTAGCATCTTGAGGTAGCATTGCTGGTATCTTTACTTTTTTAATTTCTCCATTTTCCTCAACAGTTAATCCCTCTTTGTTTATAGTATCTACATGATCCTTCCACCCATCTATTAATATAACTTCATTTCCAGCTTCATGTAGCATATATCCATAACGTGAGCCCATTGCTCCTGCTCCAACAATTGCGATTTTCATTTAAATCAACTCTCCTCTTTTATCTTTTTTGGAAATTAAATATATTTAAAAATATTTATTATTCAATAACTTTATCTATTTTCATCATTTGTATATACAACTATTTTCTTTCTATCAATATATCATAATATAAATATAAATTACAATATATTTAAAACATAGAAATTTAAGAACATAATATTTCTTCACCTGATTTCCATTTAGCTAGATAAACTTAATCTCCCTGTTCTGCAACAGACTGAGGTACTTGAGCCTTTCTTAATAATTCTTCAGAATTTCCTCAAATTCCGTTATCATGGATTTTGTATGCTTTTATCTCTTCTTATGGTGTAATTAAGAAAGAGACTCTTAAAACTAATCCTTATTCTATAAATTTCTTGTAATTAATAAGTATTATTTTAAAAAAAGTAAATAATTTTTAGAAAATTTTTATATTATTTTTATCATGTGTGTGCAATCACATTCAGATATTTTATTATGTTTTAAACTAAGGTTGTAGATTTTCACAAAAGAAACTTAATAAGGAGGGTACTTATGAATAAAGAAATTAAACTAAGAAATGATATTTACTCAGTAGGAGTAATTGATAATAGACCTGTTCCATTTCACAGATTAATATTAGAAAAAGGAACTACATACAATAGTTATTTATTAAAAACTAAAAAGCCAACAGTTATTGATACTGTAGATTTAATATATACAAAAGATTTTTTAAATAATTTAAAAGAGATTATTGATTTAAAAGATATAAGTTACATAGTTATTAATCATACAGAACCAGATCATTCAGGTGCATTAGGTGGACTAGCTAGACAAGCTACTAATGCTAAAATAGTTTGCAGTGAAAAAGCCGTATATCATCTAAAAGAATTATATAAATTACATGATAGAGATTTTATAGTAGTAAATGATGGGGATACCCTTGATATAGGAGGAAAAACATTATTATTTAAAATGACTCCTTATCTTCACACTGAGGAAACAATGATTACATATGATGTGGAAGATAAAATATTATTTCCTTGTGATATTTTTAGTACTCATCTTGCTGCCAAGGAACATTTCTCAAGTAAATCAAATGAAGATATTACAGAGGACTTTTTAACTTACTATAAACTTATAATGGAACCACATAGAAAATACATTAGACCACTGATTGATATATTAAAAGATTTAGATATAGAAGTTATTGCTCCATCACATGGTTATATACTAGATGAAAATATTCAATCATATATTGATATATATGATAAATATAGTAAAGAAACTAAAAAAGGGAAAAAAGCTACTATAGTTTACACTACAATGAGAAATGCAACAAAAAAAATAGCTGAAAAATTCAAATCTGAATTAGAAAATGAGGATATTGAAGTTTATATATTTAATGCAGATAAAAGTACTAAAGAAGATATATTAGCTTCAATAAAAGAATCAGATTCAATACTATTTGGTACTTCAACTAAATATGGAGATTTAATAGGTTCTATTGAGGATATATTAAAAGAATTACCTAAATTAGATTTAAGTAATAAACTTTTAGGTGCTTTTGGTTCATTTGGATGGAGTGGTGAACCTATAGAAATAATTCAGGATTACTTAAACTCTACGAATGGTAATGTTTTAAATACCTCATCAATAATAAAATCTACTGGTATGATTGATGTTCATTTCCCAGTAAGAATTAGATTCTCACTAAATGAAGAATCAGAAAAAGAAGTTGTAAGAGCTGCTGATTATATCAGTTCAATAATATAATCGTTAAACTTTAGGAGGAATTAATTATGAAAAAATTTATATGTGATGTTTGTGGATACATTTATGATCCAACTGTAGGAGATCCTGATAATGGTGTTGAACCTGGAACTGAATTTAAAGATATACCTGATGATTGGGTTTGCCCTCTTTGTGGAGTAGATAAATCTCAATTCTCTGAAACTGAATAATATTATATTAGTAAAAAGCCTAATAAATCATATAGATTTATTAGGCTTTTTACTTTACTCTGCTAAATCTAATAAAGCTTCTATATCCTTAATTATAATTGCCTTATTTCCATGTAAATTTATTATTCCTGTTTTATCAAATTTAGATAGTTTCCTACTTACAGTTTCTCTAGTAACACCACAGTAGTTTGCCATTTGTTCTCTATTAAGTGGTAACTTTACATATATTCCTTCTTCCTTTTCAATTCCATATCTATTCATAAATTCTACCAACACTGATGCTATTCTCACTTCTACATCCTTAGTTGCTAAATTTTGTGCTAAATTCTCTGCTAAGTTTATTCTATTAGCCATCTCTTCTATTATTTTTATTGATATTTCTGGATTTTCTAAAAGTATTTTATCTAAACTTTTTTTATTTAATACACACATCTTACCTGAAGTTATTGCATAAGCTGAAAAATTACTAATATTACTGTTAACAAAAAGATTATTTTCTCCAAAGAAATCTCCTTTAGATAGTATATATACTATTTGCTCTTTTCCTTCTTTAGTAATTTTACATATTTTCACTTCTCCCTCTCTAATTAAAAAAAGATTGTCTGATATTTCACCTTCCCTACATAATGTATCATTTTCATCAAATTCCTTATGTTCTGTCATATGGACTATTTTGAATAGTTCCTCATCTGATAATGCTGAGAAAATAGCTATATTCCTAGCACAGGGTCCTTTATCTGATGCACAATTACATAATCTAATCACAAATTTATACGCTCCTTTTATCTTTTGGTATTTCATATCAATTTTAACAAATGATATTAATAACTATCAATATATCATAAGTTTTTAAAAATATATGCATATAATATTATTAAAATAAAAGTAGTTAATTTTTAAGAATTAACTACTTTTTATAACATTTTAAATCCAAATTTTTAATATACTAAGTGTTATTATATTAAAATCTAAAAAATAATTATTAAAACTCTTCTTTTCCAAAGAATTCAAAATTAATATTATCTTCTTTAACGCCTAAATCTTTTAAACTATTTCTTATACTTTTCATAAATAAAGTTGGGCCACAAAAGAAAAATTCTCCATTTAAAGGCAAGTTATTTTTTATCCATTCTTTTGTTATAAATCCCTCTTCATCAAAATCTTTACCTTTTATATCACTTTCTAATGGCTCACTAAATATCTTTATTTCCTTAAAATTCTTTACTTTTTTAATTCCTTGAACATCTGAATTTAAAGCTAGATTATCTGAGTTTAATACAGCCTCCACAAAGTATACATCTCTGCTTTGTTCCTTAGCTCCATATAGCATTGATAAAATAGGTGTTATTCCTATACCTCCTGATAGTAAAACTAAAGGCTTATTACTATCTTCTGTTAATGTAAATTTCCCAAATGGAGGCATTGCTAATATTGTATCACCTACATTAATAGATTCATGAAAATATCCACTTACCTTTCCATTAGGCACCCTCTTTATTGTTAATCTATAATAATCCTTTTTTGGATCACCTGATAAACTATATCTTCTCATTTCTTTTTTTATAACTTCATCATCAGTTTCTATTTTAAGAGGTAAAAATTGACCACATTTATATTCTTTTAATGGTTTACCATCAGTAGCTCTTAGGTAAAATGATTTTATATCCTTTGCCTCTTCTTCTATTTTAAATATTTCTAATTGTCTAAATCCATTCCAAACATTTTCCATATTATCACCTCATTACACTTATCATAAGTTTATAATTATTAAATAAGTAACAATATATGACTTAAATTAATACTTAATAAAACTTCATATATTGTTACTTACAGTTAAACCTATAATTTTTAATTTATATTTTTATATAAATTTAATAGAGTAAGTAGAAACTAATTTATATTTGTACACCGAAATTCTTAATTTATAGGTTTTATATATTACTTTAGGGTTTTATAAAAATAAAAACGAAAATTATAAGTTTATTTAAATATTATATATATCAAGCTATTAATATGTGTTTATATGCTATTAATATTAACATCTTAGTCTTTACTTCTCTATTATAAAGTTATTATATCTACAATAATTGCTCTAAAATATGACTGGCATCACATTTAAAAATTATATTTACCCAAAACAAATCTTTGACTTTAATAATATACTATCCAAATACAAAAATTCTAATTCTTCTACACTCATTGGGATTTTTTAAATTAAATATATTATAACTTCTAATAAATCTAATACTAATTAATATTTTTAGACATAATTTATTTAATAATTAAACATAATAAAATAACATATCTATTAATTCTAAGGAGGTTTTAATAATGGAAAAGTTTGTATGTGATGTTTGTGGATATGTTTATGATCCAGCTGTAGGAGATCCTGATAACGGTGTGGCTCCTGGTACCGAATTTAAAGATATTCCAGATACTTGGGTATGTCCACTTTGTAAACTAGATAAAACTCATTTTTCTAAAGTTGAATAATTTAGAAGTCTATATAAGACTTAAGAATACATTCTTAGACTAAAACAGTATATCTAATTAGTTTTATTAAAAATCAAAAGTTTTATAAAGATTATTATTTATTTAAAGGCTATATTTTAAAGTAAATTTGATTGAAGCTATAAACCACTTATTAATAACTAAATCATTAAGTGAGTCTAAAATCAAATCCGACTTAAAAATATAGCCTTGTTAAAAAATTTCAACTTACTAATATATAATCTCCTTTTAACTATTCAGCTAAACTAAATAAAGCTTCTTTGTCCTTAACAATAAGACCCTTATTCCCCTGTAACTTTATTATTCCTAACTTATCAAATTTTGAAAGTCTTCTACTTACAGTTTCTCTTGTTATACCACAGTAATTTGCTATTTGTTCTCTATTAAGAGGTAAATTTATGTATATTCCTTCTTCCTTTTTTTGACCATACTTATTCATAAATTCTATTAATACAGTGGCTAATCTTGCTTCCACATCTCTAGTAGCTAATGTTTGTGCTAAATTTTCAGCAGAATTTATTCTATCTGCCATCTCTTGTATTATTTTTAATGATATCTCTGGATTTTTTATGAGTATTTTTTCTAAATTCTCCTTTTTTAAAATACATAACTTTGCATCTGTTATTGCATAAGCTGAAAAGTTGCTAATATTATTACTAGTAAAAAGATTATTTTCTCCAAAGAAATCACCTTTAGATAATACGTAAACTATCTGTTCTTTTCCCTCTTTAGTTATTTTGCATATCTTTACCCTGCCTTCTCTAATTAAGAAAAGCTTATCTGATTTTTCCCCTTCTCTACATAAAACATCATTTTCTTTAAAACTTTTATGTTCAGTCATATTAACTATTTTTAACAACTCTTCATTAGATAATGTTGAAAAAATAGATATATTTTTAGCACAAAGTTCTTTACATGATCCACATGTACATGTTTTTTCCATTTCTATCTTCCTCCTTACTATTTTATTTATCCTTTTTCTTTATTTAATATTCTACTATAAAACTTAACATTTAATAAAAAAAGAAACATAAAATAGTTTCTATGTTTCTTTTAAACTTAAAATTTATAAAATTATACTAATGTTTATAACTATTAATATCTTGGGAATAATATATTATTTTCTTTATGAATATGTATGAATAAATCTTTTTCTAAGTCGTGTAAATAATCATATAGTAGTTTAAAACTTATGCATCCCCACTCTGGAACTTTATAATCATTAGTTACTTCTGCTAATTCTTTTAATATATCACCAGCAGCTTCATGTTCATTAACTATGATTCTTATATCCTCTTCTATTTCTTTCTTTTCTTTTTCATTCTTTGCTTTATCATACTTAATCATTAGTGGGAATAAAATATTTTCTTCTTTAAGTAAATGTTCTTCTAATTCACATTTTAGCTTTCCAAAAAGGCTATGAACTTTCATTAAAAGTTCTGGATCATGTGAAAAATGCACTCTAAATACCTTAACCATCAATGGATCTATTTCTTTTAATAATCTAAAAGTCTCTCCATGATGAGTTTCAACTATATGACTTATTAACTCTTCTGAAGATTTTTCTCTCCAATCTACATATTGAGAATTTTCAAATTTAAACTCTTTGAATTCTTTATTTAAATCTTCAACAAATTTATCAATATCAACACCTTTTTCTTTAAGTGCTAATTCTAAGCTCTTATTTCCACCACAACAATAATCTAATTCCATATCATTAAATTTCTTAACAACTGCTGGGTAAACAGTAACAACTTCTCCTAAACTATAATCTTTTCTAATTAATTTTTCCATAATAATTTCCTCCTAAAGTTTTAATCACATATTTATAACAAACTATTTTTTACTAGTGTTTATTTTTACATAGAACTTTAAGTTAATATCAATAATAAAGTAATAAAAATACTTTATTAAACTAAATTTCATCTAAAGAACCAGCTAAAATCAACATTCAACCGAAATATAATCTTAAACTATTTTTTTATACATTCTTTTGGAGTAAATGGACAATATCCTATGTCATCACATTTCTCTCTCATATTCTCCCAAAGTTTTTCATCTTTTATAGCCTCTAAAGCTGTTGGGTATAAAATATAATTTTCTTTAAATATATGATCCTTAAGTTCAAAACAAATTTCTTTAGATAAAGATTGAAGATTATCTTTAAAGTCTTCAAAATCAAGATATTCAACTACTTTTATTAATTCTTTTAATCTTCTCTTTTTCTCTCTTAATTGATCATGTTCTAATCTCATTATTCTTGTTGGACCAGTAATCTCTCTCTTTTCTAACTCTGGAAATAATACATCTTCTTCTCTTTTATGATGAAGCTCTGCATCTAAAATACCTTGTACTATTTCTAAAGCCTTTGAAAATTCTGCATTTTCTTTATTATATTTATCCATTTTTACCATTTTACTAATAACTATTTCAAGTTCTTCTAATAATCCTAATATTTTTGTATGCTCTTCAACTAAAGTATCTAAGACATGTCCCCTTGATATATTGCTCTTTAACTTTTCAAGTTCATCCTTAAGTATTTCCATATGTATATCGCATAAATGTCTTAACTCACTAGGTTCCATTCCATCATCTATTAAGTTTTGTTCTGCAATTGATAATTCTAATGGATCAATTGACTTTACTATATCTAATCCTTCTTCTCTTAATTCTTTAGTTATACCTTCTTTATTTATTCTTCTTAAAAAGTCAGTTAACATGTTTATTCTTTCAGAATCAATAACCTTTGCTTGTCCATCTTTTAATACTACTTTTTTATTTTCCATATATAAATTTCAATAGCATAATAAATTTATACTAACTACTTCCTCCTATAAATAAAGATTTCTTATTATTTATTTGACTTATCGCCTCTCTCTTATGATGCTATTATAATTTCAAAGTGCTTATCTTAAATATGACTGGGGTCACATTGAAAAAATTAAATAAAAAACTATGTAAATATATAATATTTCCAATTCCATATATTTTTTAATGAGATATTCATCAGTAAACGATTAACAAAGAAGCTATTTGCCATTATTCACCTCTTAATTTTATTTAATATAAATTATTATATGATATAATATTTTATCACATCAAAATTATTAATTTAATTTTATGAATTTATAAATATAAAAAAGGAAAAATAATAAATGAATTTAACTAAAGAAAGGAGATAATGCTGTATCAAAATATAAAAATAAAAATAAAACTCAAAAATAGTATAAAGAGAATATCTAGATTAACTTTAGAATTTAAATCTTTAGCAAATTATAGTAATTATCTTAATATGTTTATTAGTTTTATAATAATTTATTTTTTAGATGCAGCTATTTAATCATAATGACAAATATCTTAGGTTTAATATTATCCTTAATACTTATAATGTATCTTGCTTATAAAGGGTACTCAACAATAATAACAGCTCCCATTGTAGCATTAGTAACTATACTTCTTACTACTGGATTAAATGCACATTTAATGGCTAGTTATACTGAAATATATATGTCTGGCTTTGCAAGTTTTATAAAAAATTACTTCCCTCTTTTTATGACAGGAGCAATTTTTGCAAAGTTAATGGAAGAGGTAGGTTATGCTAAATCTATAGCTCACTTTATAACTAAAAAACTTGGAAAAGAAAAATCAATATTAGCCGTTGTTCTTTCTGGAGCATTACTTACTTATGGTGGTGTTTCCTTATTTGTAGTAGCATTTATTCTTTATCCAATTGCCTCTACACTATTTAGAGAAGCTGATATTCCTAAAAGACTTATACCTGGAACAATAGCTCTTGGAGCATTTACTTTTACAATGACTGCTCTGCCAGGTTCACCAGAAATTCAAAATGTTATACCAATGAAATATTTTGGTACAGATACTTTTGCAGCACCACTTATAGGATTATTAGCAAGTATTATGATGCTAACTCTTGGTATGATATGGCTTACACGACGTGCAAAATCAGCTAAAGCTAAGGGGGAGGGATATGGAAATCATAATGATTCAATAGTTAATGAAAACTATGAAAACTTACCTAGTATATTTAAAGCAATAATTCCTATAATAATAATTTTTATAGTTAACTTATTCTTTTCAAAAGTTTACTATGAAAATATAGACGGAAGTTATCTTAAAGAATTTAATACCACTTTAAGTAATGTTTCTGGAACTTGGAGTGTAATAATTGCTATAGTTTTAGCAGACTTATTTTTAATAATAACTAACTTTAAAAAAATAAAAAACTTAAAATCAGTATTAGATAAAGGAGTTACTAACTCATTTAAACCACTATTAAATTCTAGTGCCATAGTTGGATATGGAAGTGTAATAAAATCACTAGCTGTGTTCACTCTTATACAATCAGTTATATTTGGCGTTTCATCAAACCCAATAATCTCTGAAGCTTTATCGGTTAACTTAATATGTGGACTTACAGCCTCAGCCTCTGGAGGACTTGGAATATCTTTAGATGCTCTTGCTCCAACATACTTACAAATGAGTCAGGCTATGAATATTTCACCAGAAATACTTCATAGAATAGCTTCTCTATCTTCTGGAGGGTTAGATACTCTTCCTCATAATGGAGCAGTTATTACTACTTTAGCAATTTGTAGTTTAACTCATAAAGAAGCATACAAGGATATGTTTGTAACCTCTGTCCTTATTCCTATATTTACAACAGCTGTAATAGTCTTATTAGTTTCTATGAAATTTGCTGTTTAATACTAAAATTTTAAATATTATTTTTATATTTTGATATAACTCTTTTACAGTTTTTATTCTATAAAAAATGCTGTTTTATATAGTGTTTTCAAGCACTATATAAGACAGCAATTATTTTAAAAAATTATTATATTTAATTATTCTATATATTTTCTTTCACAAATTTTAAGTAAAAATCATAAGAAAATTCTTTTTCATTTAGTCTATATTCTTCATCTAAATCGGGGCCACAACTATTTGATCCTATACCACTTTGTTTATAATCTACAATTAAATAAGTTGCCTCTTCTTCATTCAAATCAAAATTATGATTTGCATTAGTTAATTGATTTAAAGAAAAGTGTGAAACATTGAATGCAAAGTCATTTTCTGATAAAACACAAACCTTTCCTTTTTCATTATTAATAGCTACTTCTCTACAATAATGATGACTTCCATTTTCTTGAGGTCTTATATAATCTTCATGCATTTCAGAAACCTTAGAATTAAATCTTCCTAAATAACAAGATGAATTTTTGTCCACGTAATTTTCATATGGTCCAAATCCAAAGTAACTTACCTCTTCATAGGATTTATTAAGCTTAAGCTCTACACCAAACCTTGGTAAATAAGGTGTTTTCATATTTTTATTCCCTTTAACATGGCATTTAATTAATCCCTCTGAGTATATACTCCATGTTAACTTAAGATCAAGGACTCTTTCTCTATATGGTGGTATCAAGCTTAAATCGCTAGTTATCTCCACCCTATTTGAAAACTCCTTAATTTTACTATTATACACTCTTGTAGTAATTTGATTAAAGCCAGCTTCAATCCACAGATTTTTAATCTTTCTATCATTATCTGTAGGTGCTCTCCAAATAATAAATTTCATTGGATCATCTATAAATGTTTCTCCTAATGCCTGAATAAAATCAAAGGAACCTGTATTTTTATTATAATTATAAATAAACTCATTATTTTTAACTTTAATCTTATTAACTGTTTCTTCTACATAAAATTTTTGTTCATTAATAGTACTTTTTAAGATTTTATCAACAGATGAGATATTATCTACTCCATTTTTTATGATAAAATTGTCAAAGCCTAGAACTTCACCTTTTTCATAAAGGTGATTATTATTTTTCACTCTATACTGGAATAATATAGTTATAATTCCCTTTGGTAATTCTGATATGCTTAAATCATACCATTTTTCTTCTTTTGCTTTTAAGCTTTCTAAATCTATATTACCTCCGAAAATTGTTTCTCCATCTAAAAATACTTTATAGGTAACATCTAAGAACTCAGAAACATCCCTAAAATCAAGCATATTTTTAAACTTAACTTGTTTCTTAACTTCATCAAATTCTATTGCTCTTATAGGTCTATTGATATTTTTATATTCTAATAATCCAGTGTGAGGAGTTCTATCTGGGTAAACTAAACCATCAACACAGAAGTTTCCATCATGATTTTCCTCTTCAAAATCGCCACCATATCCATATGCTTTTTTACCATTAACATCTTCCTTAATAAGTATTGCATGGTCACACCACTCCCAAACATATGCCCCTGCAAACTGGTCATACTTTTGTATCATTTCATCATAGTCTTGTAATCCACCTGGTCCATTTCCCATAGCATGTGCATACTCACATAATATTAATGGCTTGTCTATTCCTTTTTCAAAGTAATCCTTGATTTCCTCTATACTTATATACATACGACTAATAACATCAATATTTGTAAAGTCATTTTCTCTTTCTTTGCTAGCATAATAAGCACCTTCATAATGAAGTGGACGTGTAGGATCTAATGCCCTAGCATATTCTAATCCTCTTTCAAAGTTACATCCAAATCCTGACTCATTTCCAAGAGACCACATGAAAATACAAGATTTATTCTTAAAAGGAACTATAGATGAATCAACTCTATCAATAATAACCTTTTCATAAACTTTATCATCAGCTATCATATTATAATTATCTAAATATCCTAGTCCATATAGTTCAACAACCCCATGAATTTCAATATCAGCCTCACTCATAACATAAAAACCATATTCATCACATAACTCATAAAAAATCGGAGATTTAGGATAATGAGCTGTTCTTATAGAGTTAAAATTACACTCTTTCATTATTTTTAAATCTAGAATCATATCATCATATGTCATAACATATCCCTTAGTTGGATTACTATCATGATGATTAACTCCTCTTAACTTTATTTTTTTATTATTAATTTTTAAAATAGAATTCTCTATTTTAATTTCTCTCATACCTATTCTTTCTTTTATAACCTCATGCTCTGTTTCAATTAATAAAGTATATAAATTAGGTATTTCAGCACTCCAAAGTTCTAAATTTTTAATATTGATTTGGACTTTATTATTATCTATATTTCCAAATGCTATCATATGATTATTAGGATTTAACAAATAATATTTTCCTTTTGGATTTCCTATATTAGATAAAAATTCAAGGTCTAACTTTCCTTCTTTAGCTGAAAAATCTATACTTTGAGTTATTTTATAGTCAACTATTCTTTCCTTTGCTCTTCTTAGTATATATACATCTCTAAAAATTCCAGACATTCTAAATTTGTCTTGATCTTCAAAATAAGTTCCATCACACCATTTTAAAACTAAGACTGTAATTGTATTTTTACCCTTTACTAAAAATTCTGTAATATCAAACTCAGATATGCTATGAGATATTTGGCTATACCCAACAAAGTTATCATTTATCCAAAAATAAAAGCAGGAATCAACGCCTTCAAAGTTTATATTATAATCATAATTTTCAGGAAGTATTTCAATTTCAAAATCTCTCTTATAAATTCCACATGGATTGTTTATAGGAACAAAAGGTGGATCAAAAGGAATTGGATATTTTACATTAGTGTATTGATTATAATCATATCCCTTTAATTGCCAAAGAGATGGCACATCAATATTATCTGAAAAATTAATTTGATTTATATTATCAAACTCTTTAACTTTTTGTAAGCTATCAAAGTAATTAAATTCCCATTTACCATTAAGTGAAAAGAAGTTAACTTGCTTACTTCTATCTTTAATATTTAAAGCTTCATCAGTATCCACAAAGGGAACATAATAACTTCTTCTTGGCATCATATTTACATGCAGTTTAGAAATATCTTCATGGTATTCATTTTTTAATATCATTTTACCCTCCCAATACATTTAAAATAATTATGTATTCATGAAACATGATTGTATATTTAAGAAACATAATTCCATATAAATCATTTTTCAAAATAGTTTTTACCCATAATTAAATGTTAATATGTAAATTAATCTTTTAGAATAGTTAAAAAGTTCTAAAATATGTTATAATGTTTCTTATAATCTTATAAATTTTAATAACTAATATATAAAGATATTTCTTTAAAATATTCTTATATTTAGAAGAATTTACTTTAAAATAAAAAGCTTTTATGTTGATAAACTGCTTTGCAAAGCTCTCATGTAAATGTTTAATATAAGACTACTATAAAATTGGCTAATTTTATAGGTTAGGAGGTAGAAATGCAAATATTGTGGAAAAAGTATGTTAAAGAAAACTTTGAAATGAATGTAGATGAATGTGGTATAGAACAAGGTATACCAGGATTAGGATATAACTATGAAGTATTGAAAAATGCTGTTATTCATTACGTAACTAAGGGATATGGGACTTTTAAATTTAATGGTAAAGTATATACCTTAAAACAAGGTGATATTTTTATACTACTAAAAGGTATGCAAGTTGAGTATGTGGCTTCTATTGATGACCCTTGGGAATATTACTGGATAGGCTTTAGTGGCTCAAATGCTAATGAATATTTAAATAGAACTTCTATTACTAACTCCTGTGTTGCTAATTGTAAAGAAAACTCAAAAATTCCACAGATAATATTAAATATGTGCGAAATATCAAAAACTTATAATCCTTCAAAATCTGATGACATACTATTACTAAAAGAACTTTACTCATTATTGTACACACTTATAGAAGAATTCCCAAAACCTTTTGAATACAAAGATAAGGAATTACACACATATATTCAAGATGCCCTTAATTTCATTAATTCTAATTATATGCATAGCATAACTGTTCAAGAAATTGCTGATTATGTAAACTTAAGCAGAAGTTATTTATATAAAATGTTCATAAAAAACCTTGGAATTTCTCCTCAAAGATATTTAATAAACCTTAGAATGTACAAAGCCACTCTTTTATTAAAAGGCACTAAACTTCCTATAGGTGAAGTTGCAAGTAGTGTAGGCTATAGTGACTCACTGTTATTTTCAAAAACTTTTTCAAAACATTTTTCAATGTCCCCACTAAATTACAGAAATAATCAAGTAAATAAAACAAGTATATAAATTTAAAATACAGCTTTAAAACAAAAAAATTTCAAAAATAAAAAGTATAACAGAGGTTTTAATTTACGCCTCTGTTATACTTTTTAATCTTTTATAAGAATTAAAATTATATTAAATTTATTTTCTAAAATCTCAATTAGACTTTTAATATAATTACTATATTAATTTCACTTAATTTAGTATTAATATCTAAATTAGCTCTTATACTTTTCATATTAATGTTAACCTATTCTTGTAACACCATTTTTCAAGTCATCAACTATAGCTTCATATTCTGCCTCAGATAAATTATATCTTCTTAGTAGCATAAAGCTTATTATTACAATGGCACATGGAACTAAAGTCTGTATTAAATGAATTCCGTTTAATGTAAAAGTAGATTGACTTTCATTTGCTGTATAACCAATATACGCTAAGATATATCCACATAAGGATCCCCCAATAGCACTGGCAATCTTACTTTTAAATATATTTAAAGAGAATATCATTCCTTCTGATCTCTTTCCAGTTTTCCATTCACCATACTCAACACAATCTGCAACCATTGATGTTAAGGTAATATAACCTGCTCCATCAAAAATTCCACTTATGAAGTTTATAACTATCATTAAAGGTAATGAAGAATAGGATAATAAAAATACTAAAAATGATCCAGCTGCACCAGCTAATAATCCTAAAAGAGCTGTATTTCTTTTTCCTAATTTTTTTGTTAAAAATGGCGACATTATTCCACCTAGTATACTAGCTCCCATACCAACTGAACTAACTACTGGAATCATCATTTCTGCATTAAAATTATACTTTACATAATATATAGATATTGTATTTTTTATTGCTCCACTTAATTCTAAAACTAACATTGATAATAAAACTATTCTTAAAGGCTGATTTGTCTTTAATAGATTTATAAATTGTTTAAACCCTTGCTTTTCCTTTTTCTTTGCCACATTATCCTCAATTTCTCTAATTCCAAAGGCTGTAACCCAAGTAAATATAGTAGCAAAGCAAACATATATTATGGCCACAGTTTGCCAGTTTCCAATTATTGCTACAAGCGGAATTGTTGAAGTTAAAATTATAAAATTACCTACATAGGCCACTGTTCTTGCTGATGTAACAATCTTAGTTTTTCCTGATGAAGATCTTGTAATATTGGCAGATAATGACCAATATGGTATATCCATTGCAGTAAAGGATATTCCCCAGAAAATATATGCTATGTATATCCATATTATTTTACCACTATAACTTAAATCTGGTGCTGAAAAACACATAATTGTTGCTATTCCCATGAAAATAGGAACGATAAATAAATAGGGTCTACTCTTTCCGATTTTAGTATTAGTATTATCAACTATAACCCCCATTATAGGGTCTGTTATTGCATCTATAATTCTTGCCACCAAAAATAAGGTTCCTATGGCAGCTGCCCCTACTTTAAAACTATCTGTTAAAAAGATTAAAAGGTAGGAACTAATCAATGCGTATATCATATTATTTCCTAAACTTCCCATACTATAAGTAATTAAAGTTTTTATAGAAACATCTTCTTTTTTTTCTACTTTTTTATTTATTAATGTATCCAAACCATCACCTCTATATTTAAATAATAAAATCTTATAAATACCCGTTTAATTAAACCTTCAAAAAAGAAATCGATTTCTTAATCTTCGTTTATATTATTGCAAAATTTTTCTATTAATCAAATAGAATTAAGTTTCTAAAATATTGATTTATATTTCCTAATTAATTTACTTTTTGAAATTTTCACACAATTATTTTTAATATAGAACTTTGTAAGATTTGTTTTTAGAAATTTATTTAAAAATCAATTAAATAATGATAAGTGTATTGTTAATGAATCTTAACTTATTAAAATATAAAAAAGGCCGTAGTTTAAAACTACAGCCTATAACACTTCAAAATTATCTTCTATTTTGTTGTTGTTTCTTAGCTCTTCTACAAGACATACATCTTGTTGGCTCGTTATCGAATCCTTTTTCTTTGTAGAATTCTTGCTCTCCTACTGAAAATACGAATTCACTTCCGCAATCTCTACATGTCATTATTTTATCTGTCATAAATATTCCTCCTGAAATTAAAGATTCTAAATCGATATAATAATCTCTAATTTACGAGAAACTATTTACCTAAATGAAACTTTTTTTGTTAGCATTTTTTGCTACTCTCTTATAGTAACACACTATTTACTTTAATGCAATTATTTTTTAAAAATAATTATTAATAAAAAGTTTTTTGCCATTTTATATTTATTTAATATTGTGTAATTTACACTGAATTCATTTAATAAAATCTTTAATTAATATATAAAAAATACTATACTTAATAATGACAATATATTAATTAGTTTAGATTGAGGAGATGGTCTTTGGTTACTAAAAATGCAATCAAATATATTCTAATATTGTATAATATAATCACAAAAGTATGTGATTATATTAGTAAACACTATAGACCAAAAGAGTTTGCAGAATTATTATTTATACACAAGTTTCAACTTCTAACCTAAAATGTGATTTGAAAAATCAAATTGAATTTCTTAGATAATATTTTAATGATAAAGGAATAATATTAGATGAAGTTATTAAAGTTTTAAGAAAAAGGTTAGAGAGGATGAAGAAGTTGAAAAGATCATACAAGATAGAGATTAATCCTACACAAGAACAGAAAACAAAAATACACCAAACTATTAATGTATCAAGATTTGTCTATAACTTTTATATAGCTCATAATAAAGAAGTTTATGAGAAAGAAAGAAAATTTATAAGTGGTATGGATTTTTCAAAGTGGTTAAATAACGAATATATCCCAAATAATCAAGATAAAAAGTGGATTAAAGAAGTATCTTCAAAGGCTACTAAACAAGCTATTATGAATGGTGATAAAGCTTTTAGAGATTTCTTTAAAAAAGCTAAAGGCTTTCCAAGATTTAAGAAAAAGAAAAATCAAGATGTAAAAGCTTATTTTCCTAAGAATAATAAGACTGATTGGACTTTAGAAAGACATAGAGTCAAAATACCAACTCTTGGATGGGTAAGATTAAAAGAATTTGGTTATATTCCTGTAAATTCAATAGTCAAAAGTGGTACAGTAAGTCAAAAAGCTGATAGATATTATGTATCTATATTGGTTGAAGAAAGAGATATAAAAACATCTAATAGTAATATAGGTATAAAAATATCTAATTCAAATACAGGTATGAAAATATCTAACACAAATAATGAAGGCTTAGGAATTGATCTAGGTATTAAGGAATTTGCTGTATGTAGTGATGGAATTAAGTTTAAAAATATAAATAAAACATCTATTATTAAAAAAGTAGAAAAGAAATTAAAAAGAGAGCAAAGAAAACTTTCAAGGAAATATGAAAGTTTAAAAATAAGAAATAAAAAAGAAAAAGGAGGAAATGTTACTCGTCAAAATATTCAAAAACAAATAGTCAAAGTACAAAAACTTCATCAGAGATTAACAAATATACGAACTGATTATATAAATAAAATAGTATCTTCGATTATAAAGCAAAAACCAAGCTATATAACAATTGAAGATTTAAATGTTAAAGGAA
>OGEQ01001561.1_pt1 | contig 18164 bp, 16 predicted proteins | sample 1570731 | NCBI WGS metagenome assembly OGEQ01 (sample SAMEA2582132, study PRJEB24529) | metagenome | biome: Human gut stool | place: China | collected 2011
CGTACTGGCATGGTGCAAAGAGCATGGTATCTGTAGTCAAACATATTACAAGTGGTGGTTGGGGGTGCGGACATTTTCTTGGACTTAAATTCCAAGTAATGCCCGTCTCCCGTTGCCACGGTGATGGCCCTGGACAGGGCCATCCGCTGCGGCAACGACACCAGTGAGAGTGTGTATGATAACCGTGGATTACTCTTTATTTGATTCAGATTTGATTAGTCATCCTCGTCTTCATCCTCATCTTCGTCTTCGTCTTCAAGTGGAGTGACTTCGATATTCTCATCATTAAAAGCTCCTACAGGATATTCGCAAATATAACCACTCACTTGGAATTGCTTTCCACATGAATCACATTCCACCTCTAAATCGAACTCATACATAGTCTCAGCACCCATTTGACGCTCAGAGGAAGTAATTTCACAATCCTCGCCAAGATCCATTCTGTTTTTAGCCTTGCAGTATGGACAGCGGATAGCCCTCTTGAGACTGATATGATCAAATTCCATCATTTCGCATTCCTTCTCATCATAATCTCCCCACTCAACTTTGGCGAAAAAATCTTCTAAAGCATGGCGCATAACGTCTGATTTAGAGAGTCCAGTAGATTCGCAAACATAGTTGAGCTTTTGGTTTTCTGTTTCGTTTAAGCGCACACGATACTGTTTCTCACGGTTATCATTTTTCTTGGGTCTTCCTCGCATCAAGGTTACCCCGCTTTCAAAAAATTGTGTATCCATTAAATCGAGTACATTATACATCCAAGTTCAGAGCTTGTCAATATTCGGATACACAAAAAATAAAACCACCCTGGCCAAATCACCAGGGTGGCGCATTAGGTTCTGTGGTGGAGCGGTTACTCACTGTCACTGAGGATAGCGTAGAGCTATAAACCGAACAGTGCAACTTTTGCCAGCGCCACGACCCACAGGGGCGTTGCCACTACAAGTGGTGTGTAGTCAACCAGTGGCTACAGCACCAGAGTGGCAACACCGAACTTCTGTTGTCTGGACAGCTTCATGTGCTTCCGACTCCTTTTCGTGGATTTGGGCATTACCCATAATAAAATTATACACCTTAAATTTCCACATATCAAGGTTTGAAATCCCCGCATTATTGACAATATTATGACCTCTGCACTAACCCTAGGCGCTCAGCTCAAGAAAGTATCCATTGATGCCGATGTGATTATGGGCGCAATTAATGAACTGGGTTTTTCCCAATAACCGTTTCCCGGAGCTCTGCTCCGGGAAATATTTTATATTGACCAAAGCATATTTCTCTGATTGTATTGTGTCGTCTGTCTTGATTGAAGCGTGTCGCCGCACTTTCTTACACGCACTCCCTTCGCATTCGAAAACTTACACGCAGTTTTTGTTGACTGCATATCATTTTCTCACACTTACTCAACCTTGGAAATGCGGGTGGTTATTGAGCACTTACACTGGGGAGGTTAAGCGTCAAAGCTGGCGGCAGCCATGAGATAAGCGTAACGGAACGTTGTGAAACGTTCCGTTACTGTCATGTTGGGGCAGTGCGCGTCGAACCGGGGCGCGTATGAAACAGGGGGCTGGCGGATCATGTGACCCGCCGCAGAGCGCGGCGGATGCCCACGCTTCCAGGGGCAGGCGGGCATGAGAACGAACGGGGAACTGGGAATTTTTTCTTGTGTTTTTCTGCCGTTTCCTGTAAAATAATATCTTTAAAGGCAAAACCATGCAAATCAAACGCAAAGGAGACAACACATGAAGTACAAGAAAAGCGGCAGAGTGACGGCTCTGCTTCTTTCCGCTGTCCTGACGCTCTGCCTGCTCCCTCTGCCGGTCAAGGCCGCGGGCGCGGAGACGGGCGTTCAGCTGGGCGATTACATTCAACTGGGCCGCTACGACGGCGAGCCGATCTTGTGGCGCTGCGTCAGCGTGGACGAAAATGGCCCGCTGATGCTCTCGGACAGGGTACTGTGCGATTCTATGCCCTATGACGCGCAGACCAGCGAGAATTCCACCAGCGGCTCCCACCGCCGCAGCAGCAACCGGAGCAAATACGGCTCCAACCACTGGCGGGACAGCGATATGCGCTCGTGGCTCAATTCCGGCGCCGATGCCGGACATGTGGAATGGCTCTGCGGCAACCCGCCCAAGGACGGCTATATCTTGGGCGGCGGCGCGTATGACGGCAAGGCGGGCTTCCTCAACGGCTTTACGCCGGACGAGGCCGCCGCCATCAAAACGGTGACGCAGCGTTCCATCGTTTCCCACCCGGAGTACACCGCGGGCTACATCGACGCGCCGGGGGCCGACCTCCCCTACAACACCGATATCGGCTCGGTGGCGGACGGCTACGAGGGCGCGCATTACGAAAACATCACCGACAAGGTGTTCCTGCTGGATGTCAAGCAGCTCCACACCGTCTATGAAAACCTCGGCGGCTACTACATCGGGCAGAACCAGAACGGCGTCAACTGGAGCTACTGGCTGCGGACGCCGGTGACGGACTGCAACCACGATATGCGCTATGTAAGCCCGCAGGGGAGCATCGGACGCGACGCGCCCTGCAAGGGCTACTACGGCGTCCGTCCGGCGTTTTATCTGGACGCGGCGTATTATGCCGTGACCTCCGGCAGCGGCACGGCGGCTGACCCCTATGTTGGCTCCGCGCCGGGCAAGCCGGCGGACAGCACCCCTCTTTCTCCCGCCCAGCGGGACACCGGCGACGGAAACTGGAATGTGGACACCGAGACGTATCTTCAGGTGGAGATGAGCGAGCGCTACACAACCGACCGTGAGTACGCCAACCCCACCATTCCGGTGTATGTGATCCAGAAGCCCCGCAGCGACACGGAGAACATGGTGATCCTGTTCTGCGCCGAGGGCTACACCAAAAGCCAGCAGGCAGATTTCGTCCAAGATGTTCAGCGGCTGTGGCAGGCAACGCTGAATACGGAGCCGTACCGCAGCATGGCAGACCGTTTCAACGTCTATGCGCTCTGCACGGCATCGAAAGACGGCTTTAACGGCAGCAGCACGTTTTTCCAGGCGAATGAAAACGGCATCTCCGTCAACCACGGAGGCTGGAGAAACCACATTTTCGAGCGCATCATAGGCACGGCCTTCATCGAAAAGATCCATGACGCGCATATTCCCAACACGACCATGCCGGAGGCCGATGAATACAGACAGTATGATTACGTTTATGAGCACATCAACCAGTTCGTTGTGCTGGCGAACAGCGGGGAATATTTCGGCGGCTCCCACGATGAGATAAAAAGCGGTATCCACTATATTCTGGCAGCCGCGAAAAACAACTACTCCCCGTTTATCCTGCGCCACGAGCTGGGACACGGACTGTTTCATTTAGGCGACGAGTATGCGACCAGCTCGACCCCGGTGGGGGAGGAGTCCTACCGCGCCTCACTGAACATCTCTCACACGGCGGAGCCCACGCAGGTAAAGTGGAAGAACATGCTGGGCTTCCGTCACACCTATTCCTGCCCGCACACGGACGATTCGTATGTGTACAATTCCAGCTTCGAGTGCCTCATGCGGGAGAATACAAGAAACGAGTTTTGCGATGTGTGCGCCCTTCAGGGCACCAAGCGCATGAGCCAGCTGATCTCCGACCCGCCCGCCCTCTATGCGGCGGTCCCGGAGGTAAAGCTGTACACCGGCAGTTATAGAAACCCCTCCGATAACCCCGATGCTTATAGAGATGCAAATTACTCCGGCTATTGGAACTATCAAACAGATCGGGAGAGCCGCCTTTTGAGCGGTGGCTACAAAACCAACTTCTCTCCGGACATGACGGGGCGGGAGATCGAGCTGCGGACCATCGTTCAAAACCTCTCCGACACCGAGGAGCAGACTGTGACGCTGCGCCTGTGGGTGCAGCACGCTGACGACAGCCGGGCGGTCACGGCAGACGGCGGAGACGTTTGGGCGGAAAAGGTCTTTACCGTTCCCGTCTGGAGCGAAAAGTCCAAGTTCTGGCCCAAGGGCGCGCTGGAATACACCGGCAGCGACTTTGATTCCGGCCTCGTCAACTGCTCTCTTGTCTACCGAATTCCGGAGAACGCCCAGCTGCAAAGCGGCGATACCATCGGCTTTGAGGTGGTGGACGGGGCGGGGAACATCCTTGCCAACGACCGCACCGAAAATCAGTCCTACACCGACGTTACCATTCAATATGAATTGGAGGACGGCACGGCGATGCCCAACACCGCGCCCTCCGTTCTGCCGGTCCCGACAGGCGCAAGCGTGAACTGGCAGCCGCCTCAGACCCTGAACGGCCACACCTTTGTCAGTATGAAGGACAACGGCTCCACGGTTACCTTCGTTTATCAGGAGACCTCGGAGCAGCCGGAGGTAAAGACCTACACGGTGCGCTATGACTGGGGCGAAGCCCCCTCCGACAGGACGCTGCCCACCGACAGCAGGGCTTATCGCAGCGTGGAGCAGGCGATGGACGCTGTGGATACCACTTTCACCGCTGATTCGACCTCCAACGCGCAGAACGGCGGCCTGACCGGCACATGGGCCTTCTCCGGCTGGGACGGCGGCACCTTAGAGGGCATGACCGTGGTGTTCCGCGGAGCATGGCACTTTACTCCGGACGGCGGCTCTGCGGGCGGCACAACGCCCTCTCAGCCCGGCGGGTCTACGGGCGGCAGTTCCGGCGGTGGCGGTAGTTCGTCCGGCAGTTCCGGCGGTTCGTCCTCCGGTGGTGGCGGTGACACAGCGTCCGCCAAGCCTGAGACCGCCACCAAGCCGGACGGTACGAAGGTGGAGACGGTCACCAAGCCAGACGGCACCACCGTCAAGACCGAGACCAAGAAGGACGGCTCCGTGACCAAGACGGAGACGAAAACGGAGACGAAACCGGACGGAACGAAAGTCGAGACCAAGAACGAGACCGTGACCAACAAGGACGGCTCGAAGGTCGAGACAAGATCCGAGGTCAAGACCGACAAAAACGGCGTGACCTCCGGCACGGAGACCACCAAAACCACCACGGCCAACGGCTCTACCGGAATGACCGTCACCACCATCGAGAACGGCGAGAGCAAGACGGTAGCGGAGACCACCCTCAGCAACAAGGCCATCGAGGACGCAAAGAAGAACGGCGAGGCGGTGAAGGCTCCCGTGGAGGTTCAGGCCACCAAGAACAGCAGCACCGCTCCCGTGGTGAAGGTGGAACTGCCCAAGGGCACAGGCGAAACGAAGGTGGAAATTCCCGTTTCCAACGTGAAGCCCGGCACGGTGGCAGTGCTCGTCCACCCCGACGGCACGGAGGAGATTTTGAAGAACTCCGTTCCCACGGAGGACGGTATCCAGTTGACTGTCAACGGCGGTGCGACCGTGAAAATCGTTGATAACTCTAAGAATTTTGCCGACACGAGAAATCATTGGGCAAAGGACGCCATCGACTTCGTCAGCGCCCGTGGGCTGGTGAACGGCATGAACGAGACCACCTACGCCCCCAACGCCTCCACCACCCGGGCGCAGCTGTGGACGATCCTCGCCCGCCAGAACGACGCAGACCTGACCGGCGGCAACACTTGGTTCGAGAACGCGCAGAATTGGGCGAAGGAGAAGGGTATCTCTGACGGCGCAAACCCCAACGCCGCCATCAACCGCGCCCAGATGGTGACGATGCTGTGGCGTGCCATGGGTCAGCCTGCGGCGGGCGGCACGGCGAACTTTACCGACGTTCCCGCCGACAGCTACTACGCAAGCGCGGTGTCCTGGGCCGTGGAAAACGGCATCACCATCGGCGTGGGCGGCGGACGCTTCGACCCCGCCAGCGCCTGCACAAGAGCGCAGATCGCCGCGTTCCTGGCACGGCTGTACACAGAGAAGTGAGATCAAGACCTCTTATAAGGTAAGCGATAAATAACTCGTACCTTGACAAGAATGCCGACAGCCACTAAATCGTGGCTGTCGGCATTCTGTTAGGGTGTTTTCTTGCAGACATCGGGCAAGTTCTCAGACCAAGGCATCAGATCATCCAGGTATGCTGTATCAGCATCATACATATACAGCATACCCGCACTGGTAGCCACTGCACCTATTTTGCCGTCAGGATAGGATTTGATATAGTGGTTCTTATATGCTTCGCGGGTAGCTTCAAGTTTGCTGCAATCACCGAATTCCTTCCAACCGATTGCGACAACATTATCGTGCAAAAACAAGGAATCATCCGTTGTGTGGATACCCCAGATTCTCAGTTCTTCATTTGCCATCACAGCCACACTCCTATCAAATCTTTGGCAATCTTCTTTACTCGCAGCGGCGCAGCATATTCCATAAGCCTGGGAATACTTTTACTGGTATCGCTGATGTAACCCTGAATCGCTTTATTGAAAATCTCTTTGTCCATTTTGTTGCGATAACGCAGACAATCACAAATCACGCGGTCTTTATCATAAATGCGAACACAATGCCCATCTATCTCTCCGGTAGTTAGGCCGATTTCCAGCACAGCTGGCTCCACATAGTAAGGCTTTACAAACGGATAATCGATTTTGAATCGTGACTTACCGGAGTCTTTACTAACGGCCAGATGCCAATCTCCAGGTGTGCGGTCGCTGTACCCGTAATAACGAAGGGCGGTTTCCATACAAAGAATTGCATCAGGGAAAAGACGATTGATCGTACTTATTTCACTGAAGTCATCTTGGTCAACCCATTGGTAATATCCATAACGAACCTTCTCAATATACCCCTCTTGAATGAGCTGCTGTATCTTGCGGTAAAGAATATTTTCTTTCTCGAGTTGATTTGTTCTCATCATACCGCCGTATCGTTCAAATATTTCCTTGTAATGCTCTACACCGTTCATGTGTACAACACCTTTCTGACTTTTTACTATTTTGGTCGCTGAAGCGGATAAAGTAATGCAAATGCATTATAACCCGTGACAATTCGCCTGTCAACATTACTTCTGTCAGAAATTTCATTAGAGCGGATAAAGTTGTGCAAAATCGCACAACTTTAGTTTGTGCTGACGCTGGTAGAAATTTGCGAAACCAACGCTGTATCGAAATCCAATACAAGTATAATACCCGCAAGTCACAAAACAGACTTGCGGGTCATTTTCGCGGTGTGTTTACGGCATCTTGTGTATTTCAGGTAATCTTTCCGGGCGCGTTTGCGGTAGGTTCGAGGCTTCTTTCCGTCCGCGGGATCGTGAAGAACGTCCAAGAGCGTTTCGGCGTTCTCCCTGGCCTCGTTGAGCAGGGAAACATCCTGAGGATAAGACCGCACAAAGAACAAAGCAGCTGCCACAAGTAAGCGAAAAGGCTTATTTTTGTGGCAGCTGCTTTTTTTCACGCGAGACAAGGCTGGGGGGCGCCCGACAGAAACACTCGGACAAAACTCACATGAGACATATTATGCACGCACAAATACTGGTAGACACGGATGCGGCTGCCGGTATTTTGCGGCAAACGAGATCAAGACCTCGTAAGTAGGAGAACGTGACACGCAGATCACAAAGACTGCGTGTAAGAACGGGAAACTGTGTCGGCAATCCGGACGGCGCATCGGCTGCGGGTATGGGTCGGATCATCCGGGCAGCTGACCATGACGCTCCCGGAATCCCTCAAAAGCCGGAAGCGGAGGTACGATGCTGTGTGATGGCGGGAAGAACCCCCAAAATTGACTGAACCCCTGCGGGGCGTACCGATATGTTGCTATTTTGCCGCAGGTTCGGTATAATTGCGTTATGTCAACGGACAATTTTAATTGTACCCGCTGAATAAAACTATTGCGCGTTTTTGCGGCAAATGAAGAGGAGGCTGCCTATGGATGCATTTGAATACAGCGAATTCGATGTGCTTTATACGCAGCTCAGTCTCTTTCAAAAATTTATGAAGCGTCACTCTTTGGACAAAATGACTGCGCTCCAGCTTTTTAAAGAAAATGAGGTTTTTGAGATCCTTTCGGATTGCTGCGAATCGGTACAGCTTGACGGCGATGGCGAAATTTTGAATGACATCGATGCTTTGCTCAGAAATAACGGGGTGACCATAGAATGATTCTTTATCACGGAAGCGACCGCACGGTCACTGAACCGAAACTGCAAACGGATACCGCGAAGAAAGAACTCGGCCCGGGCTTTTATCTAACCCCCTGATTCTGCACAGGCAGCAGCTGCCGCCCGTACCCGTGTGCGGCGGGAGCAGCGACTTTTGGAAAAGAAGTCAGACTATGACAGGGGTGTCGTTTCGACATTCGAATTGGATGAGACCGTTCCCCTGAAGGTATTTCGGTTCGAGTCTACAACGGCAGAGTGGCTTCAATTTGCCGCGGTAAATTTCAAAAACGATGTCTATAGGGAGCAGCTGACACAGAATATTCTCAGCAGATATTCCGATTATGATGTGATAATCGGAAAGCGTCCTGATGACCATACAAGCATGATTCTGACAGCCTATCTGGCAGAATCCTATGGGACGCCAGAAAGTGCAGATGCCATAAATTCCGCCCTTTCTCATGTTTTCCCGGAACAGCTGTCAGAACAATATTGTTTCAGGACAGAGCAAGCCATCCATGCCTTAAAATTTCAAAAAAAGGATGCTCCCATGGGAGCATCCTCAAAAAAATTTACGGCTGACAGAGCTCTCACAATGGCGGCACAAATGCTTGCCGCGGAGCAGGGGATCTTAGGGATCGATGCATTAGTAAAGCTGATAAAATCACCGGTCTACGATGCCATCTATGATTTGGAGACGGGAATGTGGCGGGAAGGCCCTTCCAGTATTCTGGAGGCCTATAAGCAACACCCGGAGAAGGAGTTCTGATATGCCTTATCTGGTTGCGAAAAACTTTTATCAACACGGATGCTATGCCATGCCCGTAGAGCATGGCCCCGAGCTCGTCGAGCTGAAGCGCGATTTGCAGGCGGCAACTTCCTTAGAGCACTTACAGCTCGTTACCATCAGCCGCCCTGCCGCATACGGCGAATATGCGCCCTATACCATTGTCAAAGACCGGGAAGAATTTATTCACTTGGTTCTCCAAATGAAGTCCTGTCAGGCAGACGACGATGATGTGAGGAAGATTTCCGAGCAGCTCATAGAGAAAAACCGTACCGCGTATGAGACGCTGGCAAAGTGAAGCCCTGACTCGAATGCGTTACCAAATCTCATTTCCCTGCGGTTTGCCCCAGTCGATCTCATCTTCTTTTGTGGGGTTTATTTGATTTACGGGCGTATGGTAGTATTCCTCCAAACGCTCCGTGACGGTCTTGTGCGGATGTTTTGGGCGCATCTGCTCCGGGTGGAACACGAGGGCATCGCGCAGTTCCTGCGGCGTTGCGGTGAGTATTTCTTCCACAAGAGGGGCGTGTGCGGCTCTGTTAGGCGCTCCGGAATACACGGCAAACTCTTTGCGGTATTCCTCCGCATACTCCACCATATCCCGGCACAGTGCTTTGATGGCCGCTTCTTTCGAGGGGGCATTGATAGCAAGGTCCATATCATCCATGGAGAGTGTGATGCTGCCATCGTCCTCCGTATATACGGTAACTTGGAATACCATATTGCTTACCTCCACTGCATTCAGTTTGTTGCAAAGCGAACCAAGTGTTCGTGCTCATCACTGCCCGTCTGAGCATCTCTGCGTCCGGCCAGGGACGTAGTTCAAGGTGTAAAAAGGCCATTGACGCAGTTCTCACTGTGCCAATGGCCTTTGTTGATTCGGCAGTAGGACTTTGGCCAAGTGCTCTGCCTGTCATAAAATTGAGATATAACTTCATTTTATCCAAATATGATACCTCAAATCAAAATTGCCGTCAAATTTTGTGTTTTGACTTCGCGTTTTGACACAAATGCCGTATTGTGGTATAAAGCAAAAGAAGAAATACAAGAGAAAAGAACTTGGAGAAGAAGACCGGAATGCTGGCATTCAAGGAATACCCATTGTTGGACGAATAGCCGGTAACCCCACGGCTAAAGCCGGGGGCTTGCGAGAAATCATGAAAGGAGAGCACGTCATGTTGCTTTGGACAATGGACCAAATGAGGGAGCTTCAGCTTCAGTGGGCCCGTGAACTATACTGGCAGGAGGGACAAGCCAGAGGTGCGATCAGGACCTGTAAGGCCATGGGGCTGGACTTTGCGGATGCTTTACAGCATTTGCAGGCCCTGCTCCCGGAACTTCCGCAGGTGAACGCGGAACGGCTCGCCCGGTATTACTGGAAGGAAGAAAGCAGTGCAAATGCTGTGGCGAAAATCGACTATGAAATCGACCGCCGCACGGACAGGGAGATCAACCGCGTGTGGTACGGAGAAGAATACTGCAAGTCCTTTGATGAAGGCTATATCAATGGCGCCGTAAAAGCACTGGCAGGGGTTATCAAGGATTATGGGATTTCCCTTAACGATAGCTGTCTCCAAGATGAGGCGGACTCTCTAAACCTCTCTCTGGGAGAACTGAGAGAGACTGGATGCCAAGCTGAAAGAGATGGAGCATCCCGAAGAGAAGTGATGCATCAACCCTGTGCATAAGCAATATGACGGGAAGATTTTGTGTAAAGGAGGGGGGACACTATGCGGTCTCGGATGGCAAAGCAAGTTCAGGAGCTTCGGCTTCGGTGGTCACAGGAGTCGTTCTGGCAGGAGGGGCAGGCAAGGGGCGCAGTCAGGGTCTGTAAAGTTATGGGGCTTGACCAAGCAGGCGCCTGTGAGTATTTGCGTGCGCTGCTCCCGGAGCTTCCGCAGGCGGATGCGGAGCGGCTGATTCGGTATTACTGGCGGGATGATATTGACGGTACCGCCGCCACGGAACGAATTGACGATAAAATCAAGCACCGCCTAACGATGGCGATTTACCGGACGCAATATAACGGAGCGTGCTGTGAGCAGCTTGTGGAGAGCTATCTCAACGGTGCTGTCTATGCGTTGGCTGCGACGATCAATCGCTGCGGCCCGCTCTTGGACGAGGATTATCTGCAGCGGGCAGCGGACCGTCTGGAACTTCCGCTGGAGAATCTGAAGAAGCGGCTGGACGCTGTGATGAATGAGTTTTTCTCAGAATAGGGTACAGTAAAATTGCTGCGGGTGCCGCTATTTCCCCCATAAATTTCACCATTTAACTTGTTAAAGTAGTGTACAGTAAATTTGTTGTGCTGTACCCTATTTTTCCTTATCATGGTGAGCGTCGGCAGAGAATCATTCTCTTACCAGCATCGATTCCAACGAGGGTATTGCCATCTCTTGAGCTGCACGGCTTACACTTTAGCCGTTGTAAACGTAGCTATTTCGTGATAAAAAATGACACGGTGTGATGCCTTGCTGGTGCTACTTGGTATCGCTTTTCGCGACTGTGAAAGGACTTGCACGCATCCCGTCCTCGGCGCTGGTAACACTGGAGGCGGTCTTTTATAAAATACGTGTAAACACGTGATTTGTCGTTGACATACGTGCTGACACGTGCTATTCTAATATCAGAACAAGAGAGGTGAGGACGTGAAAACCAGTGAACTCAGGAAGATCCTTCGGGCAAACGGCTGCTACGTTGTTCGAGAAGGAACAAATCACGAGATATGGTTCAGCCCGATCACCGGAAAGAAGTTCCCGGTCCCGAGACACGGCGCCAAAGAGATGGCCACCGGAACTGTAAACAGCATACTGCGGAGTGCGGGGATCGTATAAATCCCACACCGCTCCATACCATAATATAACGAGAGGAGAATCATCTATGAAATACGCTTATCCCGCGATCATCAGACAGGAAGACGGCAGTCTGTATTCGGTGGAATTTCCTGACATTGACGGCTGCGTTACCAGCGGCGAATCTTTGCCCGACGCGATCGAGATGGCCGAGGACGCCCTCAGCCTGATGCTCTATGACATGGAGGAGGAAGGCGAGGCGATCCCCGCTCCTTCTAATCTGAAGGACGTTTCCGCTGACGCTGACGCGCTGGTGTCGCTCGTTTGCTGCGACACGATTGAGTACCGCAAACTCTACAACAACAAGGCTGTGAAGAAGACGCTGACGATCCCGGCATGGCTGAACACGATGGCAGAGCGTGCGGATCTGAATTTCTCCGATGTGCTGCGAGAAGCCCTGAAGCTGCGGCTTCACATCCAATAAACCTCTCCCACCGCTCCGGCTCTCAGCCGGGGCGGTGTTTGTTAATACAAGGTCCAACAGTACAGAACCATCTTGCCTGCTGGACAAGTTTGCATACGGCCTCCAACAAGGTATCAGCATCACACTCCCGGCACAACAGCAGAAATACAGAGAAAGGCGCAAGAAAGCAGACAGCGTTTGCTGCCCGCTCCCTTGCGAGGTATCATGCCGACTTGTGTCCCTGCGAATATTGCCCGAGGACTTCAGACGTTTTTTGGCAAGCTACTTCATTCTGGATATTTTCTTTTAACGTTATTGCCCTATGCGAAATGGTTCGCAATCTTTACCGATATGCATATCACCGACAATCTGATTGTCGATAAGGAGACCTCCATCTTCACCGGAAAAATAGGCTTTGCATGATTCTTCAGCCCCATGTGCGATGGCAATTAAATGAAATCTGGTTTCGGGGGTAATTTTTATTTCCAGTGGAAGTTTTTGAGAGCACTTAATACGTCCTGGGGGAACAATCATTTTCCTCACACCAATGCTTTACGCTCATCCCGCTGCTTCTGCAATCTGCTACTCGACCTTTCCATTCCAGTAACTTTGCCTGATGCTTAACTGCATTTACGTTCATACCGTGCCCCCGTATTAGAAAGTCTCGAGAAGTGTCAAGAATACTCGACACTCCCCGAGTCAGTATGACATATCTGTTTCCCACAGTACAGGTACGGGTTATTTAGCGCTTACGAGTCAATTTTCAGCTTTGGCGGCTTCAATTTCCATGCAGACTTTTTTCTCTGCCACATGAGATTCAGCGCAGTCATATTCCCAATTCCAGGGATCTTTGCGGCAAACACCGTCAGCCCAAGGAATAAATACGGACAGAATTCCAAATACACCCAGCAAAGCGGGGTACCACATGTAAGGAATAATGGTGATGGGTGTGGCAGTCACGCCATAAGTTGCAGCCAACGTGCAGGCCAGCAGGGTTTGACCTCCGTGCGGAATGATGCCCTGCACCACGCAGGAGAACATATCCAGCAAAGACGCAGTGCGCCGGGGGTCGATCCCATACTGCCGGCTAACATCCTTTGCGATGGGGTTGGTAATGATGATGGCTACGGTGTTGCTGGTGGTGGCGGCGTCCATCAGACCAACCAGAGCGGCGATGCTGAGCTGCGCGGACTTGTTGCTTTTCATGACCTTCTTCATAGTGACCACCAGCCACTGCAAGCCGCCCTGCTCCTTGACCATTTCACCAAGACCTGCAATAAATACAGCCAGATAGAAGCTGCGGTCCATATCGGTAATGCCGCTCCAGATCGCCTCGGAAAATTCTAACGCTGTAAACGCAGAGGTAGCTACGCCGATCACACCTGCGCTGCCAATGCCAATTGCCAAAGAAAGCATAACATCTACGCCTGCCAAGGCAGCGACCAGAACGATCAGATACGGAACGACTTTGATCAGGTTATAAGAAAGATCACCCATGGGGACCACGGTTTCCGGACGTCCCACGATGCACAGCAGGATCAGCGTAACAAGGGCAGCGGGAAGTGCAATGAGAAAGTTCAGACGGAATTTGTCTTTCATCTCCACGCCCTGACCGCGGGCGGCAGCGATGGTGGTGTCGGAAATGATGGAGAGGTTATCGCCAAACATAGCGCCGCCTACTACGGATCCCAGCAGGATCATCATATCCAGGCCACCCTTCTGCGCGACACCTACCGCGATAGGAGTGATCGCTGCAATGGTGCCGATAGAGGTGCCGCAGGCTGTACTCATGAGCATAGCAATGATGAAACAGCCTGCTACCAGGAATTGCGTAGGAACCAAAGATAGACCCAGATTCACTACGGCATCTCGTCCGCCCATGGCGGTGGCCACGGCAGAGAACGCGCCAGACAGGGCAAAAATCACCAGCATGATGATAACGCCCTCATCCGCAACGCCCCGTGCGAATGCAGAGAATTTCTCGCTGATCTTGCCTTTCCCGTAAAAGAAAGCCATGACACAACCGAAAATGATTGCTGTCACCAGAGGAAAGCCATAAAGGAACAGTACCAGGAACAGAATGAAAGGCAACAATGCCCAACCATTGGCTCTTTTGTTGGTATTCATTTTATTTCTCCTCTCCTTGATAAAAATGGTTTACATGTACATGCAAGGGTCATTTGGTTGGTTTCTTCTTGGTTACTTCAGTGGGGGACGCGGTCAGTGGTCACGATCAAGAGGGGGCGAAGCCTTATTCAAAGACACTGGAAAGCCTGGTCAAAGTCAGCCATCAGGTCTTCCACATCTTCCAGACCTACGGAGAAGCGGAGCATACCGTCAGTGATACCAACAGATTCCCGAACATCCTTAGGCACTTTTACGTGCGTCATAGATGCCGGATGCTGGATCAGCGTGTCGGGGTCACCCAGAGAAACCGCGATCGCAGGGATATGCAAAGAGTCCATCAGCTTCTTCGCTGCATCGAAGGCACTCATGCCATGGATCCCATCTTTCAGCACGAACGAGATGATCGCACTGTAAAGACCGTTCATCTGACGCTTAGCGATCTCGTGATCCTTTCCCATAGATTCCAGACCGGGATAATAGACCTTTTCGATGTAAGGCGACTTTTCCAGATAGGCGGCTAAGGTCATCGCATTTTCGCAGTGACGGCGAACACGCATGCCGAGCGTTTTCATACCGCGAATGATCAGATATGCCGCAAAGGGGGAGAGCGGAGTTCCGCACATTTTTCCCATCGCGCGGCTCCGGATCTCTGCCACATCTGCCTTAGAGCCAACAACAACGCCGCCGATCACGTCACCATGGCCATTGATATACTTGGTAACGGAATGGACCACTACATCGGCACCCAATTTCAGAGGGCACTGCACAGGAGGCGGGGCAAAGGTGTTGTCCACAATGACCCGGATCGCAGGGTGACTGGCCTTTAGCGCGGCGATAGCGGCAATGTCCGTCACGTGCATGGTGGGGTTGGCGGGTGTCTCAAAGTAAATGACTTTCGTATTGTCCTGGATCGCGGCCTCCACAGCAGCCGGGTCTCCGGTATCCACAAAGGTGGCAGTGATACCCAGCGAGGGCAGGATCTCACGCATAACAACATCAGTGCAGCCATAAACGGTATTACCGCAGACGATATGATCGCCCATTCGCAGCAAGCCAAGCAGCGTAGAACTGATGGCGCCCATACCGGAGGAGGTAGCTACTGCATCCTCTCCGCCCTCCAACTGAGCAATTTTTTCCTCAAAAACACGGACAGTAGGATTTCCGGCGCGCGTATAGTCATAGCCGGGAATTTCGCCGCTGAAAACACGCATGGCATAATCCGCAGTGGGGAATGTAAAGGTAGAGGTCTGATAGATCGGAGTGGCCAAGGCACCATAGTCACTGTCGCGGCGATAACCAGCGTGAATAGCCTGTGTATCGAAGCGAGCCTTGTTCATATCAATGTTGCTCATAGTGTTGCCTCCAAATTCTTTTTTGTACGCCTGGTAACGCACTTGGTAAAAAGATATATAGCAACTATTGTGCCAATTATAAAATTTGCCTAAAATGAACAAATCTCCTCATTTTAGGAAGAATGAACCTATAAAGAACAGGCTGAAACAGGCGCGTAGCCTATTTCAGCCTGTTCTTGAGTTCCTGTATTCCGGATGGAGTGAGGGAAGACCCGCCTCGTCCCGTAGTGGAAGTGATATACCCAAGTGCTTTCAGCTCCTCCAGTATCCGGCGGAGTTGCCCCTCCGTGATATTGCCCATATACGAAAGGGACTGGAGCAGTTGCTTGCGGCCTTGGCGTCCACAAGAGAGGACCTTCAACACGGCCGTTTGAAGGCCATCCTCCATCAGATCGCAGTCCGCGTTTCCAAAAGCGGAAGCATGGATCAATGGCGGCAGTTCGTCCGCTCCGATGACCGGGATATTCTGGCACCCCATATACTCAACACAATTGCGAAGCTCTCGAATATTTCCAGGCCAACTATAACGCTGCAAAATGGATTTTGCTTCCTCTGTAAGGACAAACGTAAGCCGCAATGCGTTTTTGAAGTTTTCAAGCAACGGCAGAATATCCTCTCTGCGCTTGCGCAGGGGCGGCAGATCCAAAGGCAGCGTTCCGATCCGGTAAAAGAGATCCTGACGGAATTGTCCCTGCTGGATCAATGCGGTCATATTCTGGTTAGATGCGCTGATAATGCGCACATCAATGGGAATGACACGGTCTCCGCCCACCCGCATCATCTCGCGCTCTTGTATCACTCGCAACAGCTTCAACTGTGTGCTTGGCGCCATACCTTCCACCTCGTCTAAAAAGATGGAACCAGTGTTTGCCAATTCAAAGAGGCCGATTTTGCCGCCCCTTCTTGCGCCGGTGAACGCACCCTCTTCATAGCCAAACAATTCGCTCTCCAGAAGATCATTCGGCAATGCCGCGCAGTTGATGGCGACGAAGGGGGCCTCTGACCGTGTGGAACTATTGTGGATCGCATGCGCGAAAAGCTCCTTACCTGTGCCGCTTTCACCGGTGATCAGCACCGAGGACTCCGTCCGAGCCATCTTTCGCGCAAGCTCAACTGTGTGCTTAATCTGGGTGCTATGACCGCAGACATCTGAGAAGCTGTATTTTGCCACATGACCTTTCCCGGAGGATAGCAGGTCATCTTTCTTTTCGCTTTGACGGCCTCCACTGGTAGACAGCGCAGCGTACGCACCCCAATACTGTGGCCCCTGTGTAATGGGAATGACTCGAACGGCTCGATTTTCCCCTGCTTGATCTGTTGCAACGCCACTTAAAGGCACCTGCTGTGTCCGAATGCGTTCCAGCAGGCTTTGCGGGATCAGCCGGTCACCCTGACTTTGCAGCAAGTCGGTACGAGACACCCCGGCAACCTCCGCGGCTGGAAAATTGCAATCGAAGATCCCGCCATTCTGATCAATACCCACCAGAGGTTCTCTGAACATCTGTATCAAAGTGGCTAATCGCTGTTCCAAGAGTTGATTTTCATGAACGAGGATAGAGACTCCGGCAGATGTGGTATATTGCCGTTCAAAATAGTCAAAAAAGCGGTGAGTGCGCAGTAAATGCTCGCATTTCAGCTTTGCCGCCAACTCGATAATGGTGACGATATCAATGAGCCGCGGCCCCAGATCGATACACTCCGTTACAAAATCCGGCACCAGGTCTGCTTCTCCGGGCGTCACAGCCAGAGGTATATGAGGCACTTCGCTTCCGGGATACCAGGGATAAAAGGTCAGATTGCTGTAACCTGACTGATATAGTTGAGCGATGGTCTCTTCGGCCATAAATTTGGAAACATTTACCAACAGGGCTGGCGTTCCCTTTGGATAGGCGTCTAAACGGTACAATTCTTTTCGAGGCAGACTTAGCTCAATGGGGATCAGCGTCTTGCCCCGAAGGCGGGTTCGCTTCAACTCTGAAAAATTTGCAGCTGAAAAGGCGGAGGTCAATATGGCCGACTCCTGCTGCGGCAGGTAAGCATCTTCTTCGTCAATGGAATATGGAAGGATTGCGATTGCATCACCCAAGGCCTCGTTGAGCTGAGCCACATAGTCTTTTGTTGGGCGTTTATTCTCCGCGATCAACTTTACGATTTTTTTCATCTTATAGCCATCCCTTGTACTCATGGGTTTGTGTGAGAGGTGAACTCGATCACAATGTCCGGTGCCGGTAGCCAGCTGCAATTACTGGTCTGAGGATCCATCTATACCTGAGTGAACGTCTTTATTCCAGCTTCATAGAGACTTTATGGATGGTCAACGTTTCGTTATAGAGCAAGCGGACACATCCAAAGGTCTGCTGAAGCAGATCTTTCTGTTCCCAGTTGGGTAGACAGGATACTGAATTGCACGATTTCCTTTTTCCATAGTGAGTATGTCTGCCCCGCTTTCGAATACATCGTGATTTTACCATATTTAGCTGTTCTCGACAATCCTAATTGATAGAACGGCTGTGCAGTTTAGAATTGGGGCTCCAAAAGTGCAGTTTCGGGGCCTTAAAAAGAGGGCATGAAGGAGGACAAGGCCAGCTGGGTCAGTTTCTTCCAATGGCTTCGTG
>OGEQ01001566.1_pt1 | contig 18124 bp, 18 predicted proteins | sample 1570731 | NCBI WGS metagenome assembly OGEQ01 (sample SAMEA2582132, study PRJEB24529) | metagenome | biome: Human gut stool | place: China | collected 2011
TCACCAGGATACCCACAGCGGTGACCACCTGGGTGACGATTTGGGTCAGGTTCTGGCTCAGGGCGTTGTTCACCGTGTCCACATCGTTGGTGATGGTGCTGAGGATTTCCCCCTGGGTATGAGAGTCGTAATAGTCCAGCTTCAGGTGGTGCATCTTCCGGTCAATATCACCCCGCAGAGTCTCCATAACGCAGGCGGTCAGCTTAGTCATGCTGAAGCTTTGGAGAATGGCGAAAAGCTGGGCCACAAGATAAAGGGCTATCAGCGTCACGAGCAGCCAGACAATCGTTTCCCAGTCGAAGGAGCCGCTTGCCACGCCATCGTACAGTTCCGAGGTGATGCCGCCCGTCACCGCTGGGGTCAAAACGGTAAACAGGGTACTCAGGACAGCGGCGATCATCACTAGAATCAGGCGGAGCTTGTACCGTCCCAGATAGTGGAACAGCCGTTTAAACGCATTCCAGTTCATGTTTCACTTCCTCCTCTCCCAGCTGCAATTCAGCAATCTCCCGGTAGAGCGGACATGTATGTAGCAGTTCCCGGTGCTTGCCTCTCCCCACGATCTGTCCGTCCTCCATCACCAGGATACGGTCAGCATCCAGGATAGAACCCACCCGCTGAGCCACAATGAGCATGGTGGAATCCCCCATGCTCTCCCGCAGGCGCATGCGGAGTGTTTTATCTGTTTTCACATCCAAGGCGGAAAAGCTGTCATCAAACAGGTAGATTTCTGGTTTTTTTACGACAGCCCGAGCAATAGCCATGCGTTGGCGCTGGCCGCCGGACAAATTGGTGCCGCCTTGAGCGATTTCGGCGTGGTAGCCGTCCGGCTTCTGTTCGATGAACTCGTCGGCGCAGGCCATGCGGCAGGCGGCCTCCATCTCCTGGCCGGTGGCGTTCTCGTCGCCCCAGCGCAGGTTATCGAGAATGGTGCCGCTGAACAGCACGTTCTTCTGCAGCACCATGGACACCTCGCGGCGCAGCACGTCGAGGTTGTAGTCGCGCACATCCACGCCGCCCACCTTCACGGTGCCGGTCCCGGCATCATACAGGCGGGGGATCAGCTGCACAAGGCTGGATTTTGCGCTGCCAGTGCCGCCGATGATACCTAAGGTCTCACCGGGCTTGATGCTGAAGGTGATATCATTCAGCACCGGCTGGCCGCTGCCGTGCTTATACTTGAAGGTGACATGCTCGAACTCGATGCCGCCGTCCTTCACCTGCTGCACCGGCTGCTTTGCGGGGGGCAGGTCGGTGGTCTCGTCCAGCACTTCCACAATACGCTTTGCGGAAGCGGCAGACATGGAGATCATGACAAAGGCCATGCTCAGCATCATCAGGGCCATGAGGATGTTCATGATGTAGCCGAACAGAGCGTTCAGCTGGCCGGTGGTGATGGCACCATGCAGAACGTACTTGGCACCCAGCCAGCTCAGGGCGATGTTGCAGCCGTAAACGGCGGTGAGCATGGCAGGGTTATTGAAGCTCAGACGGCTCTCGGCGTTCACAAACTGGTCGTACAGGCTCTGGCAGGCTTTGGTGTACTTCTCGTTTTCAAAGCCCTCGCGCACGAAGCTCTTCACTACGCGGATGGCGGAGACGTTTTCCTGCACGGAAGCGTTCAGGGCATCGTAGTTTTTGAACACCCGGTCAAAGATGTGGAAGGTGGGCACCATGATGCCTGCCAGCACCGCCACCAGAAAGACCACAGCCACCACGAAGATCAGTGACAGCGGGCCGCCGATCATCAAGGCCATGAACAGGGCGAACACCAGATGCACCGGGGCGCGCACGCACATGCGCTCGATCATCTGGAATGCGTTCTGTACGTTGGTCACGTCGGTGGTCATGCGGGTGACAAGGCCTGCGGTGGAGAATTTATCAATGTTGGAAAAAGAATAATGCTGGATGTTCTCATACATAGCATCGCGCAGATTTCCGGCAAAGCCGGTGGATGCCTCGGCGGCGTATTTGCCGGCCAGAACGCCCAGCGCCAGCGCGACCACAGCCACCAGAAAGGTGAGCAGGCCGTACTTGAGGATGGCGTTCATATCGCCCTTTTCAATGCCCTGATCGATGATAAAGGCCATGATGGTGGGCAAAAGCACATCCATCACGGCTTCCAGAGCGGCAAAGAGCGGTGTCAGGACTGCGGCGCGTTTATACTCGCCCAGATGCGACACTAACTTTTTGATCATCTGAGTTACCTCCTGTTACTTTTTATTTGTTTGGTACAGAACAATTTTATACAAAACATTTTAATTGTCAAGACGTTTCAAAAAATGTTCATAATTACTAATTTAACGAACACTTTTTCGGCAGGTTGCATCACTGCAGTGCATCCCGCAGCTTGTTTAAAAGCCGCAGCAGCTCGGTATTTTCCTCCGCTGTCAGCAGTCCGGCCACATAGTCGTCGGTCTGGTGGAAGCAGAGCATCGTCTTTTCGTGGAAGCAGATGCCCTCTTCGGTGAGTACCAGCTGCTTGAGCCGGGCGTCCTGCGGAACACTGCGCCGCTCGATATACCCCTTGCGCTCCATCAACTGCAGGATGTTGGTCACGGTGGAGCGGGTGATAGAGAACTCCCGCTCAATGTCCCGCTGGAACACGGGGGTGTCCCGGTGGCGGTAGAGATACCCAATGATCCACCCGTGCATGGGGGTGGCCTGCTCCACGTCATTTTCGCGGGCAAACTGGTTGATCTTGCGGAAGATCAGGTTGTCCACCCGGCGGATCTGCGCCGGGATGACCTGTGGGCCTTCCCAAGGGGGATCGGCGTGATTGCAGCACTCGTTTTTGGTTTCGTCACACATCATGGTTTTGTCCTTCATGGTTGTTTTGGCATTGAACAGTTTCAAATAAAACTGTTTGATAGCATACATATTATACAGCAGTCAAAGTGAATGTCAAGGGGAAGGAAACGATTTTAAATGCCCTCCGCTTTGCTCTGGGCATAAAATAATGAAATATTATTTTTTATATTGCAAACCAGCCAAGCCTGCGGGCTTGGCTGGTTTGCTTTTTCACGGAAGGGGCCGTAGTTGCAAGCGGCATATTTTCCGGTTGCGCGGTCATTTCCGAAGGAAATAAGCGCAACAGGTGGAGTTTACCTTTTGGGCCATTCCTGTGAAAATGCAACAGCAGACAGCCTGCAGGCTGTCTGCTGTTGCCCTATTATAAAAATATTTTTCCGCTAAATATGCCCAGAGCGAAGCGGAGGGCATTCTAAATTATTATTCCAGATTGTGTTTTTTGCAGAACTGTTTGCTCACCCAGTACATCCCGCCCCACAGCAGAACGGCCAGCACCAGATACAACGGGTTCTTCATGGAACTGACCAGCGACTGCCCAAACACTGCCATCATGGCAATCATCACGCCTTTGCCCAGCAGCATGGTAATAAGATAGCGCTTTTCGTCAAAGTCCGAGATGCCAAAGGCCAGATGCATAAAGGAGCTTGGCGCGAAGGGCAGCAGCGCGAGCATGAACAGCGACGAAGTGTCAAAGCGGTTCACCCACTGCTGAGCCTTTTCCAGCTTGGGCGAGCGGGAGGCAAACTTCCAGAAGAAGCACTTGACCACCCGCCGCCAGAACAGGAACATGATGCTGCCGCCCAGCGCCACACCGGCCCAGCTGTACAGAAAACCCAGAATGCCGCCGTGAGCCGCTACATTCAGCGCCACAATGGCAATGAGCGGAAGCGGCGGAAAAAACGACTCCACCATGGCCAGCATGATGGGGGCAATGGGGCCAAGGTTGCCAAAACTGTCCAGCAGAGTTTCCCAGAACTCCAGCGTTCCCAGCTGGCGCAGACAAAAGTTCATTGTGCACATCCATCCCTTCCGCCTGCGCTTTCCCATCCGCAGGTTCCTCTATCCGTAGTATATCCATATTGTATGACACAAGCATGAACACAAAGCGACATTTTTTTGCCCTGTGCACAGCTTCCTTGGGATACTACGAAGCTGCCGGTGCTGTTTTACTCCGCAGCCTGCTTTTCTGCGCGGGCCTTCATACGCTCCAGCTGGGCGGTGCGCTGCTTTTCCCACCGGGCAAGAGAAGCATCGTCCGGGATCTGCAGGCAGCGGGCGTAGCTCCAGTGCAGGCCGTCGCGGCGGGCCAGCTTGTAGCGCTGGAACACACCCTTGCCTGCGGCATTGCTGCTGCCGGCGCAGTGGGGGCACTGGCTCAGGGTGTACCAGCTGTTGCTGCCCTTTTTCAACCATACATCATCGGGCTTGAGCGGTGCGCCGCACTCCGGGCAGCTCATGGTGTAAATTTTGGGGTCGGTGCGCCAGGTGTACTGCTCCACGTAGCCGCGGAAGACCTCAAAATCCCGGTAGTCGCCGGGGGTGGGGCACAGGCTGGCCCGCAGGGATTCCTCCTCAGTGGGGTAGGCCGCAAGACCGGCCCGCAGGTCGAGCATCCGGCAGACATCGGCGGTGTACAGCGTGTCGGAAAGGGCATCGTGGAACTGCCGCTCCATGGGCAGCCCTAAGCGGGTGACGACGCTTTCCAGCGTCATGCCCTCGCCCTCTTTGCGGGGATGCTCCCGCAGGAACACCTGCTGCAGGTCGTACCAGATGGTGGGCTTTGATTCGTCGATGTTGCACAGGTACAGGTTCTGCTTGAGCACCGGTACGTCATCCATGCCCCACTCGGCAAATTCGGCATCCGGGCCGCACCACTGCATAAAGCGGCGCAGGCCCTGCACGATGGGCTCACCCTTGTCCAGATCGGCCTGCGTCAGGCCGGTGACCTTGGCAATGTGATGCTGCAGCTTACGGAAGATGCGGGGCCGCAGATGGATGGAAAAGGTGTCCAGCACGTTGGCATCTTCGTCGATCTTCACGGCACCGATCTCCACGATCTCGCCCCGGAAGGTCTGCTGCACGCCATGGTAATTAAAGGTATACGGCTGGTAGCCGATATTCCATTCCAGATCAAATAAAACCAGATTGCGCGGCATTGTTTTGTGTTCCTCTCGTTACTTTAAAATAAACTTCTCTACAGCCTCGGCCACACCGTCGTGGTCGTTGTCGGCGGCAGTCACATAGTCGGCCACGGCCTTTACCGGCTCTTCGGCGTTCTGCATGGCCACGCCCACACCGGCGTACTCGATCATGGAGCGGTCGTTCAGGCCGTCGCCGCAGGCCATCAGATTTTCGCGGCCAAGGCCCATGTGCTCCAAAAGGGCGGCAAGGCTGCCGTCCTTGGCAACGCCCAGCGGCACGGCTTCAATAAAGAACGGGCTGGAGGGGTACAGGTCGATGCGGCCGTCAAACTGCTTTTTGCCGGCGGCCCACACCTCGTCCCGGCGGGCGGGGTCCAGCGTGATGAGCATTTTGCAGATGGGGTAATCCACATACTTTGCCAGATCGTCCACGCCGGTCATGGGCAGCTTGCAGGTAAAGCACTCGCGCAGTGCCCACTTGTCGTCCGGGTGCTCGGTGACAACGCCCTCTTTATTATAGGTGATAATGGTCACGTTCTGTGCGGCGGCAAAGGCGCACAGCTCGGGTACGTACTGGGCATCCAGCTGTTTCTGGTACAAAGTCTCGCCGGTGCGGCAGTCGATGATCTTGCTGCCGTTGTAAGAAAGGATGCAGCCGCCCTTTTTATCCAGCCCCAGTTCCTTTGCCAGCGGCAGCACGCCCGCGGTGGGACGGCCGGATGCCAGCACGATGGTGACACCCTTTGCAATTGCGGCATCCAGTGCGGCGCGGGTGCGGGGTGTAACTTCCTTCTGGCTGTTGGTCAGGGTGCCATCCAGATCCAGTGCCAGAACTTTGATCTCTGCCATATAAAATCCTCTCAATTTATATAAAGGTAAAAAAGCACTTACTCTCTTATTGTACAATGAAATGCCATCATCTTTCAACCCTTGCAGAGACGTTTGTGGAAAAAGTAGTGGCACTTGAGCAGGATTTTACATCCCTTTCCGGCTTTTTACGTTGGCGCGGATGCAGCCGCACCGGTTTTACCAAAGCTTTGCGGCGGCATGGTTTTTCCCCGCAAGGCGGTGCGCTACAATAAAAGCGTTCCCACAAGAAGAAAAACGGGGCCTGAGGCAGGCCCGCAATGTTTGATTGAATGAAAAGAGAGGATCACGTCATGAAAGAAAATAAGATCTCCCGCCGCAGCTTTCTCAAGTTTGGCGCAGCTGCTTCTGCCGCCGGCATGATGGCTGCTGCACCCGTTGCCGCAAACGCAGCACAGCCGGATGCGGATGCCGCAGCCGACGAGGAAAACTGCCTGCTGGGCCTGTTCCAGAAACCCAAGTACATCTTCCTGTTCATCGGCGACGGCATGGGCACTGCCCAGATCCAGTCTGCCCGCTTCTACAAGGGCACCGTGGACAACAACGGCGCTGTGACCGAGGCCGACCTGAGCTTCACCAGCTTCCCCACCGTGGGCAGTGTGACTACCTACGACAGCACTTCTTTCTGCCCGGACTCCGCTTCCACCGCAACCTCCATCGCCACTGGCCACAAGACCGAGAGCGGTGTCATCAATATGTGCCCGTGGACCCGCGATGTGCCCTATGAGACCATTGCCGAAAAGCTGCACGCCCAGAAGGGCTACAAGGTGGGCGTCATCTCCTCGGTCAACATCGACCACGCCACTCCCGCCGCCTTCTACGCCCATCAGAAGACCCGCAAGAACTACTACCAGATCGGCGTAGAGCTGGCAAACTCCGGCTTTGAATACTTTGCCGGCGGCGAGTTCCAGAAGGTGAACGGCGACGGCACCGGCCCCAACAACCACGAGGTGGCTGCTCAGGCCGGATACAATGTCGTCACCACGCAGGCGGGTGCTGCTGCACTGACCGCAGGCGCAGGCAAGACCCTGATCATTGCCGAAAATCTGGCCGACGGCAAGGCCATGAACTACGCCATGGACGCTGCTGCAGGCGAGTGGCAGCTGACCGACTACGTGAAAAAGGGTATCGAGCTGCTGGATAACCCCAAGGGTTTCTTCCTGATGACCGAGAGCGGTAAGATCGACTGGGCCTGCCATGCAAACGATGCCGCTGCTTCCATCCATGATGTGCTGGAAATGAGCAACGCCGTGCAGGCTGCCGTGGAGTTCCAGCAGAAGCACCCCAACGAGACCCTGATCCTTGTCACCGCCGACCACGAGACCGGCGGCATGGCCATCGGCTACAAGACCACCAACTACGACACCTTCCTGACCAATCTGGCCCACCAGAAGATGTCCTACGCAAAGTTTGATTCCACCTATGTGCAGAACTACATCGCCAACAAGACCCCCTTTGAGGCTGCCATGCAGGATGTGAAGGCAAACTTCGGTCTGACCCTGCCCAGCGACCCGGATGCCGCCAACGCCGGCAAGCTGCTGCTGACCGACTACGAGGTGCAGAACCTGCGCACCGCCTACGAGCGCACCCTGAAGGTCGGCTCTGCCAGCCAGAAGGACATGTCTCAGCAGGACTACGAGCTGTACGGCACCTACATCCCCTTCAGCATGGCCATCTGCCATACCATCAACCACAAGTCCGGTATGGATCATACCACCTACGCCCACACCGGTGCCATGGTGAACGTCTACGCCAACGGCGTGGGTGCGGAGAAGTTCGGCGGCGTGTTCGACAACACCGAGATCTTCCACAAGCTGGCAGACCTGACCAAGGTCAAGTAAAGCTTCACCGGACTGATTTTCCACATTTTCCCGGATAAAGTAAAACCTCCCTGCTCTGGAACCGCAGCGACTGCGGCCGGGCAGGGAGGTTTTGCGTTGATTATGCTGTTTGCCTTTGCGGCTCCGCGGGTGAAAAAACAAATCGGGAAAGTCCGCAGACTTTCCCGATTTGTAATTTAGAAAATGATTCCGCTGAATATGGCCAGAGCAAAGCGGAGGCCATTCAAAATTTAATTGTTGATCTCCGGGAAGCCCTCCAGCTTGCTGGTGCAGTGGGGGGCAGCGCACCGCCTTGATGGAGATCTCGCTCTGGCAGTAGGGACACACCTTGGTGGTGGGCTCTGCGGGAGCTTCCGGCTCAGCAGGCTTCTTGTGCAGGGCGTTGATGGTCTTGATGACCACGAACAGCACGAATGCTACGATGAGGAAGTTAATGATGGCATTGATGAAGGAACCAATGCCGATCATCACATCGCCCACATGGATGCCGACATCCGAGAAATCGGCGTTGAAAAACAGGCCGATGGCAGGGTTGATGATGTCGTTCACCAGTGAGTTGACGATCGAGGTGAAGGCACCACCGACGACCACGCCGACTGCCATATCCAGCACATTGCCACGCATGGCAAAGGCCTTGAACTCCTCAAAAAACTTTTTGATGCCTTTCACTTCTTTTTCTGCCATAAGAAAATCCACTCCTTTACTCCCTTTATGCCGCAAGGGAACGTATTTGCGTCTATGATAGCGGATTTTTGGCGTGATTGCAAGGGAAAATGACAGCCTCAGCCCTCTTTTGGCAAAAAATAAAACGGGAAAGCCCGCAGACTTTCCCGTTTTGCAAGGATGAAACAGTTTTTACTTTTCCGGTGCAGTAAAAGCGATGGGGGTAGCACCTGCAGCGGCATCCACACTCAGCAGGGAGATGGGAGCGACCTCGTAGTGCAGGGTCTCAAAGCTCTGGGTCTGGCCGTCCTCGGTGGTGAACTCCAGAATGTAGGTCACGTCGGACTGCTTGTCGGCCTCCACATCGCGGGTGATGACGATGTTCTCACTGTCAGCCAGACCGTTCTCACCGGCCAGATTGTCACCCTTCTCGTCGCTGCCTGCGTCGTACAGATACAGGTCGGTGACGGTAGAACCGGTGGTGTTGTACACGGTGTACTCAGCGGTGGTGGGCTCAGCTGCTTCGCTGGCTGCAGCCTCAGAGCTTGCAGCCTCGGAAGAAGCGGCAGCAGAAGAAGCCACAGAAGAGGAAGCGGCGGTGGAGGATGCAGAAGAACCGCAGGCGGTCATGCCAACAGCCAGTGCTGCAGCGGCAGCAACGATCGCAATGTTCTTGAGTTTCATGTGAAATATACTCCTTTGAAATTTCTTCGTATTCAGATCAACCAACAGGGTGTGATGGATGATGAAGACGATTATACGGGAATTTCGACAAAAAATCAAGACGCCTATGTGCATTTTGAACGATGAAACAGGAACTGTTACCGATTTGACATGAAATTGGAACATTTTAACATGAGTTCACATGAAGCAAAGTATTGTATGGAAGGCTGCTTGCCGCTTCGTAAAAAGACAGCCCCATGCAGATCTTGGTCTGCACAGAGCTGTCTGGTCGGAAGGTTAAAGAAGACGCAGGGCCCAAATGGCTTTACTTGGGCTGGCGGCCGATGTAAGCCAGAATGCCGCCGTCGGCGTACAGGATCTGACCGTTCACAAAGTCGGAAGCGTGGCTTGCAAGGAACACGCAGGGGCCCACCATGTCGTCCGGCTCACCCCAGCGGCCTGCAGGGGTCTTGGCAGTGATGAACTGGTCGAAGGGGTGGCGGCTGCCGTCCGGCTGCACCTCCCGCAGAGGTGCGGTCTGGGCGGTGGCAATGTAGCCGGGGCCCATGCCGTTGCACTGGATGTTGTACTCGCCGTACTCGGAAGCGATGTTCTTGGTGAGCATCTTCAGTGCACCCTTGGCGGCGGCGTAGGCAGAGACGGTCTCGCGGCCCAGCTCGCTCATCATGGAGCAGATGTTGATGATCTTGCCCGCGCGCTTTTCCATCATGTCTGGCAGCACGGCCTTGGAGCAGTTGAAGGCACCGCCCACATGGACGTCGATCACCCGCATAAAGTCGGCGTGGCTCATCTCGATCATGGGCACGCGCTTCATCAGACCGGCGTTGTTCACCAGAATGTCCACCCGACCAAACAGGTTGACAGTTGTCTTGACAAGTGTCAAGTCCGCTTCGGCGTCCGTCACATCGCAGCAAACCGCCGCGGCCTTTGCCCCCAGCGCCTCACAGGCCGCAAGGGTCTCCTGCGCCGCCGTCTCGTTTCCAGCATAACAGAACACCACATTGGCGCCGCCCTTTGCCAGTTCCAGACAGATTGCCCGGCCAAGGCCACGGCTCCCGCAGGTGACAATAGCCGTTTTTCCAGAAAAATTCATGCACGCTCTCCTTTTACCGTTTCCGTCAGCTTGTCCAGCTCTGCCGCCGTTTCCACCGCGTAGACCGGCAGCTCCGGCACCGTTTTTCTTACAAAGCCGCTGAGGACCTTGCCCGGGCCGATCTCCACCAGCGCGCCCAGCCCCATAGCGGCCAAATGACGGATGGAATCCTCCATATAGACGCTGCTCTGCACCTGACGGACCAGCAGCGCCGGGATGGTTATATTCTCCGGCTTCACATCGCCCAAGCAGTTGAACACCACCGGGATTCTCGGTTCCTTGAAGTTTACCGTTCGGAAGCGCATTTCCAGCGCATCCCCGGCCGGGGCCATCAGCGGCGTGTGGAACGGCCCGCTGACCTTCAGGGGCAGGCAGCGCCGCGCCCCCTGCTCCTTCGCCTTAGCCGCCGCCCACTCCACAGCGGCGGCATCGCCTCCGATCACAAGCTGTCCGGGGCAGTTGTAGTTGGCGATGACCGCGCAGCCGTGGGCGGAGGCCTCGTCACAGGCCTCCTGCAAGGCCGCCCGGTCCAGCCCCAGCACCGCTACCATGGCAGAGGGCCGTCCGGCTGCGGCTTCCTCCATGGCTTTGCCGCGGAAGGCCACCAGCTCCACGGCGGTGTCGGCGTCAAAGACCCCGGCGGCATGGAGGGCGGAATACTCACCCAGAGACAGTCCGGCGGCAGCGGCGGGGACGATGCCCCGCTCCGCCAGCAGCGCGGTCATGCCTGCGGCGAAGGCCACCATGCAGGGCTGGGTGTAGCGAGTCTGATTCAGAATGCCCTTCGTGTCGGTGAAGGAGACCTCCTTCAAATCGAAATCCACCTGCTCCGCGGCGCTGTCCAGTACGGCGCGGAAGGTGGGGAAGCGCTCATACAGGTCAGCGCCCATGCCGGGGTGCTGGCTGCCCTGTCCCGCGTATAAAAATCCTAACTTCATTGTGCAGCTCTCCATTCGTCCATGATCTGAGCCATCTGCTCCGGCACGGTGGAGAGGGTGTTCACCTCGCCGCCGGCGGCTCCGCAGAAAAACAGGCCGTTCTCCCAATCGCCGTTCCGGGCGGCGATGAGGGCCTTGGAAATGCAGTAGGGGGCGTTTTTGCCGTCGCAGGTGACGATGCACTTCACGCACCGCTCCGGGGACGGCTGGGTGCCGGCCTCCACCCGCCGGATCAGGGGACTGCGCAGCGCCCGTCCCGGCATCCCCACGGGGCTTTTCACCAGGGTGATGTCGTCAGCCTTTGCCGCTAAGAGCCGCTGCTTGTAGCCCTCGGAGGCGTCGCACTCCGCCGTGGCGATGAATCGGGTGGCGAACTGCGCCCCGGCAGCGCCCTCCTTCATGTAGCGGGCCATGTCTGCGCCGTTTTTCACGCCGCCGGCTACGAAAACCGGAATGTCCCGGCCCGCCTTGTCCCGGAAGGGGGCGATGGCGGTCAGGACCTCCCGCAAAAGGTCGGAAAGGGAGGGGGGCGCGTCCAGATCCTGCCGGGAGAAGCCCAGATGCCCCCCGGCCTCCGGCCCCTCCAAGATCAAAAAGTCGGGGATGCGGCCATAGTGCCGGTCCCACAGCTTGCACAGCAGCCCCGCCGCCCGACCGCTGCTGACGATGGGGGCAATGGCGGCGTCACTGTCGGAAACTTCGGAGGCCAGCGCGGGGAGCTCCTTGGGCAGTCCCGCGCCGCAAACGATGGCGTCAGCCCCCGCCCGGAGAGCGGTGCGGACGCTGTCGGCGTACTGGGTGGTGGCGACCATGGCGTTAACGGCGATCAGCCCCGCGCCGTGGGCCAAAACTTTGGCATGGCGGACCTGCCGGTCCAGCGCCCGGAGGTTGGCTTCAAAGGGACGCTTGGCGAAATCCGGCTCCTGAAAACCGCAGAGGGCGGTGGAGAGGGTCCCCATGCCGCCGCAGGCGGCTACCGCCCCGGCTAGGCCGTCCAGACTGATGCCCACGCCCATGCCCCCCTGCAAAATGGGGAGGGGGAGGGTCTTTCCCCGGATCGTTACTGCCATGCTGCCTCCGTGGCCTTCAAAACAGCCTGACTGCCGGTGTACAGCTCCTCGAAGATCTGGCGCAGGGGCTTGATCTCATGGAGCATACCGGCCACCTGACCGGCCATGACGCTGCCCCGCTCCATGTCTCCCTCGAACACCGCGCGGCGGAGACCGCCGAGGGTGACGTGTTCCAGCTCCTCCAGCGTGGCTCCACGCTTTTCCAGAGCGAGATACTCCCGGGCCATTTTGTTTTTCAGCACCCGCACCGGCCCGCCGATGGAGCGGCCCGTCACGGTGGTGTCGCTGTCCTTGGCCTTCAGAAGGGCCAGCTTGTAGTTTTCGTGGATGGGGCACTCGAGGCTTGTCAGCAGGCAGGTGCCCACCTGAATGCCGCAGGCCCCCAGCGCGAAGGCCGCTGCCGCCTGCCGTCCGTCGGCAATGCCGCCGGCGGCGATGACGGGGACGTCCACCGTGTCGATGACCTGCGGCACCAGCGCCATGGTGGTCATTTCCCCCACATGGCCGCCGGACTCCATGCCCTCGGCGATGATGGCGTCGGCTCCCTGGTTCACCAGCCGCTTGGCAAGGATGGAGGCCGCCACCACGGGCAGCACCTTGATCCCGGCCTCTTTCCACGCGGGGATGTACTTGCCGGGACTGCCCGCCCCGGTGGTCACCACCTGAACGCCCTCCTCTATGATGATCTGGGCCATTTCGTCGGCGCAGGGGTTCATCAGCATCAGGTTCACGCCGAAGGGCTTGTCCGTCAGGCTCTTGCAGATGCGGATCTGCTTGCGCAGCAGGTCCGCTTCCAGCATCCCGCCGGTGGCGATGACGCCCAGCGCCCCCGCGTTAGAGCAGGCGGCGGCGAATTCGCCGGTGGCGATGTTGGCCATGCCGCCCTGGATAATGGGGAACTCCGTCCCCAGCAGCTCGTTGAGTTTTTTCATAGTATCGCTCCTTTTCAGAAAAAGGCTCAGGCCATTTCCAGCACCGCGCCGCCCCAGGTCAGACCGCCGCCAAAGGCGGTCAGCAGCATCCGGCTGCCGGGCCTCACACGGCCCTGCTCCACCAGCTCGCTGAGGACCAGCGGTACGCTGGCAGCGGCGGTGTTGCCGTAGCGGTCGATGTTTTTGTAGTATTTTTCCGGCGGGATACGGTATTTCCGCACGGCTAAATCAATGATGCGGGCGTTGGCCTGATGGAACACGAAGAAGTCGATGTCCGCCGGGGTCAGTCCAGCCTTTTTCAGCGTGGCGTCCATGCAGGCGGGAACGGTCTCCACGGCGAATTTGAACACCTGCGTCCCCTCCATGGACAGGACGTTTGGCTCTCCCCGGCCAAGGCCCGGCAGACGCAGGAGAACGTCGTCCCCCCGGCTGCCCAGCACGGCCCCGATGGAGGGCCAGCCCTCCCGGCATTCCACCACGGCGGCGGCCGCGCCGTCTCCAAAGAGGATGCAGGTGCCCCGGTCCGTCCAGTCTACCACTTTACTCAGGGCCTCCGCCCCCACCACCAGACCGAATTTCCGGGGGGAGGCATTCAGCAGGCACTCCATAGTGTGCAGGGCGTAGACAAAGCCGGTGCAGGCGGCGTTCAGGTCGAAACAGGGGGTATCTTCCGGTAAACCCAGCGCCCGTTGCAGCAGACAGGCGGCAGAGGGCACCACGGTATCCGCCGAGACGGTGGCCACGATGCACACGCCGATGTCCGCCGGGGTGATCCCGGCCATGTGCAGGGCGTCCCGCGCGGCGCTGACGCACAGCTCCGTGAGAGTCTCTTTTTCACAGCGGTAGCGGCTGCGGATGCCGGTGCGGGCGGTGATCCACTCGTCATTGGTATCCACCAGCCGGGAAAGATCGTCGTTGGTGACGGTATTGGCGGGGACACAGCGGCCTGTGCCCCGGAGCTTGATCCCGTTCATGCGTCCTCCTTCCCGCAGCCAAGGGCGCGGAATTTCTGATAGCGCCGTTCCGTCAGGCTGACGGCGCTTTCCTTCAGCAGGGGTTCCAGACAGGCGGTCAGCGCCCGGTCCAGATTCCACAGCGTCCGGCTGGGGTCGATCTGCGCGCCGCCCTCCGGCTCCCGGACGATGCCATCAATGACCCCCAGCTTTTTCAGCTCCGGGGCGGTGAGCTTCATCAGCTCCGCCGCCTCGCCGGAGCGCTGGGCGTCCTTCCACAGGATCGAGGCGAAGCCCTCCGGGGACAAAATGGCGTACACGGCGTTTTCCAGCATCAGCACCCGGTCGGCCACAGCCAGCGCCAGCGCGCCGCCGCTGTTGCCCTCCCCGGTGACGACGGCGATGACCGGCACCGTCAGACGGCTCATCTCAAAGAGATTCCGGGCGATGGCCTCGCCCTGACCGTGCTCCTCGGCCTCCAGACCGGGATAGGCCCCGGCGGTGTCGATAAAGGTAAATATAGGGCGGCGGAACTTCTCCGCCTGCTTCATGAGCCGCAGAGCCTTGCGGTAGCCCTCCGGCCCCGGCATCCCGAAGTTGCACCGGAGGTTTTCCTCCAGCGTTTTGCCTTTCCGGGTGCCGATAACGGTGACGGGCCGCCCGTGGAACAGGGCGATGCCGCCTAAAATGGCGGGGTCCTCCCGGCAGGCCCGGTCTCCCCGCTGCTCAAAGAAGTCGGTGAACAGTCCGTCGATATAGTCCGTGATATTGGGCCGCTGGGGATGGCGGGCCAGCGCCACCCGCTCTGCGGCAATTTTCTCAGCCATGGCGTTCTCCTTTCCCGTGGAGCTTCAGCAGACGGATGAGGGTGTCCCGCAGATCTTTCCGGGGGACCACCGCGTCCACAAAGCCGTGCTCCATCTGAAACTCCGCCCGCTGAAAGCCCTCCGGCAGGGTCTCGCCGATGGTCTGCTGAATGACGCGAGGTCCGGCGAAGCCGATGAGCGCGCCGGGTTCGGCCAGAATAATGTCCCCTAACGAGGCAAAGCTGGCGGTGACGCCGCCGGTGGTGGGGTCCGTGAGAACGGAGATGTACAGCAGTCCCTTTTCCGAAAATCGGGCCAGAGCCGCGCTGGTTTTCGCCATCTGCATGAGAGACAAAATGCCCTCCTGCATCCGCGCCCCGCCGCTGGCGGCAAAAAGGATCAGGGGCAGTTTGTTTTTCCCGGCGTACTCGATGGCCAGCGTCAGCTTTTCCCCTACGGCGGCGCTCATGCTGCCCATGAGAAAGCGGCTGTCCAGCACGCCCACCACACAGCGGCTTCCGCCCACGGTGCCGGTGGCGGTGACCACGGCCTCGTTCATGCCGGTCTTGCGGCGGGCGCCGTCCAGCTTGGCCCCATAGCCGGGGAAGCGGAGGGGGTCGCTGGCCGTCAGCTTTTCATGCAGCTCCCGGAAGGAGCCGGGGTCCAGCACGCTGCTGAGCCGGTAATAGGCCCCCATGGGAAAGTGGTAGCCGCACAGGGGGCAGACGGACAGCGCCGCCGCCACGTCCCTGCGCTGGCTCTCCCCGCCGCAATGGGGGCAGGTGACTAACTTTTCGCCGGGGACGTAATTCTCCCGCATGGCTTTCATGGCCAGCAGCCGCGCCCGGCGTTTCGCAAAAATGTTTTCCATGTATTATCCTTTGTGATCGTCTACCCGGCGGCTGAATTCCAGCAGCTCCGGCAGGCTTCGGTCCAGAAAGGCGGTGGTGCAGCCGCCCCGGACAAAGGTGGGGTGGAACAGCAGCTCATAGGACAGCTCCGCGTTGGTGGGGAAGCCCTCTAAGGTAAATTCCTCCAGACAGCGGCGCATCCTGCGGATGGCTTCCAGCCGGGTGGGGGCGTGGACCATCACCTTGGCGGCCAGAGAATCGTAATAGGGGGAGAGGGTGCAGCCGTTATAGAGGGCGGAGTCCACCCGGACGCCGGGGCCGCCGGGGAAGTGGAGAAATTCCACCTTGCCGGGGCAGGGCCGGAAATTGGCCGTGGGGTCCTCGGCGTTGATGCGGCACTCGATGGCGTGGCCGGTGAGGGTCACGTCCTCCTGAGTCAGATCAAGGGGCAGACCGGAGGCGATGCGCAGCTGCTGACGCACCAGATCCACGCCGGTGATCATCTCCGTGATGCCGTGCTCCACCTGGATGCGGGTGTTCATCTCCATAAAGTAGAAATGCTGCCCGTCGCTGTCCAGCAGAAATTCCACGGTGCCTGCGCCCTCGTAGTGGACGGCCTGCGCCGCTTTCACGGCGGCCCGGCCCATCTCCTCCCGCAGCTGGGGGGTCAGGGCCCGGGAGGGGGACTCCTCGATCAGCTTCTGGCGGCGGCGCTGGATGGAGCAGTCCCGGTCTCCCAAGTGGATGACGTGGCCCTGCCGGTCCGCTAAGATCTGGAACTCAATGTGCCGGGGCTCCACCACCAGCTTTTCCAGATACATCTCGTCGTTTCCGAAGCAGGCGTTGGCCTCCGCTTTGGCGGCGGCGTAAGCGTCGGGCAGGTCTTTAGCGCTGTCGCAGCGGCGGATGCCCCGGCCGCCGCCTCCGGCGCTGGCCTTCAGCAAAACGGGATAGCCTACCGTCTCCGCCACGGCCAGAGCGTCCTCCACAGAGGATACCGGCCCGTCGGAGCCGGGGGTCACGGGGACCCCGGCGGCGCGCATCAGATCCCGGGCGGCGGATTTGGAGCCGGCCTTCCGGATGGCGTCCCCGGAGGGACCGATGAAGGTGATGCCGTTTTCCGCGCAGGCGTCGGCAAATTCTGGGTTTTCCGACAGGAACCCGTAGCCGGGGTGCAGACCGTCGCAGCCGGTGGCTATGGCGGCGGAGAGCAGCGCCGTGGGATTTAAGTAGCTGTCAGCGGCCCGTGGGGGGCCGATGCACACGGACCGGGTGGCCAGCTGGACGTGGAGGGCCTCCGCGTCCGCCTGAGAATACACCGAGACCGTCTCGATGCCTGCCTCCCGGCAGGCCCGCCGCACCCGGAGGGCGATCTCCCCCCGGTTGGCGATCAATACCCGCTTCAGCATGGCTGATAGCGGAACAGAGGCTCCCCGAAGGAAACCAGCGCGCCGTTTTCCTTCAGAACCGCTGTGATCTCGCAGTCACAGGGGGCGGGGATCTCGCTCATCATCTTCATGGCCTCCAGCAGGCAGACGGGCTGGCCCTTGCGTACCCGGTCACCCACCTTCACAAAGGGGGGCTGTTCCGGGGCGGAGGCGGCGTAAAAGGTGCCCACCATGGGGGCGGTGATGGCATCGCCCTCCGGCTCAGCGGCCGCGGGTACCGCCGGGGCAGCAGCCGCTGCCGGGATCACCGGCGCGGCGGGAGCGGAGACGGCCCGCTCCATTTCTATGGTAAATTCCTGGGTGGACAGCTTCAGCTTGGACAGGGAACTTCCCTCGAAGCGGGCCAGCAGGTCGTTCAGTTCTTGATTGGTCATGGAATATCCTTTCCTCGCAAAACTGGACCGCCGGAGGGTACAGACCCTCCGGCGGACGCACGTTAATTCTTGTGAGCGGCCAGATAGGTCATGATGTCGCCCACCGTTTTCAGGTTGGCGGCGTCCTCCTCGGCGATGGAGATGCCGACGGCCTCTTCCAGGGCCATGACCAGCTCCACGGCAGCCAGAGAATCGGCGCCCAGATCGTCAGCCAGAGAAGCGGTAGGGGTCACGGCTTCGGCGTCGCAGCCCAGAGTCTCCACAATGATGTCACGCACTTTTTCAAATTCCATGATATATCTCCTTGTTTCGGTGAAAGTCGGCTCTTGTTAGTTAAAAACATTTATTTAAAATAATTTAACTAAAAGAATTGAACTATATAATAGCGGACGCCCCTCCCATTGTCAAGACAAAAATTGTGAATAAACGGTTAAAACCGGGGAAAGTGGGGGGCGCAGCCTATTTTTTGATTGACAGGGGAAACTGGATGTACTATCATCCAATCAGAAAGATGTATCTGCAACTATTTCTCGACCGGGCACAGGCTCCGAGGAAAGGAACGCTGTCAATAATCCCCACCAAATCTAACGATTTGGTGGGGGCTTGCGAGAAATCGTAAGCCCTGATTGACTACCCTAAGTGTTTCGAGCAC
>OGEQ01001590.1_pt1 | contig 17912 bp, 21 predicted proteins | sample 1570731 | NCBI WGS metagenome assembly OGEQ01 (sample SAMEA2582132, study PRJEB24529) | metagenome | biome: Human gut stool | place: China | collected 2011
CTGGCGATGTATTGATGCTTGAAAACTTGCGTTACCACAATGAAGAAACTAAAAACGATCCTGAGTTTGCTAAACAATTAGCATCTCTTGCTGATGTAGCTATCAATGATGCATTTGGTGTATCCCATCGTAATGCAGCATCTGTAGTTGGCATTGCTGATTACATCCCTATGGGTGCAGGTTTCTTACTTAAAAAAGAAATTGATGCACTAAGTGCAGCTGTAGTACATCCAAAAACACCTATGGCTGCCATTATCGGTGGTGCTAAGGTAACAGATAAGATTTCTGTTATTTCCAATCTATTACCTAAGGTAGATGTTATGATTATCGGCGGCGGTATGGCGAATGCTTTCATTAAGGCTCAAGGCTGTAACATCGGTAGTTCCTTATATGAAGATGGTCAAGATGCTATCGCTACAGATTTAGTTATGGAGGCACGTGTTGCAGGTGCTAGATTATTGACACCTATCGATGCTGTAGTGGCAGATGCTTTCAGCAATGATGCGAACACAAAAATCGTGGATGTCGATAACATCGAAGATGGCTGGATGATTTTGGATATCGGTCCTAAAACACGTGACCTATATACAGAAGCATTGGCTAATATGAAAACTATCATCTGGAATGGCCCAATGGGCGTATTTGAAATGGAAAAATTCGCTGCTGGTACGAATGCAGTAGCTAAAGCCGTTGCAGAATCTGATGCCATGACTATCGTTGGTGGTGGTGATTCTGTAGCTGCTATTGAAAAAAGTGGCTTAGCAGATAAAATTAGCCATATTTCGACTGGTGGCGGTGCATCCCTTGAATTATTGGAAGGTAAGGTTTTGCCAGGTATTGCTGCTTTAACAGAGGCCTAATATGAGAAAACAAATTATTGCAGGAAACTGGAAGATGAACGGAACCATTGCATCTGGTTCTATCTTGATTGAAGCATTTACCAGTTTTCTAGGTGATAAAGATTTGGACTGTGACGTAGTTGTATGTCCTCCCTTTACTGCGCTTGAGAGAGCTGTGTCCTTAACACGAGACACACAGGTTGGCGTAGGGGCTCAAAATATGGATTATCATGATGCCGGTGCATTTGGCCATTCCGAACGCCGTGAGTACTATGGTGAAACAGATGCTATGGTTAATGAAAAGATTAAGAGTGCATTTCATCATAATTTGAAACCTATTGTCTGTGTTGGTGAAAGCCTTGCTCAGAGAGAGGCAAATGAAACGATTTCTTTCATTCACGGACAATTACAATGTGCATTACAAGATATTCCAGCGGATCAAGTGGAACAATTGATTGTCGCTTATGAACCAATTTGGGCTATTGGTACGGGCAAGACTGCGACTGCTGATCAAGCAGAGGAAGTATGTAAATCTATACGTGATTATATAGCGGAATTATATACCTCTGTTGTAGCAGAATCAGTTCGAATTCAATATGGTGGTAGTGTAAAGGCTAATAATGCGCGTGAAATTTTAAGTGAGCCTAATATTGATGGGGCCCTCGTTGGAGGCGCTTCGTTAATCGTGGATGAATTTAATGAAATCATCATGGCGGCTCAAGACGTAAGTAAATAACATACTAGAGGTATAAATATGGCAAAATTACAGGCACCCGTAATGCTAGTCATCCTAGATGGCTTTGGTATGGGGGACCAAACAGATACGACGAATGCCGTAGTACAAGCAAAACCAAGTTATTTTAATTATTTGTGGGATACGTATCCTCATACAACATTACAAGCTTCAGGTCTTGCAGTCGGTTTGCCAGAAGGGCAAATGGGTAATTCAGAAGTTGGACATCTCAACCTTGGTTCCGGCCGTATTGTATATCAAGACTTAACGCGTATTACGAAGGATGTAGAGAGTGGCGAGTTTTTTCAAAAGCCTGTTATACAAGAGTTATACAAGCATGCTAAGCATGGTAAATTACAAATTATTGGTCTTGTATCTGATGGCAATGTACATTGTTCTTTAGAGCATATTAAGGCCGTAATTGCTGGTGCTAAACATGAAGGCATTAAAGAGGTATATGTGCATGCGCTTCTCGATGGACGCGATGTGCCACCACAATCAGCATTAACCTATCTTAAGGATTTAGAATCCTTTATGTCCGATATAAACTGTGGGAAAATTGCTACTGTAAGTGGCCGTTACTATGGGATGGATCGCGATAACCGGTGGGACCGTGAGGAATTAGCCTATAATGCTATTGTCAATGGTGTTGGTAATAAGGCTAATTCTGCGTGTGACGCCGTTACACAATCCTATAATGATGGTGTGAATGATGAATTTGTAGTGCCTACAGTTGTAGATCCAAACGGGATGATTTCTGATGGAGATGCCGTTATATTCTGTAACTTTAGACCTGATAGAGCTCGTGAATTGACGAAGGCTTTAACTTTACCTGATTTTGAAGGTTTTAAACGAGAACCTATATCTATCTTTATGGCGACAATGACTAAGTATGAGGATGGATTGCCTGTTCATATCGTCTATGAAAAGGATACGTTACATCATACATTAGGTGAGGTCCTTGCTGATGGAGGCTATCGTCAATTACGTATTGCTGAAACCGAGAAATATGCACATGTAACATATTTCTTTAATGGCGGTAATGAGGTTCCCTTTGAAGGTGAAGACCGCATTCTTGTACCATCTCCAGCAGTGGCAACCTACGATTTACAACCTGAAATGAGTGCTCCTGAGGTAACCGATAAGGTAGTTGATGCTATTCATAGTGGTCAATACGATATGATTATTTTAAATTATGCAAATCCAGATATGGTAGGCCATACAGGCGATTTTAAAGCTGCAGTGAAAGCAATTCAAACTGTGGATGCAGGATTAGAACGTATTGCAAAGGCTATATTAGAGGTTGGAGGACAGCTTTTAGTTACCGCCGATCATGGTAATGCAGAGCAAATGGTCAATCATGAGACTGGAAAACCTCATACAGCCCATACAACGAATGTTGTGCCATTGATTTTAGTGGGAGCTCAGGATATACATAAACAACTTAAATCAGGTAAATTATGTGATATTGCACCGACAATGTTAGCGTTGGCTCATATTGATAAGCCAAGTAATATGACCGGTGAAAGTTTGTTATTAGATTAATTTAGTATATAAATAAGAGGTAGTATTATGGCAGTAATTGAACAAGTCGTAGCTCGTGAAATTTTGGATTCTCGTGGTAATCCTACAGTAGAAGTAGAAGTATGTTTGGAAGATGGTACAATTGCAACAGCTGCAGTTCCTTCTGGGGAATCTACAGGGATGTTTGAAGCAGTAGAACTTCGCGATGGCGATAAAAAACGATATGGTGGCAAAGGTGTTTTACAAGCTGTAGACAATGTAAATGCTAAAATCGGCCCAGCTATTATCGGCTATGATGCGACTGAACAAGTGGCGATTGATAATTTAATGCTTAAACTTGATGGCACAGATAACAAAGCTAACTTGGGTGCCAATGCAATTTTAGGTGTATCTATGGCTGTAGCACGTGCTGCTGCTGAATCTTTAGATTTGCCTTTGTTCTTATATCTAGGTGGTTTTAATGCTAAAGAACTTCCTGTTCCTATGATGAACATTCTAAATGGTGGTGCTCATGCTGATAATAACGTAGACCTCCAAGAGTTTATGATTATGCCAGTAGGGGCTAAAACATTTAGCGATGCATTGCGTAGCTGTGCAGAAGTATATCACACATTGAAATCCGTGCTTCACGATAAAGGTCTCAGCACTGCTGTAGGCGATGAAGGCGGTTTTGCACCAAACTTAGCTTCCAATGAAGAAGCTTTGGAAGTAATCTGCGAAGCTATTAAACGTGCCGGTTATGAACTTGGTACAGATTTCAAATTAGCTCTCGATGTGGCTTCCAGTGAAATCTATAAAGATGGTAAATATCATCTAGAAGGCGAAGGCAAAGTATTGAGCGCTAGCGAAATGGTTGACTTCTATGAATACTTAGTCGATAAATATCCTATCGTATCTATCGAAGATGGCCTTGCAGAAGAAGATTGGGATGGATGGAAAGTATTAACCGAACGCCTTGGTAAACGTGTTCAACTCGTAGGTGATGATTTATTCGTTACTAATACAAAACGCCTTGAAAAGGGTATCGACCTTGGCGTAGCTAATTCTATTCTTGTCAAAGTAAATCAAATTGGTACATTAACTGAAGCCTTTGATGCTATGGAAACTGCAAAACGCGCTGGTTACACATGCGTAGTATCTCACCGTTCCGGTGAAACAGAAGATACATTTATTGCAGATATTGCAGTAGCTGTTAATGCGGGCCAAATTAAAACAGGTGCGCCTGCTCGTTCTGAACGTGTTGCTAAATATAATCAATTGCTTCGCATTGAAGAAATGTTATATGAAACTGCACAATATAAAGGCGATGCAGTATTCTATAATTTGAAAAAATAGAATAATACATTTTATTTTAGAATAACATACTAGATAAGAGACTCTTTTGAGTAGTGAAAACTCAATAGAGTCTCTTTTTTTGTTGTTTTTTTGCGTACCTGTACACGCATTGTGGATTTTTTAGAAATAAAGAGGAGTTTTTCTTGTTGTACAGAATTACATAGTGCAATGAGCAGAGGTGATGTATAAACACACCGCAAGGTATGAAGGAGGGGGTGACATTGTATGTAGATGTTGCATTAGATTCAATCATCACGTATGCCATTACGATTAGTGCTAGTGATATACATTTTGATCCTATTCCAGATGGCGTACAAGTGCGATTGAGAATTGATGGATTATTAACGGATTATACGTTTATCGATGCTACTGATGCGGATATGATTGTGAACCGCATCAAGGTATTCAGTGGCATGGATATTAGCGAAAAGAGATTGCCTCAAGATGGGCGATGGGAATGGACAGCTAAATCGTATGCTGTCACCATGCGTGTATCTAGTTTGCCTAGTCTATATGGTGAGGCCATTGTGTGTCGTCTAATGGGAAATGAAGGAGTGCACAAAAATCTATTAGAACTTGGTATGTCGGTCAATTTACAGGAGAAGATTACCGCATTACTAAAACGACCCTATGGGCTTATTACCATTTGTGGACCTACGGGAAGTGGTAAAACGGCTACCTTATATGCCATGTTACGCATGTTGAATTTAAAAGAAACAAAACTTATATGTTTAGAGGATCCTGTAGAAGCGGCCATTGATGGAGCCATTCAAATAGGGATTAATGAAAAGATTGGATTCACCTTTTCAAAAGGGTTACGCACTGTATTACGGCAAGATCCTGATTCTATTATGATTGGTGAAATACGAGACAATGAGACGGCACAGCTAGCTGTAAAAGCCGCTTTAACTGGTCATCGTGTAATTACCACGGTTCATACGAATACCGCACTAGGTGTTATTGGACGCCTTATTGATATGGGGGTCGAACCGTATTTACTGCATGCTACATTAATTGGTTCACTATCGCAGCGCCTCGTAAGACGTATTAATAGCACTACAAATTCTTATCAAGGGCGATTAGGTTTGTTTGAATATGTAGAGATACCGTCTAGTGATATTGATTGGAATCATGTTGATACATATCTATATGTTTCATTGCAAGATTCGGCGCAGACTGCTATTAATTCGGGCATTACAACAGTAGAGGAGGTACATCGTGCAGGCATCTTATTGTGATTGTGTAGTGACAACCGACTCGATGATAACAATAGAAGATGTAATTTCCCTATCGTTAGAGCATAGTGCTACTGATATACATTTAGAGGTGGGAACACCGATTTATATTCGAGCTGCTAATGGGTTGGAATCTATTTCAAGTATTTGTAGTGTGGATATGATTAAAGATGTATTACAACGATGTGGCGTTACACATGATGAATGGCACTCTGTCGATAATGCTTTCACCAGCAATGGCATTCGAATTCGGGCTCATATTTATAGGGCTAATCATAGAATTTGTGGAACATTGAGACTACTCTGTCATGCTAATTTATCGCTAGATACATCTAAAGATAGTGATGTATTAAAACAAATTTGTGAATATCATGATGGGTTAGTCCTTGTTACAGGCCCTACAGGTAGTGGCAAATCATATACCTTAGCTTGTTGCATAGAATATATAAATAAAACTATGAATAAACACATAATAACGTTAGAAGATCCTGTGGAATATGAGTTCATACCCTTACAGTCAATCATTCATCAGCGCCAACTCGGAATTGATGTGGATTCGATGGCGCATGGGATACGTGATGCCTTGCGAGAGGATCCAGATGTCATTATGGTAGGAGAGTTGAGAGACCGAGATACGTTAGAGGCCGCATTACATGCTGCGGAAACAGGTCATCTTGTGCTGGCAACCATGCATACACAACGAGCAGTTATGGCCGTGCAACGCATGATATCTTTATTTCCTGGTGAACAACAAGATGAAGTGCGCAGCCAAGTATCACAAGTATTGCGTGCGGTCATATGTCAACGTTTGTTGCGATGGGAAACCTCGTTTATAACAATACGGGATATTCTGTTAAATACGAATGCAGTGGCAAATCTAATTAGAAATCGAAAGGAACCTCAAATTGTTTCAATCCAAGAAACGCAGGCCCCCATGAAGACATTAGAAATGGCAGTGCGTGATGTAAAAACGCAATATGGCTCAGTTCGCCAATTACATGCTCTATTGGAACAACAATTATCATAGAGGGATTACATGAATGCTTATGAATATACAGCGATAACAACAGACAAGAAAAGAATACAAGGCTTATTATGGGCCGATTCTGAGGATGAGGTTAGCACTAAACTCAAGTTAGAAGGATATGTCATTTGTAGTATCACTAAATCCTCTAGTAAATCGGTACGTTGGAATCATAAACAAGTGAGCACCACAGCATATCAACTGGGATTACTGCTACAATCTGGTATTTCCCTTAGACGTTCGCTAGAACTTTTAATGGATGGCTCGAAAACGATGTTATATCGCTCTTTATACGAGGGTATACAACGAGGCCAACCTTTATCAGAGGCCCTTCGAGAAAAGGGATTTCCTCCCATAGCATTGGCATTACTTGAAAGTGGTGAAATGTCAGGGAATGTTGGAGAAGCTTTACAGTATATAGCCTCTTATTATGAACGAGAACGAAAATACCAACAAAAGATAGTAAGTGCCATTTCATATCCTTTATTCTTACTGGTGCTTATGAATGTATTTTTCTTGGTTACTATATTATTTATTATTCCATCGTTCACCCGCGTATTTGCTACTATGCATATAGAATTACCATGGATGACAAAAGGTTTATTTGTATTAGGAACTTCCCTTCGTGAACATCCATTACTGTATATTAGTGTGCATACGGTTTTTATTGGAATACTCATATATGCTTTTAAACAATCTGCAATTAGATATAGATTTGATAGATGGTTATGGCAGTTGGCTCAACATAATACATTTTTAACATCTCTATATTACACGAATATTTTACATATTTGGTCATTATTGCTAGATTCGGGAATTTCAATTATCAATACTATAGATATTACAAAGCATATATGGCGAAATTCGTATGGTGAATCCTGTAGTAATCAAGTTTATGACATGCTTTGTAAAGGACATTCCTTTTGTGAAAGTTTAAAATCATCGTCTGTAGGAAACCCATTTATATGGCAAATGGTCGCTGTTGGAGAAGAAAGTGGTGAATTGGTAGCCATGTTGAATCACTGTAGTCACTATTATGAATCGTTGTTAACACAATATATAGCAAGAATGGAGCGCCTTATGGAACCTGTACTACTCACCATTATGGGCGTTGGCATTGCAATCCTCGTTATATCCGTCATGTATCCATTATTTACATCAATATCATCATTAGGTGGTCAATGAAAGGAGACTTTTTAAAATGCTTATATATTGTAGAGAAATACTAACTCAAGTAGAACGATCGTTTCTTAGATATATTAGTTTGCGTCGTATGCAACGAACTAAACAAGGTGGATTTACACTGGTAGAACTTATGGTGGTAGTAGCTGTTATTGCTATTTTGGCAGCTATTGCAATGCCTCAATTTATGTCCGCTGCCGATAAGGCAAAGAATGCTAAACAAGTGGCAGATATGCAAATCATACGTAATGCGACACAGTTATACATGATTGATAAAAGTTTAGATACACCACCAACAGTAGAAAAATTATATCAAGAAGGTTACTTAACGGAGCATGTTAAAACTACAAAAGGTAAGGAATACGTTATTACCTATGAACAAGTTGCTGGTAATGCCGGTAAGTCTGTAGTCGTTACGGCCCCTGAAACATAAAGGATTTTGCAATGAAAGGGAGAAAGGAATATATCTGTTTAGGTATATGGATATTGTCAATTGTAATCCCATTGATGTATAGGGATTACACACTATTTGAAATTATATGTTATAGCTTCTTTTCACTATTTCTCGTAATAGGTGCTACCATTGATAAGCTATATTTCATATTACCCGATGAGGGTGCTATCGCTCTTACCTGTATAGGTATCCTTTATAGTATTGTCGAACAGTATGCAGTCATCGACACCTGTGTACATGTTCTAATCGTTGCTAGTATCAGTATCGCATTACGCATATTGAGTCGAGGTGGTCTTGGTTGGGGCGATATTAAATGGATGAGTGCTATATCCATATGGCTAACAAACATACAAATTATTATTATGATTTACGTTTCTTGTTTGGCCAGTGTCCTCTATCTCGCCAGCTTATATAGTATTCGTAATACAGGTAGACGGTATATTCCTTTTGGCCCTTTCTTATGCATTGGTGCATGGAGTGCTTTGCATTTTACTAATGTATGGGAGGCGATATATTGGTCGGTGATAAAACACACTATTGTAATGGCTCTATATTAGTAGAGTGGCTTGTGGCTGTTACCATATTACTATCCCTGATTGGTATAGGCCTGAGTAGTATCGTTACCATACCATCCCGTCATGAGTTGAATAGAAGTACTGAAGAAGTCGTATTAGCTATTAAGAAGGTTCAATTATGGGCTATGTTAGGTCATCGGGATGAGCGGATGGCACAAGGTGAATTTATTTTAAAGAAACATTCCTATTCAATTCAAGAAGGGCTTATGCAGCATCATGTAGAGATAGAATTACCTGAACATATAGAAAGTACTCATACAATGAAGCGCGTTTATTTTTCTGCTTATGGATTGCCTTATGATGGGACAGAATTTATTTTACAAGACTTACAAACCGGTGCGACAAATCGCATATGGATCTCTGTACAAACAGGGCGTATTCGGTGGGAATCATTGTGATTATGACATGTGTACAAATAAGAATGTATTCAAACTACAAATATAGATTACGAACAGAACAATCTGGATTTTTATATGGTGATGCACTTATGGCAGTAACCTTAGTATTACTCATATTGCCAACCATTCTTTATGTCTTGAGCAGTACCTTATCGACGGTAAAGACTACGTATACTCATGACTATATATTGCAGGATTCATTATCTTATATAGAAGCAGGGAAAGCGGTATATGATGCTGGCGGTATGCCAACAGCAGGAATTATCTCATCATCGAATGGACATAATTTCTCTAATATAACATTTAAACAAAGTGTTACAGAAGAAATGGTAAATGGTGTATCAATACTACGATTTAGCGTACAAGCCATTGATAATGGAGTTACTGTTTATGAGATATCTACGTTTCTTGGACCGAGTCAACATTGAAAATCATAGGACAAAATCATTCAATGGATTTATATTACCATCTCTGCTTATTAGCGTTTTGATTAGTTCCTTCGTGATTCTCGTAATCATGACAATATGTATGACCTGTTATATATGGACCGAGCGAATTGATGATAGCCTGGCCATGTTAGAGGATGGCCGTTATACAAGACGCGCTATCGTATCTCATATTATTTGGAATCATTCTATGGTATCCATCAATGATAGGGGAGACCTGTTATCTATCAATGATACAAGCCGTACCGCGTTTACCGTTACTAGAAGGGCCTTATACAGAAAATTAAGTGATGGTAGCTTACAGCCCTTGAGTGGAAGCCGCATCATAGGTACTGATGATAAGCGTAAACTGGATGCTACCAAACCGCTTTCTATGAATCTTAATAGATTAGTTACCCTTAAGTGGTCTATAAATAACCGTTTTAATAGTCAGACAGAGTATGCAAAAGGGTATGGAGGCATAGCACAGTATGAGGTGGCAACAGCGGTATCAACACATTCAGATTGGTTTAAAAAAACGAAGCATCTCTGACTATTCTTCTGGCATGGTTAGCTATGTAGCCATATATATTATGCTCATTTTATTAGTACTTATTTTAGGAGTGAATAGGCTTGCTACTCTGTCATTAAGTAATACAACGGATGAAATGAGACTGAGTGCATCTCATTATGCAGCAGAGCGTGGTGCACGATGGTTTTGTACATATTGCAATAACGATGGCCGTTGGGATTATAGCGAGGATATTGATGTGGAAAAAAACGATACTATCCATATATTTATTAAGGCAGATCCAAAGGTTACTAATCCAAAACATGTGATGAGCTGTGCTGTATTGGATGGTGTATCAAGTCGTGTTCACATATATGTAAAAGAAAAAGAAAATCATACATTAGAGGTTATAAGTGTAAAACCATATTAAGGAGGACATCACTATGAAAGAGAAAAAACAGATACATACAGGCCTTTGTATTACGGATGATAGAATTGTCGCTACTACAGCACATATTGAAAATAAGACAATGATTATTACCGATGCAATGGAGATGAAACGGTCTAGCACAATTGATGAAGATATAGCTGAATTTATTACTACATATGATCTAGAAGAGGGTGAATATAGTATTGTTGCTTGTATACCTACAGAGATGACGATGGCCAGTTTTGATCCCCATGATTTTGATGTAAAGGAGTTTATCAAGTGGAATATAGAAGATACATTTAATTTTGGAGAACATGAATTTGAACTTGATGCTTGTCGTAGAGAGTATCCACGACATAATTATTATTTGTTTTTAGCCGCCGTAGACCGGCATGAACTTGAATTACTACGCCAAGGTATACGCGACACATGTGCACCGGTCGATACTATTGATTGTTGGCCATTACCAGTTACGTATGGATTGATGCATAGAACAGGCACTGTTACGGGTATCGTAGAATCAGCGGGTATGCATTTATGGGCTTGGTGGAAAGATACTTGTGTGAAGGAATGTGTGGTAAAGGTCAATGGCGCAGATATTAGCTCCGCATTAATTGAAATGGAAGAAATGTTGCAGCGATTTGGAGTAGAAGAAATTCAAGGCATACATTTTTATAATATTCATGATTTAAATGAAGAGCAGCGTATCGATATTAGTGCATTACAAGAGGTATACGGAAATACCGAATATCTACCTATGATGTTTCTCGGACGAGGTCGCACGCGTTGTACATTAGGTGAATTAGATTGGGATATGGCGATTGGAATGGCTGCGCGGGGGTTACGGTGGATTGGACAAGGATGGTAATGATAGATTAATAAATTTTATGCCCCGTTCATTACGATGGTATATTTGGTTATGTAAATACAAGTTGTATATATACGCTACTACAGGAGTCATTATATTACTCAGTGCTTTTTGTCTAGGTATGGGGATTTATTCTTATAACATGTATACTGAACAGGTAGCGAAGTACGAACACATACAGAATGATGAACAATCGAAGGATATACGTGATCAATATCATGCTATGGAAGATACCATGTCGCGGATGTTACAACATGGCGCACAATTAGACGAGCAATATTGTCTTGTTACATTATTGGATGGAGCTATGGCAACAAAAGGTACCATTACGTTACGACATATAGAATTTTCTGATGGAGGATTTACTGTTGATGGTAATGCAACAAATGATGAAGCCTATCATTCATATGTTCAATATATTCAAGCCCATATGAAACAGGTGATTTGTGATGGGAAACAACAAGTGGAAAAAGCAAATGGACCTTGTTCATTCCATTTGGATGGACATACAAAACAGCACGACACCAAACCTAAGGAAGATAGTCCTAGCGTGTAGTATAGGTGTTATGATTGCTATTACATCTTTAGGGATATATAGATACTATAGAGAGCAATGCGAAACGTTAGCGGAGAAAATTGAATATTACCAAATGGAAACAATAGTAAAAGAGCAATTTTTATCTTCTCAAACCTATGAGCTTATTTCATCCTTGATGGTGCATGAATATTGGGTTGATGATATATATCAAAGTATAAATAGAGAACCTCTAATTATAACGAGTAGTTCCCGTCATGACGATGTATTAGACATTACTTTGGTTGGAACCAGTCAGTCCTTCTTATCCTGGTATAATATGGTGCAACAAAAGTTAAAGTATTGTCATATTCAGATTATGTCTGTTGATACCAAATGGAATAGTATATTTTTTACATGCAAGGTTACACCACTAGTTACATAAAGAAATGAACATACAATAATGAGTAATAATTCTCATTATTGTATGTTCATTTTTGTTTTTATGACAAATTTATAGTAAAATAAATTTTAACGTAAGAATAAGGGGCAATAGTAACATGATAGTAAAACGAAATATTATTCTCATTGGGTCCATGGGAAGTGGAAAAAGCCATTTTGGACGTAATCTAGCAGATTTAAAAGGATGGCAATTTGTGGATACCGATCGAGTATTAGAAGGTCGTTTTGGGTTGCCCATTGCAGAAATTTATAAAAAGATTGGCGAAAAAGCATTTCGTCGTGCTGAATTAGAGGTTCTAAAAAAAGTCTCACTATATCACGAGGCGGTTATTAGTGTAGGTGGAAATTTTCCTATAGAGCATAGGACTCTTAGAACGCTAAAGAAATTTTCTTTTATCATAGGTATACGAGCGGCACAATACCGAATTGTAAGTCGCGTTAATCGCCGTGTGGGAAAACGACCAACGATGGATTATACCAATGTTTCTGCCTTTGTTCATAATATGATTCAGGCATGGAAACCAGTATATAAACAATGTGATTATGTATTGGATACGACTAATGGACGTACTTATGATTTTATGAAAGCAATTGAGCGTCAATTAGACACCGTAGGTGTTCAATTTAAGGCGCGAAGACAACCCAAAACAACTGAAATTGTGTCTAAAGACATACAAGCTGAACCAAAGCAGCAGAGGGGACATAGACATGAAAAAAATAGCATTACTAACAAGCGGCGGAGACGCACCAGGAATGAACGCAGCCATTCGCGCCATCACAAGAAAAGCAATCCATGAGGGCTTTAGCGTATATGGCGTAGAACGAGGATTTGAGGGGATTATTAATGGTGAAATAAGACCCTTACAGGCTCGTGATGTGGGTGGTATTATTACCACTGGCGGTACGATTCTTAGAACGGCTCGCTATCCAGAATTTAAAAATCTAGAGGTTCAGCAACGAGCCTATCGAATACTACAAGATTTTGGTATCGATCATTTAATCGTTATTGGTGGTGATGGATCACAAACTGGTGCGGAGGCTCTGATGCGGCTCGGTCAATCTACGATAACCATTCCTTGTACCATAGATAACGATATGAATGGTACGCAATATACGATTGGTTTTGACACTGCACTTAATACTGTAGTTGATGCGGTAGGGCGTATTCGCGATACATCGAACTCTCATGAACGCATTGCTATAATTGAAGTTATGGGGCGTCATGCGGGACACATTGCATTACAAGCTGGGTTGGCGAGTGGTGCAGAGCTTGTATTAGTACCTGAATATCCAATGCCGTTAGATGAGGTATGTGAACATATTAACAAAACCCATCAATTAGGTAAGGAGTATAGTATTATACTCGTTGCTGAAGGTGCGTATTCAAGTGGTGAGGTTAAAGAGTATATTAAGAAGCATACATACTTTGATCCGAGTTTAACAGTTCTTGGCTATTTACAACGCGGTGGGGCACCATCTGCATTAGATGCTATTTTAGCTGCTCGTATGAGTGAGTTGGCAGTGGATTGCTTAGTACGTGGAGAGCATAATTGTATTACTGGGTATGTTGATGGTCAGATTCGAGCTATACCCTATGAAAATGCTAAAACAATGAAGTTTGGCATTGATAAAAGTCAGTATGAATTAATCTCTATATTGAGTCATTAATGTGGAATTGTAAAATTATATTGTATAAACGATAATTTTTTAGTACAATGTAATGCATGAAAATGGAATGACTCATTTATTAAGGAGTATATATGAAAGAATTATTTCAGAAGCACCGTAAACGTATTATTGGTGGCGTTATTGCTATCTGTTTATTAGGTGGTGGTGGCTATTATTATGTTCATATAAATGATAGTGCACAGACCCAGCAGAAATATACCACAGGTAGGGTTGAAAAGGGCGATGTAAAAACGAGCATCAGTGCTACGGGTACCATTAATCCTGTTAATTATGTGGACGTATCTACTAATGTAGCGGGTAAACTTGAAAAGGTATTGGTCAAGGAAAATGATCATGTTACGCAAGGTCAAATTATCGCCTATATTGATACACGACAATTACAAGCTCAGGTCGATAATGCAAAGGCTGCTCTTGATAAAGCACGCTTAGATATGAATCGTTATAAAGCGCTAATCGATCAAAATGCCGTAGCAGCGCAAACTTATGATGATGCTGTGACCGCATATGAACAAGCTCAATCTACATATGATAGAGTATCTGCTGACTTAAGTGATGCTACTATCACTGCACCTATGTCGGGTACCGTAGTAGGGACACCTCTTAAGGCGGGACAAACGATTAGTACTGGTATTTCGACACAAATGATCATTGCGACCATTGCAGATTTGTCTGATTTAGAAATTTATTTGACAGTTGATGAAACTGATATTGGCAATGTAAAAAATGGCTCTAAGGTAGAATTTACTGTTGACTCTAAGCCAGGTCAAACTTTCACAGGCTATGTATCTGAAATTGCAAAAGGTACTAAAGGGAATATGGGTGTTACGAGTAATAGCGTAGTGTATTATACTGTGAAAGTATCGATCCCAGCCGATATTTCCTCGAATTTCTTGCCATCTATGACTGCACGTGCCACAATCTTTGGCGATGATATTAAGAATACCCTTGTTGTACCATTAACAGCGGTACGTACTGATAAACAAGGTGAATATGTATATGTCATCAAAGATGGTCAACCTGTTAGAACTGCTGTATCTACAGGTGTAACGGGTGATACAAATGTTCAAATCTTAAGCGGCGTTTCCGAAGGTGATGAAATTATTGTTAGTGGTGATGTAACGAGCCCTAAGAATAACTCTCATGGACCATTTTAAGCGTAGGTGAACTATGAATCAGTCAGTTATTGATATTCAAGGTATAACAAAGACCTATGTAAATGGTAAGTTAACGGTTCCCGTTCTACATGGTATAGATTTACAGGTACAAAAAGGTGATTTCGTGTCTATCATGGGGCCTTCTGGTTCTGGTAAGTCTACCTTTATGAACATTTTAGGTTGCTTAGATAGACCTACATCGGGATCCTATCGCTTGAATGGTAATGAAGTAGCTAATCTCAGTGATGATGAATTAGCGTATGTACGAAATAAAGAAATTGGTTTTGTATTTCAAAGCTTCAATCTATTAACGAAACTAACGGCTATTGAAAATGTGGCGTTGCCCATGGTTTATGCAGGCATCGATAAAAAAACACGTACTGCTCGTGCAGAGGCTTTGCTTACATCTGTAGGCTTGGGTGACCGTATGGATCACTTACCGGCAGAACTATCTGGTGGTCAACGTCAACGTGTGGCGATTGCTCGTGCATTGGCCAATGACCCTGCTATCATTATGGCCGATGAACCGACAGGGAATTTGGATTCGAAATCGACGATTGATGTTATGAACATTTTTAGAGGCCTTTATGATGAAGGTCGTACCATAATTCTTGTTACTCATGAACCTGAAATTGCAACCTATGCAAGTCGCAATGTAGTGTTACGGGATGGATTAATTGTAGAAGACAAGAAGAACTTAAATATGACTCCTGTTCAGGAGGTGACACATGTATAAAGAAAGTTTCTTAATGGCCTGGGCATCGTTGATTGCCAATAAAATGAGATCCATTTTAACGATGCTAGGTATTATTATTGGTGTAGCTGCTGTTATTGCCCTTGTGTCAATTGGGAATGGTGTAAAGCAGGATATTCAGAACTCCATTTCTAGTTTAGGTTCCAATCTATTGATGGTTATGCCTGGTGCTCCACGTACACCGGGTGTGCGTCCATCACAGGGGTCAATGAAATCCTTGAAGGTTTCTGATTATCAAGCTATTAGCAAATTAGATGGCGTCAAGGCAGCAAGTCCATATACAGCTAATTCTTATGTACCTATATACCAAAGTAAGAACTGGACTACTACTGTTAGTGGTGTAAGTAGTAACTTTCAAGATGTAAACAATTGGACCATGGCTGAAGGTCGATTTATATCTAGCAAGAATGTAGAAAATCGTGAACGCGTAGCTGTTGTGGGACAAACCGTAGTTAAGAACTTATTTGCTGGTGAGGACCCAGTGGGTAAGGAAATTCGTGTTAAAAATATTCCGTTCCGCGTTATCGGTGTTCTTAACAGTAAAGGGAATGGTACTATGGGGAATGACCAAGATGATGTCATTTTTATTCCCTATACAACGGCTATGGAACGTGTAGAAGGTGTTGACTATCTTCGTATGGTCTACGTCGTTGCTAGTGACGATAATGGTATTGACCGTTTACAATCGGATATAGAAAATCTATTGCGCGTTCGTCATAGTATTAAAGATACAAACCTTGATGACTTCAACATTCAGAATATGAAATCGATTATGGAAACGATGGAGCAAACCACAGGAACCTTGACCTTGTTCTTAGGTGCTGTGGCGGCCATTTCCCTTGTTGTAGGCGGCATTGGGATTATGAATATCATGCTCGTTTCCGTTACCGAACGGACTCGTGAAATTGGTATTCGTAAGGCCTTAGGTGCTACATACTTTGTCATTGTTACACAATTCTTAATCGAAGCTGTTGTAATCAGTCTTATGGGCGGGCTCATAGGCATTGCTCTCGGTATAGGTGCGTCAAAACTGATAGGATTGGCATCTGGTATGAGTACAGTTATTTCGGTACCGACTATCGTGTTATCCTTTGCATTCTCCATGGCTATCGGTTTGGTTTTTGGCATTTATCCTGCGCGAAAAGCGGCTAAATTAAATCCAATTGATGCGTTACACTATGAATAGTATTGGTAGATGCGGATATTTGGGAGATCTCACATTTATATAATGTAATAGACATATTCATAGACATATTCGCATACAGTGCGTTGCATGATACAATTAAGTATGATGTAACGCACTATTTTTAATTTAGTGAGGAAATTATGGCAACAACATTATTAGAATATTTTAATGAATTACGTACACAGAATCCTTTTTCCTGGGTAAAAGATTCTGAGGTGACAACTGTAGAACCTGGTCATGCAGAAATGACGTTACAAACAAATGAAACAGAGTACTGCAATTTTAGAGGCCATTTGCATGGTGCTGTTTGTATTGGCTTTGCAGATAGCTTGATGGGAACGGCATGCTTTACACTAGGAAAATCGGTGAGTACCATTGATATTAATGGTAACTATTTGAAAGCTGTCAAAGGCGGCACAGTATTGCGTGGTGTAGCGAATGTGGAACACAGTGGTAAAACTACGATGGTGGCTACTGCACGTATTTATAACGAGTTAGGTGAAGTGGTACATATAGCAAGAGGTACGTTTTTTGTGGTAGAAGAGCGTCCTTTACCGGATTTACCTTGGAGATTCATTGAAGAAGATGACCCAAATTTGGTATAATGGGGGTTGAACTGT
>OGEQ01001602.1_pt1 | contig 17826 bp, 21 predicted proteins | sample 1570731 | NCBI WGS metagenome assembly OGEQ01 (sample SAMEA2582132, study PRJEB24529) | metagenome | biome: Human gut stool | place: China | collected 2011
CAAAAACGTATTATGATATACTTGTTTTAAATACGATTTGCAATGCAACACAGGAAAGACAAGTGGAAGCTGAACGTATAGCTTCGCAGGTAGATGCTATGATCGTCATCGGCGGGAAGAATAGTTCTAACACCCGCAAACTGTACGAGATATGCCAAAAAGAGTGTAAGGATACTTATTACATTCAGACACTGGACGATTTGAATCCTGAGAGTGTAAATTCTGTGCGCAGCGTAGGTATTACAGCAGGGGCTTCGACCCCCAAGAAAATCATTGAGGAGGTTCATACTAATGTCAGAATTAAGTTTTGAACAAATGTTAGAGGAATCATTAAAAACAATACGTACAGGAGAGATTGTCACTGGTAAGGTCATCGATGTAAAAGAAGATGAGATCGTTTTAAATATCGGCTACAAATCCGATGGCATCATCCCGAGAAACGAGTATACCAATGAGTCCGGCGTAGATTTAAGAGATCTTGTTCACGTTGGTGACGAGATGGAAGCAAAGGTTGTAAAAGTAAACGATGGCGAGGGCCAGGTTGCATTATCTTATAAGAGACTGGCTGCTGACAGAGGCAATAAGAAGTTAGAGGATGCATTTAATAACCATGAGGTTCTGACCGCTAAAGTTGCTCAGGTTCTGGATGGTGGTTTAAGCGTTGTTGTAGATGAGGCCAGAGTGTTCATCCCAGCAAGCCTGGTATCCGATACTTATGAGAAAGATTTATCCAAGTATGCTGGTCAGGATATCGAGTTCGTGATCACTGAGTTCAATCCTCGCAGAAGAAGAATCATCGGCGATAGAAAACAGCTGATGGTTGCTAAGAAAGCAGAGCTTCAGAAAGAGTTATTCGAGAAGATCCATGCTGGCGATGTTGTAGAGGGCGTGATCAAGAATGTAACTGATTTCGGTGCATTCATCGATTTAGGCGGAGCAGATGGTCTGCTTCACATCTCCGAGATGTCCTGGGGCCGTGTAGAGAATCCTAAGAAGGTATTCAAGGCAGGCGAGAAGATTAAAGTTCTGATCAAAGAGATCAACGGCGAGAAGATCGCATTAAGCTTAAAGTTCCCAGAGCAGAATCCATGGGCTAACGCAGCAGAGAAGTATGCAGTTGGCAACGTAGTAACAGGTCGTGTGGCACGTATGACTGACTTCGGTGCATTCGTTGAGTTAGAGCCAGGCGTAGATGCATTACTGCATGTATCCCAGATCTCCAGAGAGCATGTAGAGAAACCAGCAGATGTATTAGCAATCGGTCAGGAGATCGAGGCTAAGATCGTTGATTTCAACGAGGCTGATAAGAAGATCAGCTTAAGCATGAAGGCACTGCAGGCTCCAGCTGAGGATGCTGAATAATTGAAGATTGATTTGTAACTCTGAAGGTACTGAACAGTTACGATAATTAATTTTGAGAGCGTTGATAGTAATATCAGCGCTCTTTTTTCATGTCATAGGAATTTTGACCCTGGTATCTTGACAAACAATATTATATGATGTATAGTATATGTACAGACAATACTATATAATATATAATATAGTGATTAATCCAATATATGACAGAACGGAATATAAATCCAATCACAACATATCCGTGTTGAAAGGTATGTTCTGTTCAAACAATATCGGGTTTTAGAAGGAAAGGCGGTGTACGCATGGTTTTTAATACAGGCGCGGCTCTTTTGGATGCCATTGTCCTGTCTGTTGTCTCGAAAGATGTAGAGGGAACTTATGGTTACCGGATCACCCAGGATGTGCGGGAGGTAATTGAAATTTCAGATTCCACCTTGTACCCGGTTCTGCGTAGACTGCAGAAAGAGGAATGTCTGGAGGTTTACGACATGGCCATTGACGGGCGAAACCGCAGATATTATAAAATTACGGAAAAGGGGCGGGTACAGTTGAATCTGTATCGCGGTGAATGGGCGGTGTATTCAGAAAAAATAGGAAGGATTTTAGAGGAAACCTGACGTATGAACAAAGAAGAGTTTATGACAAGATTAAAAGAGCTTCTTGCAGATCTGCCGGACGATGAGAACAAACAGGATGCCCTGAATTATTATCAGGACTATCTGGAGGAGGCTGGAGAAAACACAGCTGCAGTATTAAAAGAATTTGGAAGCCCGGAACGGATCGCATCCATGATTCGCTGCGATCTGAATGGGGAGTTAAACGAAGGCGGCGATTTTACAGATCATGGCATTGAAGACACAAGATTTAAGGAACCTGGATATGATGTGGCCAAAAGGCTGGATCTTCCAGAGGTGATGGAAGAGGAGACTGCTAAGCAGGGACAGGAGAAAGAGCCATTTCACACAGACAATACCAGCCAGGCTGGAAATGGCAGGAAACGAAGAGGGTTTGTCTGGTGGCAGATTCTCTTGATCGTGCTTGCAGTGATTCTGTTCGGTCCAGCGATCGCAGGAGGCGTGGGAATCCTGCTGGCTATACTTGTAGGGATTATAGGAGCCCTGGTGGTAATTCTACTTGGAATCGGAGCTGGAACGATTTTTCTGTTCTTTTTAAGCGCAGTCATGCTGATCCAGGGAATCTATTATCTGTATTTAGCTGATCTCTATGGGCTATGGTGGCTGGGCTGGGGATTTTTGGGCATGTCTGGAACGATTTTACTGGTGCTGGTATCAATCCTGTTTTATGGGAAACTGGTGCCGATGGTGTTTGTGAAGCTTGTTAACAGACTGAATCGCCTGTTGCACCGAAAGGGGCGTGAGTGATCATGGAGAAGAAAAAGAACGGATGGATCCGAGTGATGCTGAAAGCAGCTTTGAGTTGTGGAACTGTAGGGATTGCGTTTCTGGTTATTTCCCTGATATTGGGGGTTGCTTATTAAATGAGAAGGAAAGGAGGCATATTATGGATTTAAACAGACAATTATATCGTTCTGATACCAACAAAATTTTATTTGGCGTTTGCGGCGGCCTTGGCGAGTACTTTAATATTGATCCAACCATTATCCGACTGCTCTGGGTTGTATTCGCCTGTTCAGGAACGGGATTGATCGTTTATCTGATCGCAGCACTGATCATGCCGTTAAGACCGGATGGTCGATATTAAATCAACCGAAGTCCTTTGTATAGGCTTTAAAAAAATGGGTATACTCCAAATTGCAAAATGATTATGCGAGAGGAGTGTACCCATTTTTTATGGCAAAGAAAAAGAAAGAGGAACCACTGGATTTTGAAAATATGACGCCGGAGGAATTATTAAAATATGAGATTGCTGACGAGATCGGGCTGGGGGATAAGATCTTAAAGGGCGGATGGAAAAGCCTGACATCTAAGGAAAGCGGCCGGATCGGTGGATTAATGACGAAAAGAAAGCGGGAATTGAAGCGGGAAGCGTTGAAAAATGATGTTGCAGTTCAGAAAATTCCTACCATAGAACAATGACAAAACGATTGCAACACTGCAGAAAAATGAATATAATGATTACAGTTACAAAACAGTGTTAATAGCAGGAGTACCATGCGTGGGATTGGCCGCGCTGTGATGGAGAATGAAGGAAGAAAAAAAGCAATTAAGAAGCGGATTTACAACAGGAACCTGTGCGGCAGCGGCGGCGAAGGCTGCCGCTTTCTTTTTGACGGGAGATGAAAAAACTCAGATTTCCCTTCAGACGCCAGGCGGCAGGGCGGCTCATTTTCAGGTTCAGAAGCTGGTTGATGGGGAAATGACCTGGTTTGGAGTTCAAAAGGATGCAGGAGACGACCCAGATGTGACCCATGGAGCCTGGATCTATGGGTCGGTCAGACGGATTTCGAAAGACATGGGGGTTCGAAGATCAGTTGAGTCAAAAAGCGATCGGACCTGTGAAAAAGAAGAAACAGAAGAGAAACATGATGTTGACCAGGAGGCACGGGCGGATGTTTTAGCGAGAGCCTATGAGTGGGAACCGGATACAGATGCGGATCATTCTGGGCAGTTCCGGCTTTTTTTGACGGCGAAGGATGGAATTGGTCTGGTGACAAAGCCAGGACTTTCCTGTCCTGTTGGTAAATATGCAATCAATCCGGTTCCGAGGCAGATGATTTTCCAGTCTGTGGCCCACGTGCTAGAAGAAACAGAAGCCCATGGAGACTATCTGATCCAGTTCTGGATTCCTGCAGGCCGGGAACTGGCGTTAAAAACCTTTAATCCCAAGCTGGGGATCGAAGGTGGTATTTCCATCCTTGGCACGACAGGAATCGTCAATCCCATGAGTGAACAGGCCCTGATGGATACGATCCGTCTGGAGATCCATATGAGAGCTGTAGCTGGTGAACACAGCCTGATTCTGGCTCCTGGCAATTATGGAGAACGATTTCTGGCGGAACATCTGGGAATCGCCATCGATCAGGCTGTCACCTGCAGCAATTTTATTGCAGATGCGATCCGATGGTCTGCGGATGCGGGAATGAGCGAAATTTTATTTGTGGGACATATTGGGAAATTGATTAAAGTAGCCGGAGGCGTGAAAAACACCCATTCCAAATACGGCGACAGGAGAATGGAGATCATGGCAGATTGCCTGCCGGATACTTTGGATGAGCAGGTTCGCAACGAATGGACCGATCGAATTTTCGGCTGCAATACCACGGAGGAGGCTCTGGAATACTTAAAGTCCTGGGGAATCTGTGACCAGGTGATGCATACGGCGGTTTCCAGGATGCAGCATTATATGAAGCAATGGGCAGGCGGGAACTGTGATGTCCAGGTGGTGACATTTTCCACTGTATACGGTATACTGGGAAAAACAAGTGACAGTGACCGGATGATTGAGAGATGGAGACAATCGTAACAGTTTGGAAGCATTACGAATAGAGAAAGTGATAGAATTTATGACAGGAACATTATATGCAGTCGGCGTTGGACCTGGTGATCCGGAGCTGATGACTTTAAAAGCGGCAAGGATCATACGGGAATGTCAGGTGATCGCCATTCCGCACGATGATCCGATCCAGTGTACCGCATACCAGATCGCCATGGGAGCAGTTCCGGAGATGAAAGAAAAACCAGTAATCTGTGTGAAGATGCCAATGACAAAAGACCCTGATATTTTGGAACAGGCTCATAAGGATGGTACCGAGATTCTGATCCGGGAACTGGAAAAGGGGTACGATGTGGCTCTGCTGACCTTAGGTGATACAACCGTTTATGCCAGTTCCATGTACTTGGTGCAGAGGGTAGAAAAGCAGGGGTATGAGACGAAACTGATCAGCGGGATACCATCCTTCTGTGCGGCAGCGGCAGAACTGGGCATTTCCCTGGGAGAACAGGCGGAAGAGATACATATTTTGCCCGGAAGCTACGGAATCCAGGCGGCGCTGGCTCTTTCCGGTGTGAAAGTGATCATGAAATCGGGAAAAGCATATCCGAGGGTGGTAGAACAGCTGCGGGAAAATCAATTACCGGCTTATATGGCGGAAAACTGTACCATGGAGAACCAGAAGCTGTATCATGGGGTGGAACATTTTCCGGAAAAGGCAGGATATTATACTTTGATGATTGTAAAAGATTCTCCAAAGGAGGAAAAGGACAGATGATAAATTTTGTTGGCGCAGGTTCTGGCGCAGCGGATCTGATCACGGTGCGGGGCGCAAAATTATTAGGCGAGGCAGATGTGATCATTTACGCAGGATCTCTGGTCAATCCAGAGTTATTGTCGTATGCGAAAATGGATTGTCAGATCTATAACAGCGCCCATATGACGCTGGAAGAGGTGATCGACGTGATGAAAGAAGCGGAAAAGGATGGGCAGATGACGGTACGGCTTCACACCGGTGATCCAAGCCTTTACGGGGCGATCCGGGAACAGATGGATCAGTTAAACGAACTGGGAATCCCATATGCAGTATGCCCGGGAGTCAGCTCTTTCTGCGGCGCGGCGGCGGCTCTTGGCATGGAATATACACTGCCGGATATTACCCAGAGCGTAGTGATCACCCGTATGGCAGGGAGAACGCCTGTTCCAGAGCGGGAGAGCGTCGCCTCTTTCGCGTCTCACGGCGCAACGATGGTGGTATTTTTAAGTACCGGAATGTTAAAGAAATTGTCGGAAGAGTTGATGAAAGGCGGATATCGGGCGGATACTCCGGCGGCCATCGTCTATAAGGCCACCTGGCCGGACGAGAAGGTGGTACGGTGTACGGTAGCTACACTGGCTGCTTCGGCAGAACGGGAGCAGATCACCAAAACTGCACTGATCATCGTAGGTGACGCGGTGGCCCAGACAGGATATGAGCGGTCGAAATTGTATGATCCAGGCTTTACCACAGAGTTTCGTCAGGCGTCGGTGAAGGAGGAAAAATGATGAAGCTGGCGGTGATCAGCTTTACGGTAAATGGAACCAGATTGAACCGGAAATTATGTGCGACTTTGAGTGAGAAATTGAAAACAAACGCAGCCGCCCGTGATGAGATCCTAATTTTTTGCTATGTGAAAAGTAAGCAGCCACCGGTGCTGGAAGAAGCTGGGAAGCAGCCAGAGTGTATGGTATGGCAGCGCCCTTTAAATGATTGGGCAAGGGAAATGTTTGCATCCATGGATGCTTTGATTTTTATTGGAGCTACGGGAATCGCGGTGCGTGCGATTGCGCCTTTGGTGCAGGATAAATTTTATGATCCGGCGGTTCTGGTGATGGATGAGTTGGGGCAGTTCTGTATTCCTTTATTGTCGGGGCATGTGGGCGGCGCCAATGAACTGGCGGAAACCATCAGCCGGCTGATAGGAAGTCAGGCAGTGATAACGACTGCGACTGATGTGAATCACCAGTTTGCGGTGGATGTATTTGCACGGAAAAATGGATTGAAAATTGTGGACCGAGAGTTGGCAAAGGAGATTTCAGCGGAGCTTTTGACTGGGCGGAAGGTGGGATTTTTCACAGATTTTTTATGGAATGGAACACTTCCTAAAGGATTATGTGAAGGGCAATTCTGTGATCGGAATATTCGGATTACAATAAATGCCGATTCATTGAAAAGCAATTCAAAGAAGAGAGCGAAAATAGAAGGTTATGATACTGAGACAGGTACGGAGCAAAAAGAGACAGACAGGTCAGAAATGTGTTCAGAGGGAAAAGCTATTTTGAGGCTTGTGCCTCCAGTTATCATTCTTGGAATCGGATGTCGAAAGGGAACGCCTGCAGGACAGATCCAAGCTGCCATCCATCAGCTTCTGAAAGAACAGAATCTTCATCCATTATCCATCGCAGCGGTCGCAACCATTGACTTAAAAAAAGAAGAACCGGGTCTTCTGGCAGCTGCCAAGGCACTTCAGATCCCGGTGATCTGTTATTCTTCAGAAGAACTGGCGGCGGTTCCGGGAGATTTCGCAGAATCAGCCTTTGTAAAGCAGATCACTGGTGTTGGAAATGTCTGCGAGCGGGCGGCGTTGAAAGCAGCCAGGGAAAGAGGCGGTTATCTGGTCTGCCATAAAACGGTCTATGATGGAGTGACGGTGGCGGCGGCGCGGATTCCGCATAGCGGCATCACATTTTAGAAAGGAACGGTAATCGTTTGATGAAACAGACAGGAAAAGTATATGTAGTAGGGATCGGTCCGGGTTCCTATGAGCAAATGACCATAAAGGCGGTCCGGACTCTGGAACTGAGTGATATCATCGTGGGATATACGGTGTATGTGGATCTGATTCGTGAATATTTCCCTGGAAAGGAATTATTTTCCACACCCATGATGCAGGAGGTGGACCGGTGCCGGAAAGCATTGGAATTTGCAGCGGAGGGAAAGGTCGTGTCAGTGATCTGCAGCGGTGATAGCGGCGTCTATGGCATGGCTGGTCTGGTCCTGGAACTGGCAGAGCAATTCCCAGAGGTGGAAATCGAGATCGTTCCAGGCGTGACAGCAGCCAGTGCCGGTGCGGCAGTGCTGGGAGCGCCCATTTGTCATGATTTTGCCGTGATCAGTTTAAGCGATCTTTTGACACCGAAGGACTTGATCGGCAAACGGCTGCTGCATGCGGCAGAGGCAGACATGATCATTTGTCTCTATAATCCGTCCAGCAAAAAACGTGCCGATTACCTGCATTGGGCCTGCGAACTGATCCTGCAGCACCGTTCTGCGGATACGGTATGCGGTTATGTGAAGCAGATCGGCCGTGACGGACAGGAAAAGCATGTTCTGACTCTTGAAGAGTTGAAAGACACACAGGTTGATATGTTTACCACGGTTTTCATTGGCAATTCCAGAACAAAAACCGATGGAGAATGGATGATTTCACCGAGAGGATATCGAAATGTCTGATGTAATTCTATTTGGAGGAACCACTGAAGGCCGCAAGTTGGCGGAATTCTGTGGGGAACATAAGATAAAAACGGTTGTCTGCGTAGTGTCAGAATACGGAGAGATGCTGGTGCCGGAGAGCCCTTCTGTGCAGGTGATCCGTAAGGCGTTGGACAAGGATGAGATGGAAGCGCTTTTTATGGCAGAAAAGCCATCGCTGGTATTGGATGCCACTCACCCATATGCGCGGGTGGTCACGGAAAATGTGACGCAGGTGTGCCAGAAGATGCAGATTCAGCGGTATCGGGTTTTGAGAAAACCAGAACTGGAGACGAAAGACCAAAAATTGACCATGAAATCTGTGGAAAACGAGAGTCGTGCTGAGACCACGAACTCTGTGGTGGCTGTGAGCTCTGTGACAAACGCAGATTCCATAGTGACCGTAGATTCTGTAGATCAGGCAGTAGAATGGTTAAAAAGCCATGAGGGAACTGTCCTGGTGACCACAGGCAGCAAGGAACTGGTCAAATACACTGCAATTCCAGACTACAAAGAACGAATTTTTGCCCGGATTCTCCCAGACAGTCAGGCACTATTAAACAGCGAAACCCTGGGTTTTCCCAGAAACCACATGATTGCCATGCAGGGCCCATTCAGTCTGGAGATGAACATCGCAACTATGCGTATGACAGGAGCAAACTATTTAGTAACGAAAGAATCTGGTCATGCAGGCGGCTTCCTTGATAAGATCCATGCAGCAGAGGCTGTTGGTGCAATCACACTGGTAATCGGACGCCCTTTCAAAGAGACAGGAATTTCTCTGGAAGAAGCGTGCCAATATCTGGAACCCTTTGGAACGGAAACCATTACCCGCAACATCACCCTGATCGGAATCGGAATGGGCGCCCCGGGAATGTGGACCGTAGCAGCACGAAAGGCCCTCCTGGAAGCCGATGCGGTAGCAGGCGCATCCCGGATGATGGAAAGCGTTGAAAAAGATCTGGGAGAAAAAGCAGTCCTGAAGACTTACGATGGAAAGAAGATTCTTGACTGGTTTGAGAATGCACCGCAGCTTCGTAAACTGGCGGTTCTTTATTCCGGTGATACCGGATTCTACAGTGGCGCTTCCGGCCTGGCAGAAACTCTAAGAGAGCGTCAGAAGGCAGGAAAAGACCAGGAGATCCAGTTAGAGATCCTTCCCGGAATTTCTACCGTTTCTTATTTCGCTTCCCGCCTGCAGATTCCGTGGCAGGACCTGGAGCTGGAAAGCCTTCACGGAAGAGAGGCCAAGCCATGGGAGGTTCTTGAACGCGGGAAAAATGTTTTTTTGCTTCTCGGCGGTGTCGAACCCGTAGCGGAGGTTTCCAGAATGATTTCCGAGCATGGCTTTGGTTCCTGGCTTGTTTCGGCGGGAAAGAATCTGTCTTATGACGATGAGGAGATTTTGACGGATACGGCGGAGAATATGATGAATAAAAGGCTGGGGGCTGGGCTCTGGGCTGTGATCATTCGAAAATCAAAATAAATGAGTTAGAATGGGAAGCCTTTATAGAAAATAAAGAGTGGCAAAACTATAGAAAAAACAAATAATATACGATGAGAAGGTTGGTAAAATGGCGAAAAATGAAACAATAACAGCTTATAAATGCAAATTTAGCTATCTTCAAAGAAATAACCCATTGATTAAAGATCAAAGAAAAGCTATTAAAGAAAGGAAAGAGCCGGAATATTCTTTTTCAGATTTTATTAAAGATTATCAGAGATACACGAGAAATTTGGCAATAGGAGAAAATGCAGATAAGGCTATTATTTTATCTAGTGACAAAATATCAGAAAAAGAAGAAGGGGAAGTGAAAATGTGGCATCTTGTTCCTAACGCTGGAAAGCAAGGGAAGCCTGTTATAGTAATGAAAAGGACTTCCGGGGAAAAATATAATTTCAATTCAGATTCAGCGGCTTTATATGAACATCATGTTTTTGTGTATGAGAATACAGATGGCTTATATGCTATTTTTCATAGACAAAATGGATCAGGATGCAAGAGCGTGTTTTTAGAAACTGCTAATAAAGCCATCAAATCAAAAGGGTTAAAGATTGAAATGGAATTGATAGTTCCAATATCTAGTGGCTTCAAGAATGCAACAGCAACAAAAATCACATTACAATATACAAAGCAGGATAAATCATCAGATGTTGCAGACAATATAAATGGTTCAAAAAAGAAAAAAATCATCAGAGAAATAGGATTAAATCTTGAGGCTCGTGAGAATAATAAAATTTTACAAATATTTAAGAATATGCAAATTGGTAAAATAGACCAAAAGGAGGCGTTTGTTCAAATCAAGGCAGAATTTGATAATTCTGACGATTATAATGATGCAGAAGTTAAAATTCGAGTTGGTAATCGTTATAAAACGATTAAATGGAATGAATTTGAAAGCACTATGGGAGTTTATGATATATCAAATGCTCTTCATGTGGCTTACAATAAATCACATGATTTTGTAGGAGAACTTACTAAATTGGCCAATAAATATTATGAGGATATAATAGAATCTGAGGAGGAGTAGTATGCCAAATAGAATGGTATTAGTAGTAATAGCCATAATAATTATGTGTACAATGCTCTTTGGAAATAAAAAAGTAAGAGTACTTCCGGTGTTGATAAAGCAATTACAAGTTTTTAGAAATGCGAAGACAGGAAAAACATCGGTTTGGGATATTATTTGCTTTATATTTTTACCAATTATTTTGGCAATTATTATTATTCTTGGAATTGGATGTATAATAGATGATGCACTTGCAGGGGTTTTAACAACGGTATTTGCCTTTGTGTTTACTGTATTATTTGGTTTTGCAGCTATATTGGTTGGAAAACTTGATAGTAATAATGAAATTGAAAAACAAGTCGTAGGAGAAACATTTGTGTCTATTATGACATCGAATATTCTTTCACTTGTTGCAGCGATTTTATCAATAATGGTAGTTATAACGAATAATAATGTTGTAAGTATGATTCTTTCTATATGCATATATAGTTTTTCATTTATGATAATTATGTTGCTTTTGATGATATCAAAGAGAACGTTTATTATTTATTGTAACAATAAGAAGTGATTTGTTAGATAGAAAATATACGTCATGTTTTGAACTATGACATTGACGATATTCCAGAGTTTGTGCCAGAAAACAACGGAGGAGAAAGAATGGTTGATACAAAAAAAGAACAGGAGCGTGATGAATTACACCGTGCAATATGGGCGATCGCGGATGAATTACGTGGAGCAGTTGATGGTTGGGATTTCAAAAATTATGTTCTTGGCACGATGTTTTATCGTTATATCTCCGAAAACCTGTGCAATTACATAAACAGCGGTGAGATTGAGGCTGGTAGTACTGATTTTGATTTTGCAAAAATGTCGGATGATGTTGCAGAAGAAGCAAGAGAGGGACTGGTAGAGGAAAAAGGATTTTTTATTCTTCCAAGCGAGCTTTTCTGTAATGTCCGTGCAAATGCTGCGAATGATGAAAATTTGAATGAAACACTGGAACGTGTGTTCCGCCACATTGAGGAATCAGCAAAAGGAAGCGAAGCAGAAAGCGACTTTGCCGGATTGTTTGATGATTATGATGTAAACAGTAATAAACTGGGTTCTACAGTAGCAAAACGTAATGAAAAACTTGTAAAATTACTGAATGGCGTTGGCGAAATGAATCTGGGTGATGTGAAAGATCATTCCATTGATGCTTTTGGCGATGCGTATGAGTACCTTATGACCATGTACGCCTCCAATGCCGGAAAATCTGGTGGAGAGTTCTTCACCCCAGCAGATGTGTCCGAATTGCTCACACGCCTGGGTACAGTAGGAAAAACAGAAATCAATAAAGTGTATGATCCGGCTTGTGGTTCGGGATCATTGCTTTTGAAGGCTGAGAAAATTCTGGGAAAGGATGCTATCCGTAACGGATTTTATGGACAGGAGATCAATATCACAACATATAACTTATGCCGCATTAATATGTTCCTGCATGATGTTGGATTTGATAAATTTAATATAGCCTGTGAAGATACATTGCTCAGTCCTCAGCACTGGGATGATGAGCCATTTGAGCTGATCGTGTCTAATCCGCCTTATTCTATTAAATGGGCGGGAGATGAGAATCCGTTGCTCATTAATGATCCTCGTTTTGCCCCAGCAGGGGTTCTGGCACCGAAGAGCAAGGCGGATATGGCATTTATCATGCATAGCCTGTCATGGCTTTCCACTAACGGAACGGCTGCTATTGTATGCTTTCCTGGAATTATGTACCGTGGCGGTGCAGAGCAGAAAATTCGTAAATATTTGGTGGACAATAACTATATTGACTGTATTATCCAGTTGCCAAGTAATCTGTTCTTTGGAACTTCGATTGCAACTTGTATTATGGTGATGAAGAAGAACAAGGCAGATAATAAGACACTGTTTATTGATGCCACAAGCGAGTGTGTGAAGGTTACTAACAATAATAAGCTGACATTGGAGAATATTGATCGTATTGTGAATGTGTTTGCTAAACGGGAAGAGATAGAACATTTTGCACATCTAGCAAGCTATGAGGAAGTAGATGGTAATGACTATAATTTGTCTGTGTCTACTTATGTTGAGGCTGAGGATACTAGAGAGAAAATTGATATTGTGAAGCTGAATGCGGAAATTAAGGAGATTGTTGCTCGTGAGCAAAAACTTCGGGAAGAAATTGATAAGATTATTGCAGAAATAGAGGGATAATTTTATGAGAGGAGAAAAAGAACAACAGTGTCTTAATATTATCAGAGAAGCTATATTTACTAATAAAGGACAGACGATATATCATCCATTTACAGGAAAAACATACCAAGAAGTTTCAGACAAAGAATTTGAAGAGGAACAAATATGGTTTACCAGTTGTGAATGCACAAAGAATTACTTTGGATTGTGTAAAGAGGATAGAAATGAAATCGAACAAATATTGAGAATGGCAAAACCTAATACAAATTTAAATGATTTCCCAGATTTTGTATTTAACAAAGGATTTATTGAACATTTTCAAATTACTTCATCGCAAATTAACAAAAAGGGAGCTGTTCATATAAGAAAACAGAGTGATTTCCAACGTAAAGTAGGTAATGAAATTGAAAAATTAGAAAAGAAGTGGGATACAGAACCGAGTTTTGATAAAGTGCGTTCAGAATCGTGGATATTTCAAAATCCGGTACATAGCTATGATTTTCGAATAAAATCATTTAAGCATAATTGGGAACACCACATGAAGAGTTATAAAAATTATTCGGGGGAAAAGCAAGTTGGCATTTTTATGATTGAATATCCAGAGATGGCATTAGCTATGACTGAGGATGTATATTGTGACTGGATTAACGGAATGTCAAATGGAGATATGAGAGAACCAGAAAAATATAAAGAATATCGTCTTAGTAGGGATAAGACATTATTAGAATACATTTATCAATTTAGAAATGAAATTAAATATATAATTTTTATTAATTATAGTAGATATGAGATTATATGTACGGAAAACATCCCATATCTCATAAAGTTAATGCCATGGAAATATGCTATTTATCCAATGCAAGTGATGACAGTATCAGGAATGTCAAATATTAGTGTACCGGTTGGAGCGGAAAAAGATGGAGAGACGGATACAACTTGAAGAATTAGTAAAAAAATTATGTCCGGATGGAGTAGTATATAAAGAATTGGGAGAAATTGCTCATTATACGAAGGACAGAATTGATGCAAGTAAAGTGGATGCAAATAATTATGTAGGAGTTGAAAATCTTCTTCAAAACAAACAAGGAAAAACACTTGCAAACAGCGTGCCGACGAGTGGTAAGGTTGTTCGGTTTGAAATAGGAGATATTTTGATAGGAAATATTAGACCGTATTTGAAAAAAATATGGTTATCGGATTATGCTCTTTGAACGACTGATTACCCATCTGACTGATTATCATTATCATGATTACTATGAATTGTCGATTGTACTGAGTTGTAAAAATGTAGTCTATCTGTGCAATGATACGGAATATCAGATCAAGGAAGGAGACATCGTCTTCAGCAATGTATTTGAACCGCATTGTTACCGGGAAGTAGGAACGGACGCCTATTGCGAACGCTTCAATCTGGGAATTGAATTTACCAGACTGATGCAGTTTTCCACAAAGGGGATCAATCTGTCTTCCATGTTTCAACAGTGTAATGCCAGCTATCCGATTATTCGGCTTCCATTTAAAAGTATGGTGAAATATTATGAGCTGATTGATGTCTATAAAAAGAAAGAGCTCAAATATAGCAGTGAACTGGTGCAGCGTGGACTGGTACAGCTCTTCCTGGCATATATCTATGAAGATGCGCGTCCATATATTGAGGTTGATACGAAGAATTCAGAAAGTGTGCAGACTGTAACGGTTATTATTGAGTATATTCAGAAGCATCTGAGTGAAAACATTACACTGGCGGAGCTGGCAAAGGAGGCCAATTATAGTATCTCTTATATTTGTTCTGCATTCCGGAGCGTGATGAATAAAACGATTAATAACTACATCAAAGAGAAGAGGCTTGATCTGGCTGTGCAGTATCTGAAGGCAGATATTCCGATCACGGAAGCGGCAGAGCAGGCTGGATTCAATAATTACAGCTATTTTTACAAAACCTTTAAAAGCGTATACGGAATCAGTCCTGTAGAATACCGGAATCGGACTTTGCAGGAAAATGATGAAAGATAACCTTATATTAATTCCTCTGAAAAAGCTTTTTGCATCATGCTTTCTTTTTTTTCGCAAGTGGACGGAACACCGTGATTCTTCCCAGAAAGCAGATAAACTGCATCATAATAATTCCTGCAAACACGCCGATGCTGTCGATTCCCACATCCTTTTTGGAAGGGCCGCGGCCGGCCACGAAGGACTGGTGATATTCATCCAATGCAGCAAATCCAACACAGATCATGCCGGCAAGGAGGGGAAGCCAGATTCCCCGGACACCGTACACATATAATGGAAAGGATACGGAGATGGCAAGAAGGAAATACTCTGTCATATGGGCCAGTTTGCGGACCGGATGATGGATTTCCTTGATATGCTGTTTGATTTCCGAAGAAGACCAGTGCAGATCAAAAGCGTCATTAGCAGTTTCGACGATGATTTCACTGACCTTGTAACTCAGATTCCCGGAAGTGGTGCCGTCCTGAGCGGAAAAGGAAAAGATGAGAGCTAACCTGCTGCGGGCCATTTCCCACGATCTCAGGACCCCTCTCACCAGCATTATCGGCTCCAGCACCGTCTATCTGGAAAATGAAGCCCACCTGACGGATATAGAGAAAAAATCTCTGGTGAGCCATATTTTAGAGGATTCCAACTGGCTGCTGAACATGGTGGAAAATCTGCTTTCTGTTACGAAAATTACAGGCGGTGCAACCAATCTGAAAAAGCAGGATGAAATCATAGAAGAAATTGTAGGTGAGGCTGTTGGTCGGATTCGCAAGCGTTTTCCAGATTCCGTTGTGAATGTTTCTGTTCCGGAGGAAATGCTGATTGTTCCCATGGATGCCACCCTGATCGAACAGGTGCTCATCAATCTGATGGAAAATGCCATTCGCCATTCCGGCAGTACCGCGCCGATTGGTGTAAAGGTATCCAGAAAAAAAAGCGGCGCAGTCTTTACCATATCCGACAACGGCAAGGGGATTGATCCCTCCCGTATCCCCGATATTTTTGACGGAAAAACCCAGCATGGCTCAAGTGATTCTTCCAGAGGAATTGGCATTGGTCTATCTATCTGTAAATCGATTATTCTTGCCCATGACGGTAAAATTTTTGCAAAAAATAATTTGAACGGCGGCGCAAGCTTCACCTTTGTTCTGCCAATGAAAGGAGAATCTGATTATGCCAAATAAAATCATGATTATCGAAGATGAGGATGCCATCAGCAACTTCATTGCAACCACGCTGAAGGCAAATGCCTATGCGCCTCTGCTTGCAAAAACAGCAGGACAGGCACTTTCCATGATACCCTCCCATTGCCCCGATTTGATTCTTCTGGATTTGGGCTTGCCGGATATGGATGGGATTGAAATTCTGAAAAAAATCAGAGAATGGTCTGCCGTTCCCGTCATCGTCGTTTCCGCTCGCGGGGAGGAATCCGATAAGGTTGAAGCCTTGGATTTGGGCGCAGATGATTATATTTCCAAGCCCTTCGGCACATCTGAGCTGCTGGCGCGTATCCGTACCGCCCTGCGTCACAGTGCAAAAAACAACGGCGGTGCAGTAAATAATGATGTATTCTCTACCAAGGGGCTGACGATTGATTTCGATAAGCGTAAAATCACTGTAGACGGCAAGGATGTTCATTTGACGCAGATTGAATTTAAAATCGTTTCCTTACTGGCAAAAAGCGCCGGACGCGTGCTTACATACGATTACATCATCACGGAGCTCTGGGGGCCTTATGCTGTAAAGGATAACCAGATTCTGCGCGTAAATATGGCGAATATCCGCAGAAAGCTGGAGAAAAACCCTGCCTCCCCCGAATATATCTTTACTGAGGTCGGCATCGGCTACCGCATGGTAGATACCCCTTGATTTACTTATCAGAATTTACAGACGAAATAAAAAAGCCTTGGCTCATCTTTCAGAACCAAGGCTTTTTGTGTTTTCTTTTTGGATTATCTGTGGTCTACTTCGTACATGTGTGCAATCAGGTCAACAACCTTATTGGAGTAACCCCATCGTTATCGTACCAAGCAATCAGTTTTACAAAGTTATCATCCAGAATGATACCTGCTTTTGCGTCGAAGATACAGGTATTGGATTCACCCAACATATCGGAGGAAACAACCTCATCCTCTGTGTATCTTACGATACCCTTCATGTAGGTTTCGGATGCTTCTTTTACCTTTTCACAAATCTGTTCGTATGTAGCAGGAGTTTTCAGTCTTGCTGTCAGGTCAACAACAGATACATCATTTGTAGGCACACGGAAGGACATACCTGTCATTTTGCCCTTCAGTTCGGGAATTACACGACCTACTGCCTTTGCAGCGCCTGTTGTGGAAGGAATGATGTTGTTGAATACAGAACGACCGGTTCTCCAGTCGCGTCCTGCACGCGCGTCAACAGCCTTCTGTTTTGCAGTTGCGGAGTGGATGGTGCTCATCAGACCCTGTTCGATACCGAACGCGTCGTTTACGATTTTAACCAGAGGTGCCAGGCAATTTGTTGTACAGGATGCGTTGGAAACGATATCCATATCCTTTGTGTATGTCTGGTGGTTTACGCCAACAACGAAAGTAGGCATAACCTCATCCTTGGAAGGAGCTGTCAGGATAACCTTCTTTGCACCGCCGATTTTGTGCAGAGAAGCCTTTTCCATTGTATTGAATGCGCCTGTTGATTCGATGATGTATTCCGCGCCACATTCTGCCCACTGAATCAGAGAAGCGTCGCTTTCGCTGAAGATGTGGATTTTCTGACCGTTTACAATCAGGCAGTTTTCGCCGATTTCGATATCGCCGTCAAAGCGACCGAAGATAGAGTCATATTTCAACTGATATG
>OGEQ01001611.1_pt1 | contig 17754 bp, 16 predicted proteins | sample 1570731 | NCBI WGS metagenome assembly OGEQ01 (sample SAMEA2582132, study PRJEB24529) | metagenome | biome: Human gut stool | place: China | collected 2011
TGTGCGTATGGTCTACCAGGTTGCCAATGCCGTAAAGATCCCGGTCATCGGCATGGGCGGCGTCACCACCGCTGAGGATGCGCTGGAATTTATCCTTGCAGGCGCAACTGCAGTAGCAATCGGTACTGCAAACTTCCACGACCCATATGCAACTGTTAAAACAGTCGATGGCATTAAGGCATATATGGAAAAATATGGAATTGAAGATATTAACGAACTGATCGGTGCAGTGAAGTAATAAAACAGTCACATAAGAAATTTGGAAAAAATTGGAAAAATAAGGAGGGCATTACCATGGAAAGCTATAAGCAGGAATTTATTGAATTTATGGTAGAAAGCAATGTATTAAAATTTGGAGATTTCGTAACAAAGAGCGGAAGAAAGACTCCGTTTTTCGTAAACACAGGATTCTACCGCACAGGCGCCCAGCTCAGAAAGCTCGGCGAGTACTACGCAAAAGCGATCAATGATACATTCGGAACAGACTTCGATGTTCTCTTTGGACCGGCTTACAAGGGAATTCCGCTGACCGTTGCAACAAGCATGGCGATCAGTGAGCACTTCGGCGCAGACATCAAGTACTGCTCCAACAGAAAAGAAGTAAAAGACCACGGTGACAAGGGAATCCTTCTCGGCAGCCCGATCGCTGACGGTGACAAGGTCGTTATCATCGAGGACGTGACAACAGCGGGTACATCCATCGAGGAGACACTTCCGATCATCAAGGCGCAGGGCGATGTCGATGTTCTCGGCCTTGTTGTATCCGTAGACCGCTGCGAGAGAGGTAAAGGCGAGAAGTCCGCTCTTACCGAGATCCAGGAGAAATACGGTTTCCGCACAACAGCGATCGTAACCATGAAGGAAGTAGTTGAACACCTTTACAACAAAGAGTACAAGGGAAAAGTTATCATCGACGACACATTAAAAGCAGCGATCGACGCATACTATGAGCAGTATGGCGTAAAATAAGAAGGAGCGGTTTTATGGAAAAAATTTATAAGACCATGAGAAACACAGGGGCAGCGAGCATCGCGGTTGGAGTTATCGTTGCCTCTGTTGGACTTGCTGCCGGAATCATCGCGATCGTGAACGGGGCACTGCTTCTTAAGAGAAAATCTGAGATTACGTTTTAATCGGATCAGGGCGGTTTTAACGCGGCTGTGAAAACAAAAAGAGCGGTGAAGCATGCCTGAAAAGTGAAATGAACGGAGTGGGAGATGTGGCCTTTATGGCGGCATCTCCTTTCCTGCTTAAAAATTCGGAGAGTATCCGGAGAGAAGGACCACGAAACAGGAACCCCTGTTTTGGTGGGAATGGAGAATTTTGAAAATGAAAAAACACAGACATCGGATTCTCGGGGCGGTTCTTTTCGTCCTGTATCTGGTTCTGCTGACATATTTCCTGTTTTTCGCCGAAGAGATGGGGCGCAGCCCCGATGCGAGGGCCGAATATTCCTACAACCTGACCCTTTTTAAAGAGATTCGGCGCTTTCTTTTATACAGGAACATTCTTGGCTGGCGCGCGGTGTTCTTGAATATTTTCGGCAACGTGCTGGCATTTATGCCCTTTGGCTTTTTTCTGCCGGTCATCTGGGTGCGGACGAGACACTGGTATATCACAGTACTCTTAAGCTTTGCCATGAGTCTTCTTGTGGAGACAATGCAGCTTGTCGGCAAAGTCGGAAGCTTTGATGTGGATGACCTGCTCTTAAATACCATCGGTGGTTTTGCCGGGTATATTATTTTTGTCCTTGCGAGAGGCGTTTGGGAGAGATACAGTGGAACGAATCGGAAATAAAGTATCGTATATAAAAAAGCCGTTTGCAAAGAACAGTTTTGTGGCGGCAGGGCTCGCAGCGGCGGCACTTGTCTTTTATGCCGCCGCCATCAGCTTTTCGTACTATACCCAGGGGAATGCACCGCTTGCGGCTGCGGCTCTGGGGTTTTGCAGTATTATCATTGCGGTGTCATCGGTGGTCTATGGTGTATTTGCCATGATGGAGAAAGAGAAGAATTATCTTCTGGCGAAGATTAGCCTTGCGGCGGCGGGGATCCTGCTGCTGGTGTGGGTACTGATGATCGTGTTTGCGCTGTAAAGATGACAGGGCGGAACCGGGAACAGCGGTCCGGAGCGCATCTTTTTCAGGTGCGGAAAATGAACGTGAAATGGAGGCATGACACATGGAACAAGATCTGATCAGAGAGCGCTATGACCTTTCCATGGCGCGGATCCAGGAAATTCTGACGGAAGAGACGGTACCGGAAAACTACCGGGATTATTTTAGAAAAGTGACAGAGTTCATTATCCAGTGCGGCGAGGTCTTAAAGGCGAAAGAGGACGGAAGCCTGGATCAGATGACACTGGAAGAGGGAAGAACGTTAAACCATAAGCTTTATGCGGATGTTCTTCCTGAAAACTATGAGACAAGCTATACGAATCCGGCTTACGCGGTGAAGACGCTGGGGGAGGAGTACGGAAAGCTTCTTTCCTATCTCTATGCGGAGATCCGCGGGGATATCATTTACGCGTTTGAGGGACGTGTTCTGGATCTCGTGATCGGAAACGAGGCACTGATCGAGATCTACAATCTCTTTGAGGGCGAGACACTTCCGGCAGCGAAGGAGATCAAGGACGTGCTCTACTGGAGCGCCAGCGACTACTGTGATGTGACTCTGACTTACCGTGTACAGGAAGGCGTGGATCCAAAGCTTGACTTCGCGAAAAAGATCATCATGGAGAGTGACCTTTCCGATCTCTCGTATCTCTACCGGTTCGGTGCGTATATTTCCCCGGAAGAGGAGAAGACAGCGGCGTTCTTAAACAGCCTGCCGGAGGAAGAGATCAGGAAGATGGCAGATACCTATACTGACGGATATATCCGTGGATTTGAGGTCATGGGCCGGGATCTTTCGAAGAAGAAGACGGTGTCAGTGCGTTATCCGATCGGTTTTGAACGCATGGTACGCCAGGCAGTAAAAAATTTCGAGTCAGCGGGGCTTTCGGTGATCTTTTGCAGAAGTGCTGTGGGCAGCATCAACCGGAATCCGGCAGGACACAGCGGATACGCATCCTCTTCCCCGAACAGACAGTATGATTATGACCATCGTTATGACAGCGCAGTCTATATGGATAAGGCGTTCCGTGACCGGAAGATCGGTGTCTTAAAGACGGCCTACGAGCAGTATAAAGAGGACGCAGCCGCTTACGCGGGACCGGCGGTCATCGAGACCTTCGGCGAGCCGGGCTTTGAGCCAGTGAATAAGCCGGAGGCATGGGCGTTTACGGAGAAACAGCAGAACCTTTATCTGGAGTACAGGAATCTCTCTATGCCGGTGGTGAACGAATATATTCCGGGGGATGAGACGAGCTTTACGATCATCGCGTTCCCGGTTCCGGCAATCGGGGAACTGTTCCCGGAGATCTTTAAGGAGACGATCCGGATCAACACCCTGGATTACGAACTTTACCGTGACATGCAGCAGAAGATCATTGATGTTCTCGATACGGCGGAGTATGTGGAGATCACCGGAAAAGGGGAGAACCAGACGAACATGCAGGTCCAGCTGGCTGCGATTTCCAACCCGGAAAAGCAGACGAAGTTTGAGAACTGTGTGGCGGATGTAAATATTCCGCTTGGCGAGGTGTTCACTTCCCCGAAGCTTGCGGGAACGAACGGAATCTTAAATGTGGGAACGGTTTATATCGGAGATATCCAGTACCGGAACCTCCGCATGGAATTCAAGGACGGCCGTGTGGTTTCAGCGGTATGCGATAACTTCGTGGAAAATGGAGTGATCGATCAGGAAGCCGGACACCGTCTCATTGTGCAGGGAATCATGAACGGTCACGAGACGCTGCCCCTCGGTGAGTTTGCCATCGGAACGAACACGACGGCTTACGCGATGGCGGAGAAGTTTGGAATTCTGGACCGTCTGCCGATCCTTATCGTCGAGAAGATGGGACCGCACTTTGCAGTTGGCGACACCTGCTACAGCTGGTCTGAGGACAGCCCGATGTACAATCCGGACGGCAAGGAGATGATCGCGAGAGACAACGAAGTTTCTATATTAAGGAAGGAAGATGTCTCGAAGGCGTACTTCGGCGTCCACACGGATATCACGATCCCATATAAGGAGCTGGAGAGAATTTCCGCAGTCCATACAGACGGAACGAAGACAGATATCATTCTGGACGGAAGGTTTGTTCTGGCGGGGCTGGATGAATTGAATAGGCCGCTGGATGAAAAATAAGAAAAAGTTGTAACTGTGAAGATACAGAATCGTTACAAAAAGTTTTATCAGACTGCAAAACCGGAATAGCATAGAGAAAATTATGAACACAGTGGTTATGCAGCTGATGACAGGACACCTTGAAATATGTAATTCATTTATGTATTTCAGGGTGTTTTTACATAATTACACTGAGTGTGGACACCTGTGATTCCAGGAAAAGCCGCTGACAGACCGATGGATGGGAAGAATATTATATTTTGCAGTATCACATCACTGCATGAAGTTGGCAGAATCTACGGATTCCTACTTGACGCGCATAAAAAAACCTTGTATTATGATTGATAAGGAAATATTGTTACTAAAAAGCTATTTATTAGAATGACTTATCAATAATCGTTACACTCATAAGGAGAAAAAACAATGGCAAAAGTTGGAATTGTAATGGGCAGTGACTCTGATATGCCGATCATGGCACAGGCTGCCGAGGTACTGGAACAGTTTGGTATTGATTTTGAAATGACGATCATTTCCGCTCACAGAGAGCCGGATACATTTTTCGAGTACGCGAAGAGCGCCGAGAGCAAAGGCATGAAGGTCATTATCGCCGGCGCAGGCAAGGCAGCTCATCTTCCGGGTATGTGCGCAGCGATCTTTCCGCTTCCGGTCATCGGAATCCCGATGAAGACTTCTGACTTAGGCGGCGTGGATTCCCTCTATTCTATCGTACAGATGCCGTCCGGAATCCCGGTAGCGACCGTAGCGATCAACGGAGGAAAGAACGCCGGAATCCTTGCGGCAAAGATCCTTGCGGCATCCGATCCGGAACTCCTTGAAAAATTAAAAGCTTATTCCGAGAAGATGAAGACGGAAGTTGAGAGCAAGGCTGAGAAGCTCGACAAGATCGGATACAAAGAGTATCTTGCTTCCATGAAAAAATGACAAGTAATAGAGATATTAAAAACAGAGTTCCCGCAGACAGAAAAGGGAGTAGCTGCCGGGCATTGTGTTTCCAGCAGGGTCTGATGAAGACACAGTGTAAACTCATATAAGCATAAAAAATATAGAAATCGGGACATGATCGCGCATGCAGCATGCAGAATGTGCAGAGAATGTCCGAGAACATAAGATTCTCCAGGAGGAAATACATATGGATTACAAGAAAGCCGGAGTTGATATCGAGGCTGGTTACAAGTCTGTAGAACTGATGAAAGAGCATGTTAAGAAGACCATGCGTGAGGAAGTTTTAGGTGGTCTTGGCGGATTTTCCGGTGCATTCTCCCTCGCAAAGATCAAAGATATGGAGGAGCCGGTCCTTCTTTCCGGTACTGACGGATGTGGAACAAAGGTGAAACTTGCGATGATCATGGACAAGCATGACACCATCGGTATCGACGCAGTTGCCATGTGTGTCAACGATATCGCGTGTGCAGGCGGTGAGCCGTTATTCTTCTTAGACTATATTGCATGCGGCAAGAACTATCCGGAAAAGATCGCGGATATCGTAAAAGGTGTTGCGGAAGGCTGTCTCCAGTCTGAAGCTGCCCTGATCGGCGGTGAGACCGCAGAGCATCCGGGTCTTATGGCAGAGGATGAGTATGACCTTGCAGGTTTCTCCGTTGGCGTCTGCGATAAAAAGGATATGATCACAGGTGAGGATCTTCAGCCGGGTGATGTGCTGATCGGAATGGCTTCCACAGGCGTTCACTCCAACGGTTTCTCTCTTGTCCGCAAGGTATTTGAGAAAGAGATGACTGCGGAGGGCTTAAATACATATTACGACGAGCTTGGAAAGACTCTTGGTGAGACACTTCTCGCTCCGACAAGAATCTATGTGAAAGCTTTAAAGAACGTGAAAAAAGCAGGCGTTACCGTAAAGGCATGCAGCCATATCACAGGCGGCGGCTTCTACGAAAATGTTCCGCGTATGTTAAAAGATGGCGTCCGCGCTGTGATTCATAAAGACAGCTACCAGATCCCGCCGATCTTCCCGCTGATGCAGAAAAAGGGCGAGATCGATGAGAAGATCATGTACAATACCTTCAACATGGGAATCGGCATGGTCGTTGCAGTCGCTGAGGAAGATGTCCGCACAGCGATGGCAGCCATGAAAGCAGCAGGAGATATCCCGTACATCATCGGATCCATCGAGGCAGGAGAAAAGGGAGTGACCTTATGTTAAGAGTCGGCGTTCTTGTTTCCGGCGGAGGAACGAATCTTCAGGCGATCCTGGATGCCATTGACGCTGGAACGGTCCGCAATGCGAAGGTAGAGGTCGTTATCAGCAATAACGCAGGCGCGTTTGCTTTGGAGCGCGCGAAAAAGCATGGGATTCCGGCTGAGTGTCTTTCCCCGAAGGATTTTGCGTCCAGGGAGGAGTTCAATGAGGCACTGGTTGCTAAAATCGATTCCTATGAGCTGGACCTCATCGTGCTGGCAGGATATCTCGTGAAGATCCCGGCAGCCATGATCGAAAAATACAGAGATAAGATCATCAATATCCACCCGTCTTTGATTCCGTCCTTCTGCGGTGTCGGCTTCTACGGATTGAAGGTCCATGAGGCTGCTCTTCGGAGAGGTGTAAAGATCACCGGTGCGACGGTACATTTTGTGGACGAGGGAATGGATTCCGGTCCGATCATCTTACAGAAGGCTGTTGAAGTGGAAAAAGGTGACACGCCGGAGGTCCTTCAGCGCCGCGTCATGGAACAGGCAGAGTGGAAGATCCTGCCGAAGGCCATCGACATGATCGCAAACGGAGAGATCTGATACAGGATAGAAGACAGCCGTTCCTGGCTGCGCGGGGCGTATACAGGAACGGCTTCACTGATAAGCAGGAGGAAAAACGAATGAAGGTTTTAATCGTTGGCAGCGGCGGAAGAGAGCATGCGATCGCATGGAAGGTCGCACAGAGCAAGAAGGTCGATAAGATCTACTGTGCCCCGGGCAATGCAGGTATTTCTGAAGTAGCGGAGTGCGTGCCGATCGGTGCCATGGAATTTGATAAATTAGTTGCTTTCGCGAAAGAAAAAGAGATCGATCTTACCGTGATCGGTATGGACGATCCGCTTGTAGGCGGAATCGTTGATGTCTTCGAGAAAGAGGGACTCCGTGTATTCGGACCGAGAAAGAACGCGGCGATCCTCGAGGGTTCCAAGGCATTCTCTAAGGACCTTATGAAGAAGTACAATATCCCGACAGCGGCTTATGAGACATTTACAGACCCGGAAAAGGCGCTGGAGTATCTTGAGACCGCAAAGATGCCGATCGTACTGAAGGCAGACGGTCTTGCGCTTGGAAAGGGCGTTCTGATCTGCCAGACATTGGAAGAGGCAAAAGAGGGCGTTAAGACCCTGATGATGGATAAGAAGTTCGGCTCCGCGGGTGATGAGATCGTTATCGAGGAGTTTATGACAGGACGTGAGGTATCCGTACTGTCCTTCGTGGATGGAAATATCGTAAAGATCATGAGCTCTGCCCAGGACCACAAGCGTGCAAAGGACGGCGATCAGGGCTTAAATACCGGCGGTATGGGAAACTTCTCCCCAAGCCCGTTCTACACAAAAGAAGTCGACGAGTTCTGTAAGAAATATATCTATCAGGCTACCGTTGATGCCATGAAGGCAGAGGGAAGACCGTTTAAGGGCGTTATCTTCTTCGGACTTATGCTGACACCGGACGGACCGAAGGTTCTCGAGTACAACGCGAGATTCGGCGACCCGGAGGCGCAGGTCGTTCTCCCAAGACTGGAAAACGATATTGTGGACGTCTTCGAGGCATGTATCGACGGAACGCTCGATCAGGTCGACTTAAAGTTCGACAATGACCGCGCGACAGTATGTGTGATCTTAGCGTCCGACGGCTACCCGATAGAGTATAAAAAAGGATTCCCGATCGAGGGACTTGAGAAGTTCAAGGGAAAAGACGATTACTATGTCTTCCACTCCGGCACAAAATTCAACGAAAACGGTCAGATCGTCACCAACGGCGGCCGTGTCCTCGGTGTGACCGCCACCGGAAAAGATCTGAAGGAAGCCAGAAAGAAGGCTTATGAGGCTACGGAATGGATATCATTTGAGAATAAGTATATGAGACATGATATTGGTAAGGCGATCGAAGAGGCGTAAGCCGATTGTGATGTGTGAAAAAGTATAGGAGGAAGACCTTTTGTGGAGAGATTCGTGAAGGGTCTTCCTTTTTAATATCCGGATTTTTACTGCGAATTTATGGCACGTATGTTATAATTTTATAATTGAAAGATCGTGGAAAGGGGATTCTTATGGCAAAGAAATTAGAAGAGGAATGCGGAACAAAAGTTTTGATGAATGTACCGGAAGTGGATCAGGTGGATCTTTCGGCGTTTTCTGAGGGAAAGGCGAAGGAGACGAGGAGATTTCATGAGAGTATTCCGGCGTATAACCGGACACCTCTGGTGCAACTGCGGGGGCTTGGCGGCAAGCTTGGTGTAAAAGGAATCTTTGTGAAGAACGAGGCGGAGCGGTTCGGGATGAAGGCGTTTAAGGGACTGGGCGGAACGTATGCGATGTTTCGGATCCTGTGCCGGGAGCTGGGGCTTGATCCAGGAAAGGTGGATTTTTCGGAATTTCAGAAAGCGGATGTGCGGGAAAAGACTGCGAAGTACACGTTTGTGACGGCGACGGATGGAAACCACGGAAAGGGCGTTTCCTGGGCTTCCGGGCTCTTTGGGGCACATGCTTACGTCTATATGCCGAAAGGCACCGTAAAGGCCCGTGAGGAGGCTGTACGGCAGGCTGGTCCGGCGGAGGTGACAGTCACAGACTGGAATTACGATGATACGGTAAAATACGCGAAGAAGATGAGTGAGGAGCACGGATGGTTTCTGATCCAGGATACTTCCTGGGACGGATATGAGGAGATCCCAGGCTGGATTATGGACGGGTATCTTACCATGGCGTCGGAGGCGGCGGAGCAGACCGAGGCAGCGGGAGAGATTCCGACCCATGTGTTTTTGCAGGCAGGCGTCGGCTCCATGGCGGGGGCTGTCGCGGGATATCTTGTAAACCATTACGGGGAGAAGGCACCGAAGATCATGATCGTGGAACCGGACGTGGCGGATTGTATTTTCAGATCCGGGGAAGCGGGGGAACTTTGCTCGGTGGACGGAGCGCCGGAGACCATCATGGCGGGATTAAACTGCGGAACACCGTGTAAATCTATCTGGCCAGTGTTAAAATCGGTTCCTGCGGCTTACGTTACCTGTAAAGACTATGCGGCTGCCCATGCCATGCGGGCATACGCAAAGCCGGCGGGGGATGATCCGGTGATCGTATCCGGCGAATCCGGGGCATCGACTATGGGAGCTGTACTGATGCTGTTGGAACGCCCGGAACTTGAGGCTGCGAGAAAGGCGCTGGGACTTGGAGCGGATTCCGTGATCCTGCTGATCAACACGGAAGGTGATACGGATCCGGTGTCCTATCGGAATATTGTGGAGTGCGGGGCGTATCCGTTGCCGTAAGTCTAACAACAGAGTGATCGAGGGTACGGTACACGTGCAATGTCAGTAACTGATCGAGTGGTGAAATCGCGAAATAATGAAGCACTCTCTTTACACATATCAAACTAGTGGGTATAATGGTATCTGGTCAATTGAAGTACAGACAGGATTGGAGTTAGATATGTTAAATCAGTTCTCGAGAACACAGCTCCTTTTAGGAGCGGAAAATATGGACCGTCTCGCGAAGGCAAAGGTGGCGATCTTTGGCATCGGCGGAGTCGGCGGATATGTGGCTGAAGCGCTGGCGAGAAGCGGAGTCGGCTCTTTTGTGCTGGTGGATGACGATAAGGTCTGCCTCACGAACATCAACCGACAGATCATCGCGACGAGAAAGACCATCGGACAGTACAAGGCGGAGGTCATGCGTGACCGGATCCTGGAAATCAACCCGGACGCCCAGGTGGAGGTCAGAAAGTGCTTTTACCTTCCGGAAAACGCCGACGAATTTGATTTCACGGAGTATTCCTATGTGGTGGATGCTGTGGACACCGTGACAGCAAAGCTTGAGATCATCATGAGAGCCATCAGCTGTGAGATTCCGGTCATCAGCAGCATGGGGGCAGGAAACAAGCTGGACCCGACACAGTTCCATGTGGCAGATATCTATAAGACCAGCATGTGTCCGCTTGCGAAGGTCATGCGCCGCGAGTTAAAGAAGCGCGGAGTGAAGAAATTAAAGGTGGTTTATTCCACAGAGCCTCCGGTAGAGCAGCAGGAAGACATGAGCATCAGCTGCCGGAAAAACTGTATCTGCCCGCCGGGCGCAAAGCATAAATGCACCGAGCGCCGCGCAATTCCTGGAAGTATCGCGTTTGTTCCGTCCGTTGCGGGACTGATCCTGGCGGGGGAGGTCGTGAAGGATCTCTGTGTGATGCCGCCGAAGAAAGCGGAGCAGCAGGAGAACGCGTAGTTTTCTTTGGGGCAGCATGAATTTAAACTGCATTTAGAAAGATGAAAAAGGATACCAAAAGGTCGGCACTCATAAAACAGCATAGAGTTGTTTTCGAGAAACGGCATAGCTTCAGCTATGCCGTTTCTCCGTTTTACAGGTCAGCGAGCAAGGACGCGGGGAGTATCCCCACAAGGTCATAGGAAATGTCAATCTGCTGTTCCCTATATCCGCTTAACTTGTCGGGAGCGTGAACATATACCGCCTTTATCATGTCATTCAAGACAGCGGGCGTCAGCTCGTCCAAATCAAGATACTTCCGTACCTTGCCGATAAACCTGTCAATGTTTTCTGCCTGTTCTTCCTGCTGTATCATTTCTTCATTCAGTTGCAACAGCTTTTCCCGCAGTTCTTCCCGCTCCTGCTCGTAATCGTCAGAGAGCATTTGAAATCTGCTGTCAGAAAGTTTCCCGTTGGCGTTATCTTCGTAAATACGCTTGAATAGCCTGTCCAATTCCTCAATGCGCCGTTCCGCTTGTGTAAGCTGTCTTTTCTTCGCCGCAAGTTCCTTTCTAAAACAATGATGTACCTGTCAATCAGCATTTTACGGGAGTAAGCAGATAGGTTCATGGTCGGTATCTGCCTCATTTTTTCCTCAATCAACGTCCGTTCGTCCTCCGTCACTCGGACAATGATGTGCACGTTCCGTTTTCTATTTTCCATTCGCAGTTCTCCTTTCACTACCTACAACACCACAGGAGGCGGTTTTGCCAAAGTTTCAGAGAAAGATTTTTCAAAAAGTTTTCTTACTTCTTAATACGGAGAAAATCGAAAAATGCCAATTCTATAATGCAAAATTTTCAAACTATTGACAAAGCGCCCTCTTTACTGTATCATATAACAGTGATATATAACGATGTTATATGAGAGGAGTGAGTTAATGAATGAAGTAGAGCAGACGACATTACACTTAATTCTTTCAGCCGCCATGCAGGAATTTCTTGAAAAAGGTTTCAAGTCTGCTTCCTTGAGAAACATCGTCAAAACAGCAGGGGTAACAACAGGGGCATTATATGGCTACTACGACAGCAAAGAGGATTTATTTGAAGCATTGGTAGGTAAACATTACAACTTTTTGTTAGATTGCTTTCGCAAGGCGCAAAAAGAATTTGCAGAAATCCCGCCGGAGGAACAGCCTGACAATCTTACCTCTACTTCCGGCGAGTGTATGTATGAAATGCTTTTGTACGCCTATGAACACTTGAATGAATTTAAGCTCATTCTTTGTTGTTCCGAGGGAACGCGCTTTTCAAAGCTGATTGACGAAATGGTGGAAATAGAAACAAATGCAACACATGATTATTTCAAGGTGCTTGAAAGGTTGGGCAGGCCGGTTCCCTCGATTGATAAACGGTTAGAGCATATTTTGATTACTGGAATGTTCAACACTTTTTTTGAATTGATTATACATGAAATGCCGCTTGAAGAAGCAAAGCATTATCTAAAAGAAATGCGGGCTTTTTACACCGCAGGGTGGATGAAAATTATGGGGCAATAAGCCCTATAATTTTTACATGTAAGTTAGTTATTGCTAACTCAAAAAGTGGATATTTGAGGTTTCCATAATCTCTTTTATCATAAAAATTTTAAGGAGGTTTTTCAATGAAAAAACAGTCTAATCTATCAAGATTGATGGGTTATGCCGGAGGGCATAAAATATTGACCTATCTTTCCTGGGTACTGTCAGTCATGAGTGCGCTATTGGCTCTTGTGCCGTTTTGGTATATATGGCGTATCATTCACGACATACTGGAAGTTTCCCCGGATTTTTCAAAAGCGGGGAATGTTACAAGCTACGGTTGGTCTGCCGTATTGTTTGCGGTTATCTCTATTGTTGTCTACATAGCCGCTTTGATGTGTTCGCATTTGAGCGCGTTCCGGGTTGCCGCAAATATCCGAAAAGAGCTTATGCGGCATATCACAGCCCTGCCGCTGGGGGTAACAGAAAAGTACGGAAGCGGCAATCTGCGAAGGATTGTCAACACCTCAAGTGCCGCAACGGAAACCTATCTTGCACACAGGCTGCCCGACAAAGCGGGAGCGATTGCTACCCCCATAGGGCTGCTCTTTCTACTGCTTGCTTTCGATTGGCGGTTAGGGCTTTTGAGTCTTGTTCCCGTTGTGCTTGGCTTTTTGATTATGATGAAAATGACCGGAAAAGACATGGCGCAGAGAATGGAACAATACCAAAATTCACTTTCCGACATGTCAAATGAAGCCGTTGAATATGTACGGGGTGTACCCGTAGTAAAGACGTTCGGGCAGACAATCTTTTCTTTCAAACGCTTCAAAGATGCGATAGACAATTATGAAGCATGGGTAATTGCGTACACAAAGGGGTTGCGTCTGCCCATGATGTTCTATACAACGGCAATCAACGGCGTATTCGCGTTTCTGATTGCCGGCGGTATTCTCTTTACAAGGGGCGGCGTAACAAATGAACTGCTGCTAAACCTTATCTTTTATATTGTGATTACTCCTGTCATTGGTACAACACTCACAAAAATTATGTTTATGAGCGAGGACGCAATGATTGTAGGGGACGCATTAGGCAGAATTGATGAAGTGCTAAACGAAAAACCATTGTCTGAAAGCACCGTGAATAATACCCCTAAAGACAATGGAATTGCATTAGAACACGTTAGCTACAGCTATGACGGAGAAAAAAACGCGCTGAATGATGTGTCACTTCGGGTTGCACCGGGACAGGTGATTGCATTGGTAGGTGCGTCCGGCGGCGGCAAGACGACCCTTGCAAATATTGTAACAAGATTTTTTGACCCGCAAAAAGGGCGCATACTGATAGGGAATATCGACATACGCGACATTCCAAAGGAAACATTGATGAATAAGGTGTCCTTTGTATTTCAGAATAGCCGTCTTATCAAAGCGTCCATATTGGAAAATGTGCGTATGGCAAAGCCTGACGCTACACGTGAAGAAATCGCTCATGCACTGGAAGTTGCACAATGCCTGGATATTATCGAAAAATTACCGAATGGCATTGATACGGTTGTGGGTACAAACGGCGTGTACCTGTCCGGCGGTGAACAGCAAAGAATAGCGATTGCCCGCGCAATTTTGAAAAATGCGCCTATCCTAATTCTGGATGAAGCGACCGCATTTGCTGACCCCGATAATGAGGTGCGTGTACAGAAGGCTTTATCTGCTCTCTCAAAGGGAAAAACTGTTATTATGATTGCACACAGGCTATCGTCAATCACAGGTGTTGATTGTATTTATGTAATGCAAGACGGCGAGATTGTCGAGAGCGGCACGCATAATGAGTTGATAGAGAGAAACGGCATATTTGCAAGAATGTGGAAGAATTATTCCGAAGCAGCAGAATGGAAAATTGCAAAGGAGGTAACAGCATGATTAAAACATTGCAAAGACGATTTGCGTTATCAAGACAAGGAGCTGTCGATTTGATAAAAGGTTGTATTGCCTGCGTTTTGCAGGATATATCGTTTATGCTTCCGGTGGGGCTGCTCTATAATTTTGTCATTGACACCATGAACGGGGGCGTAAATGGAAGCCGCATTGCTTTCTATGGGGTTGACGTTTTGGTTTGCTTATACCTTATCTTTGTTGCAACTTGGTTTCAATATAACGCCACCTATTTAGCAACTTATGTGGAAAGCGGAGTAAGACGCATTTCGTTAGCAGAGCAGCTCCGCAAAATCCCCTTATCCTTTTTTGGAAAAAAAGACCTTGCCGATTTAACAAATTCCATTATGGGCGATTGTGCCACACTTGAACAGGCATTTTCCCATTATGTACCCGCTTTGGCAGGCTCCCTTGTTTCAACAACGTTGATTGCAATTTGTCTTTTTTCTTATGATTGGCGTATGGCTCTTGCGGCTGTTTGGGTTTTGCCGATTGCATTTACAATCGTATTCTTTTCAGCCCGCATACAGGAATATTTCAACCGTAAATCCGTAGCGGCAAATGTCGCGCTTGAAAGTGGCGTACAGGAGTGTATCGAGAGTTTACAGGACTTAAAGGCGAACAATGCAGAAGAAAGCTATCTGAAAGGACTGGACAAGAAAATTGATGATGTGGAAAAGCGGCACATTATAACAGAACTTGGAACGGCACTTTTTGTTGTTTCCTCAACATTGATATTAAAGTTTGGAATTGCTACGGTTGCGCTTGTAGGCTCTGCGCTGCTCATTCAAGGGGAGATTGATATTCCGCTGTTCTTTCTATTTCTGCTTGTAGCCTCAAGGCTGTATGCCCCGCTGGAGGGCGCATTGCAAAACCTTGCCGCAGTCATATCCACAAAAACGAACATAGACCGCATGAATGAAATCCTTGACCAGCCAATTCAGACGGGCGGCAATACACTAACAAATAAAGGCTATGATATTGTGTTCGACCATGTAGGATTTGCTTATAATACCGGGGAAACCGTATTGAAAGATGTGTCCTTTACGGCAAAGCAAGGAGAAGTTACCGCTTTAGTCGGACCGTCCGGCGGCGGCAAAACTACGGTGTCACGTCTTGCCGCCCGGTTTTGGGATATAAGCAAAGGCAATATCACTGTCGGCGGTATGGATATATCGAAAATAGAGCCGGAAACACTGTTATCACTGTACTCTATCGTGTTTCAAGACGTGACGCTGTTTAACAATACAATCATGGAAAATATCAGAATAGGCAGAAAGGACGCAACAGATGAAGAAGTGATTGCAGCGGCAAGATTAGCAAATTGTGAAGAATTTGCGGCAAAGCTCCCGGACGGTTATCACAGTATGATTGGTGAAAACGGCTGCGAACTGTCCGGCGGTGAAAGGCAGCGTATTTCAATCGCCCGCGCTTTCCTCAAAAATTCCCCTATCATCTTACTTGACGAAGCAACGGCAAGCCTTGATGTAGAGAATGAAACATTGATACAGGCTGCCTTGTCAAGGCTGATAAAGGATAAGACCGTACTTGTTATCGCCCACCGTATGCGTACCGTAAGCGGCGCGGATAAAGTAGTTGTGCTTTCAGACGGTTCCGTTGCCGAACAGGGAACGCCAGAAAAACTGATGAACACAGGCAAAATTTATCCGCATATGGTAAAGCTGCAAATGATTAGCGGGGATTGGGGCATTTAGTATGAATAACGAATGGATAATATGTCCCATATGCCACAGCAAAACAAGGTTGAAGATACGGAACGATACTGAACTGAAAAACTTTCCCCTATACTGCCCAAAATGCAAGCAGGAAACTCTTATTAGCGTACAACAAATGAATATATCAGTTATCATAGAGCCAGACGCAAAGACGCAGAGCCGATAACACGCAGGTTTGAAATGTGGTTATCGGCTCTTTCTTTTTTGACAACCTATGCGATTGCTGACAGATTGCAACTCAGGCGACAGTTTTATGAAGATAAAGCCGCCGTTCTCCTTTTGCAAAATTGGATTTACGGGGACGTGATAAAGTCGCCCATTTTTAGGGACATGGCGGTATCTTTGGAGGTATCGTCATGTCCATTTTATGTCAACACGGTTTTCCAATCAGTAGCCTATTAAAAAAAGCTCTTTCCTGCCTATGGGATATTGCGGCTATCAAGAGGAACTTTTACATCATCATAAATGCCCTACTACATCATATAGCATAACCGCCTGTTCAGTTTTTCGCTGCACAGGCGGTTTTGTTATAGCCCTCATTCCAAACGGAAAGGGGGTGAGAATGATGTTATCCACAGAATACAGAGAAAGTATCGAACGCCGCTTTCACGCATTTTGCAAAGCCGTATTGCACAATGAAGCCTGTAATTATTACAGGGAAAGGAAACACAGAACGCAGCGCGAGATATCCTTTGGATACTTGCAAGAGAACACGTCTTTTGCGCCTCACAGTGTAGACGAATACTTTGTCTTGCAGGACAAGTCGACTGCCTTTGCAGTCAACGGGCAGACGGTTATTATTGACAGCGAGAAGTTAGCAAAAGCCTTGTTGTGCCTATCGGAGCGTCGGCGGGAAATTATCCTTATGCGCTATTATCTGCAATTAAGAGATAAGCAGATTGGGGCGTTATTGGGAAAGCCACGCACAACGGTCAACGATCAGAAAAACGCAGCTTTGAAACAGTTGCGGACAGAAATGGAGAAGATGAATGATGAGGAACAGCAAATACAACCTTGTTCCCTATGAAGTGATTGAAAGAGCAATCACAGGCGATACCGCCGCGCTCCTTGCGGTACAGGAACGGCACAAAGCCTATATCGGCAGACTAAGCGGAGGGAAATATGAAGGAGCGATTAAACGAAAAGCTGCTCATGGCTGTTATGAAGTTCCGACTGGACTATCAACCACCGAGCAAATAGCAAAGCCATGAAAAAACGTCAAGGGTCAAGATAAACGGGCTGCGCCCGCCCTTGATGGCTTTTCATGTCCTTGCCATGGGACAATCAAGAGGGCGCAAACGGATAGACCGCTTGCGCCCTCTCTAAATTATGGGGGTTTCTGTTGCGCAGTAGGGTTTGAAAAATCCTGTATTCATGCGGCTTTGCAAAAGCAAAGTGAGTGGCGGCAAGGGGAATACTCATACCCCTCAAAATGGCGTTCTACTGCGTAACAAAACGGACATATCGCCGTTTAGACGATACGCCCGTTTTGCTTTGCCCCCTGTATGGCAGCTACCCTGTTTCAGTTTGTTGTGATACTGTTTTATGAGTAGCTACCAAAGAGGTGTCCTTTTTTATTTACGCGAGCAACGAGCCAAAGTCCATGATTGAATGAGACCTTGGAGACTGCCGCAATAACTTGAGAAGATCGCAAAGCGTGCTCCTCATAGTTTATACGGACAAGAAGATAAAGTTCAGACTCGCATGAGCATCAGAGTGGCTGGGTACCAGCGTCGTTTGTCCAGGGAACCGAAACAGGGGGGATCAGCCGCGATAACCTGAGGAGCTTAAAATAGCTGCGTATTTTTTACCTCATAATATAACTGATAATTCATTCCCACATACGAGCTATTCATCACGAAAAACGCATGAGTAAATAAATTGTGAACATGCCCCTTTTCTGGTAAAATT
>OGEQ01001613.1_pt1 | contig 17740 bp, 13 predicted proteins | sample 1570731 | NCBI WGS metagenome assembly OGEQ01 (sample SAMEA2582132, study PRJEB24529) | metagenome | biome: Human gut stool | place: China | collected 2011
CGGCACTCATCAAAAGGCGACGGGTACGCTTAATGGCTTTCTTCGCTTCCTCGCGTGACATGCAGGTATAGGACTGCGTGATCACGTAATCGCAGGGGGCGTAAAGAAGGGAGTCCATCATCCCCGTGGCGGTCTCTTCGGAGAACTCTTTAACCTCCAGCCCCCGGAAATATTGCGTACCGTTGGCGTGGTTTATCTGCCCGGATTCAGCCGAAAAGAACAACGCCGCCGCCCCCATCACGTCATAGGCCGGGGTACGGGTGACGCGCACTTTTCGCCACTGGTGCGTTAGCAGATATTCATAGAAAGCCAGTTGCGACGAAAACACCGCGTTTCCTTCGGTAAACGTACCGAGAGGTCGCGCACCATAGCGCGACAGCGCGGTATCGAGCGTGCTTTTTATTTCCAGCATTTCCAGCAAAGCACCGTCCAGCTCCTTTAGTTTCTGGCTGTCTTTCATCCGTTTGCGTTCTGCTTTTTCAAGGCTGACAAACGGGCGATAGCAGACCGTCAGGAACAGGCGGTTGCGCCGGAACAGACCGACAGAAGCGTAGTAAAGACGGCTAACTTCATCGGCATACGGGTTGCCGGAATCTTTATGAAGATTGTCGGTAAACGTATTGCGGTCGTTATGGATATAGAAAGTAACTGGCATACCTTCGAATGAGCGGATTAGCCCGTGTAACTGGTTCGTCCCGAACTGGAGCGACTCGTCAGACTCGCAGTCGAACGGCGTTCCCATCAATTCCCAGGTGCAGTACAGATCGCTCTTAGGGGAACGAACCACATGCTGATGAATGTGCGATGAGTACGGGATGTACTTCTTGATGGTGGCACATTGATTTAGTTTCATGGCGTCGAGAAACTCCTTGATATCAACATCATCATGCTCAACGGGCATAAATGTTGTTGCGCCAAATAAACGGTTTGCTACCGGCTTTCCCTTCGCTCTCAGCCATACGGCAATCAGATTGAACCGCATCGGTTCATTTCTGGTAAGGGACTTCATCACCAGAAATTGCACAGGAAGTAAGAACAGGAGAGCGACGGAAGTCCAGATAGCAACGATGATGGTTACACCCGTGACAGCCAGCAGGGGCACCATTGGCACCCCCCACAGCGCCGCCGGGCGTTTCATTGCCTTGAGCAGCTTTGCCATATGTTCAGCCTCTTAGCTCATCAGCAGAGCGCCGATTTCACTGCCTCCGCCAATTAAAATGCCGCCAATGATGATGTAGCCGCACTGCGACAGGCTCTCGCCTTTCCACAGGGTCTTATAGCCAATCCAGATCACGGCCACGGTGATCGTGATTGCCGCCAGACCATGCAGCCCGGTTGACACTTTTTGCATGACAGTATTTGCCCGCTGAAATCCGTCGGCCAGTGCCGGGGTTGCAGAAAAAGTCGTCAGCGTACAGGCCGAAACGGGGGGGACCACAGCTTTTAGCTTGCGGAAAAGTATCATTATTCCTCCTCCTCACGGGGTGACAGGGAGAAACTCCGGCGCACTGACGGCGCGGAGAACGGTGCGATGAAGATTTTTTCTTGGCGGAGTTTCGCAGGGACGCCACGGACGACGACTCCGGGCCAGATCACGTGGTGACGGGATGAGTCACTGGCAGGGGCGGTTTTCAGGGGAACGGCAACTGATGATTTGTCCTCACGGGTTCCGGGGACCGCATAGCGGGATGATCCCGGCGGATAACCGATTCGCTGGATATAGCTCGTTCCGGAAAACGCCGTTTCAGGTTGTTGCCCGGTACTGAAATTGCCGGAATAATAACAACTCAGCGCCCTTTTCAGCGTGCCGCCGCGCCGGTAGCAGTCTCTGAGAATGTGTTCGAAGACGGACAGATTGGTACAGGGATCAAGTAGCTCTGTGGCGGACACACCATAATGGCGGAAATTGGTGCTGGTGATTTGCATCAGCCCGACAGAGTAACGGCGATCCTGTGCTGACAGGCGACGGAGAATATGCTCTGCATCTCCCCGGCTGGCTGGCAGGTGAGAAATAATGTGTTGATCGCCGAAAGAGGGGCCGGCCTTCGGGACAATCTCAGCGATGGCATAAGGGTTAAAACCGGATTCCACCCGTGCCACGTCGAATGCCGTGGACGGATGAATGCTGGCGGCGCACTGCATGGCTATCGCCAGAAAGGCTGTGGTGGAAAGCATGGTGACCTCAGTAAACAAGTGACATGCAGGGGCTGCTGATACTGCATGCTGTGGGAACAGAATTAAGGGTGGTTACGACACGGTTTCGATGGGGCCCGTATTCTGTGGTGGATTATTTTCCTCCCGGGGCTCAAGCAGGACCAGTTTGCCGGAAACGGCAATACCGGGCGTCAGGACAATATTCAGACCGGATTTACCGTGGTGGGGAAAGGCGACTCCGACCTTTGTCCACCAGGTATTTTTCTCACCCTGAGAGTCCGGATGACTTTCCTGGGCAACATACGCGTAATAAACAGGCTTTCTCATAGTGTCCTCGTTTAATTAAAATTGTTGAAGATGATTTCTTCGATCACATTCCGATCCTGCATTCCGGTTTTAACGGGTCAGCGAGAACATTCAGCGGCACCCTGAATTATGGTTGTGTGACAGCCCGCTCCATATTGTTAAAGAGCATGGTCAGGATGCAGGAGGGGTAATGAAATTTTAACGGGAAAATAAATACCGGAAGGAATGATAAAAAAGTATGTGAAATTAACGTATTACTGGCACGGTGTGTGTGTGCATGAATGATGACGGGCGGGCTGATAATAATATTTGTTGATTATTATCAGGTTAAATTAAACATCCGGAGGAAGACTTTCTTTATATGTCAGATGGGGTTGTATGCTGTCTCTGTGGCTGAATTTGGTAACGACAATAATGTGTAAGGCGTGAAAGACAGGAATACAGTAGTCCCTTTTGTTGTAAGGGACGGTCTTTAATCTGGTTAAACGTTTCCCGGCCACTTAGGCCGATACTTACCGGGCCGGGTGGTGAAATTCGTTTTCATGCCGCAGTGGTATCCGTCTGTACCTGTTGCATAAAAAACACAGAGTTATCTGACATATTTCCAGACATTACCGGGAACCTTATCAAAGTACTGGTTCATTACAATCTCTGCGCGGCGATAATCTGCTGCGGCATAAAGCATTTCAAGCTCATTCCCTGTGAGCTTTTCTTCCATATGCCCGACAACCTTTTCCAGCAGGCTGCCGTCATTTATTTACCGCAGTTTTCTGACGAATTCCATCTTGTTTGCCGGTTTGTTCATGTCTGACCTCTGGTGTACTGACTGTAAAAAAGGATTGCCACAGCAGGAGATGTGAGCAGGTTATTCATCCATGACATGGAGGCACGGGAACCTGAAAACAAGCCGGCTGGTGCATATTAAAATGTGCGGAGCTATTCTCCTCCGCACATACAGATTTAACGTCTGCGTTTCTCCAGTATCGACTGACAGTCAGTACAGGTTGTTACACCCGGCAGCGTCTGACGGCGTTTTTCCGGAATAGCCTTGCCGCAAAATCGACAGTGCTGCAGGGAAGGTGTCGGTGTGGGTCTTAACCGGCTTTGTTCAATCAGTGCTTCTAGGCACCGTTCATTAAACGCCTGATCGCGATCGATTTCATCTGGCACGTTGTATTCTCCTTACCGTGTTCTTTCTTTCGCAATGCGTGATGCAGTTCCAGACAACGGTCAGCGAGGGGGCAGTACACGATGAAAGGTTTTCTGTAACCTGCATCATGGCGTCCAGCGCCTCCGGGGAATCAATGTTTTCGACCCGATATTTTTGCCACTGATGCCAGATTGCAGCATCGGTTTCTTCATCCGGAATGGGTGTTCTCCCGTTTGGAACGGAGACACCGAGTAACCGGCGGCGTGCACAGGTTTCTCTGGAGCCAACCCCGAAATAACGGTTCATCAGTGCGATTGAGCCCCCCAGCCTGACAGCTCTGTTCAGTTGTTCCTGACGCCTGTTTTCCTCGTGGGATGATGCCAGTAATTTTTGCAGGACATCATGGCGGATAGTAATATCGACAAGCGGTAAAGGTGCCTGACTGAGGGTGATAAGATCGTTTATTGATAAGCAACCGAGCAAATTCATTTCATCGTAAGTGAATCCCATAGTTTCGCAGTGATGAATATTTCCTTCCCGTAGCGCCTGAAGAGCAACGGTTAATATAATATGATTCAGGGATGGAAGCATGAAATTGACTCCTTAACTGAATAAGTGCTCAGTAATTCAGCTGAATATTCAGTGAATGGTATAGTGTCATATAGCACAATACCGGGCAGGTCTGAAATATACATGCAGGTGCTTTTTTTTATACCTGCAGGATCGAAGTTTATGAGTGCCGGGATATTAATGTTCATCATCTTCTCCTCATTGCGTCTTTATCGGTCAGATAACTTTTTGTTGATCCACTCGTCAATCTCAGACTCGAGCCAGGCAACACTAGCAGGGCCTATTTTTATTGAACGGGGAAATGCACCCTCTTTCATATAAAGGTATATCTGTGAACGCTTCAGCCCTGTTTTTTGCTCAACCTGTCTGAGGCGTAGTAACTGATAAGATGTCATATATCCTCCTGTGACTGAAATAAACGGTGGCCGGAGAATAAAAAAACACAGTGGAAGCCTGAGAGAAAGCTGGTGAGCCCTAAATAAGGGATGCAAAACCCTTATTTAGGGTTGTCGGCCATTACAAATGGGGATGGTATTAGCCGGATAAGGATGTCGAAGATGGCGAACCACGCTTCAGCGCATTTTTCAGTGTTTCAGCGTCCAGTTTTTCCCCGATGCCATCGTCTGATGCCCATTGTTCAAAAATAGAAAGGAGCTTATAGGGATGATTCAGCAGTGGGCTGATAGTATCATTGTGCTTGCAGGCCAGCCAAAACAGGCGTGATAACGGTGTTGTCATACGGGAAGGTGAAATGGGATGACTCTCCCTTTTTTTGTATAAATTAATTAGTCTTTCGACTTCGGTGTGGCGAATAACAAAACAGGCATCAGGCGGTAATGTATAAAGAGGAAAGCACCCATTGTGATTATATTTTATGGTCGTCACTTCTGTTAGTTTTTTTATGACATCTAATGCTGTGTTTTTAGGTAGTCTGGAAATTTGTTTTTCTACGCGTTCTTTCCAACTCATCGTTTCGAAAATTTGAAAAAGCTCCTCTGAAAATCTTACTATAATACCATGGTTAGTTTTTCTTGCCCCCACAATTGGGGAGGGGAATTTAAGTTCACGTGCCAGTATGCGCTGAATCAAAACATATTCATAGCCTATCAGGGGGGTATCTATAATTTGTTGCACAGGACAAACATATCTGGCTTCTGTACAGAGTCTTAAATTTTGACCATAAATAAAACCGTCCCTGTCAAGCATGCATAGTTTATCAAGTAGGTCTCCCTCAAACTGCCTGAATTTTATTTTTCCATTAAAAGTTTGTATCTTCTTAAGTATCACAGGAGACTGGAAATAGACCGATAGTAGGATGTTGCCACTCAAGGCATGACGATAAATATCGCTAGGAGTAATTTTTTGTTTTATGGCTTTGGTAGTGATCTCAACTGCTTCCGTTATAGTGACCCATGTTGACATATAATGAGTTATAAGCAATGGCTGATATTTTTTTTTGACATAATATTATCTCCTTCTACACAACAATTCGTTCCGTTAAGGAAAAAGATTGGTGTCACAAGTATTTATTTATGATTAATCAGAGGGTTTATGACAGAGAAAAGGATGTATATTTCTGAGTGAACATGTACAGGCCTATGGGGTGACTATTTAATGAGTAAATGCCGAATGATTTTCGGGGTGATGATTATAACTTGAGGAAAAATCCCAGCGTGGTTTGAGTAGTGTACCTGAGTGATATTTGTGTTATGTATGCATTGATTGCAGAAGAATAAATATAGTTCAGGCTAGTATAGTTTGTGGTAGCTATGAGAATATATAATCTATTTTACCTATAAAATAATTTATATGTATGGGGTGGTTTTTTTTGTGGCGAATTGGTTTTACTGAACCCTAACTTTTGATTTTTAAGTTTGCACTTATTGATATGTTAATATGATAAATGCTTTATATCAGTTTTACTCTACAGAATTTCAAAAAAATAGATGTGTTAATGACTGTTTTTGCCGATGAAATCTTTGAGTTTTCGAAATTGTTTTGAGTTGAGGGTGTGTAATTGTAAAGGTTTTATTAATTCGGGTTGTTTTTTTTAGATTGTTTGTCTGTGCTTTTATATTCTGGAGATGTGCCTTGTATATAGGATTGTTTGTTGGTTGTGTTTTTAATGTTGCACTGTTGTGAATTTTTATTTTGATATGATTATTTCTTTAGTATAAGGAGAGAAAGGAACGAGAAAGTTAAATCTATTTGTCCTAATCGCAATTTCATTGTTTAAATAATCACTATGGATTAATATTTTTTGCGACTCTGCTGAGTTACTGGTTTTAACTAGTGGTGTAAAAGGGATACCTTTTCGGTATCCCTTTTACAATAATCAGAAGAAATCAATTCGCGTATTGATACCGACGGTGCGACCCATATTGACCTGCGCGACGGCGCTGCTGCCGTTCATGTAGCCATAGGTACGGTAACGACGGTCGAACAGGTTATCGACATAGACGGAAATGTTCATCCGTTCAGTCGCCTGCCAGCCCAGGCTGCTGTCCAGGGTGGCATAGGTGCCTTGCCGCAACTGGTTGTCGCCATCGAAATAATGCGGCCCGACCAGATTAACCGCCAGTCGGGGCATCAGTGCGCCATAGCGCGTATCAATCACGCCGTTCACGCTGCTTCCCGCGCCATAACGTGGTACGAACGGCACCCGGTTACCGTGATACAACTCACTGTCATTGGTGAATTCGGAACGGATCACGTTGCCATTGATATCCCATGACCAGCCTGGCGCAAACCGCCACTTCGCTTCAAGCTCAACGCCGGTGGCGTCGGCTTTACCCGCATTGCTTAATGTCTGCATCCCGACCGGGCCAGAGTAAAGCTGCATGTCTCTGGTGTGGGTATAAAACGTCGCGGCTTGCAGCGTGACGTCAGCGGTTTCGTAGCGGGTGCCAAGTTCATAGTTGATGGATTTCTCGGCGACGAACGGTTTGGCATCAAGACCCGCAGTAGGCACGATGTTGTACCCGGAAGGTTGATATCCCTGGGCTACACGGGTATACACTCTCCAGTCATCGGTCAGCATATAGCCTGCGGATAGCTGCCCGAGCACCTGATCGTCATTGCTCTTACCCTGGTCGCCAAACGGGTTGCCGAGCATGCTGCCGTGATATTGTGTACTGGATTTATCATGCGAGAAGCGCACGCCGCCGCCGATATCAAAACGATCGGTTAAATGCCAGGTCAGGTCACTGTATGCGGCCAGCGTTTCAGCGGTGGTATAGCCGGTACTGCTTAAATAAGGCATTGTCGGCATGTCGTAGGCTGAATTTAACTTCTCGCGGGTGTTCTGCCGGTACAGCCCAAACACCATATCAACGGTACGCGCATCGCCCAGGGTTGCGGCGCGCAGCTCCTGCACATCCTGATTCCAGCGCTGAGGCATATTGACGATTAACGAACCGGAAGGGAAGGTGCGCGAATAATGCTGCTGCTGCCAGGCGCTGATCAGGTTGAAAACCCAGTCATCGGTGGTGTATTTCCCACTCAGGGTCTGGCTGTCAGTGCAGCGCCGCATGTACGGGTCTGGTGAACCATCGCTGATCGACAGCTTACGGCCCTTAATATCATTCCATCCCACATAGGCGTCCTGGGTGGCGCGGGTACATTCGCGTGAGGCGGCAAAGCCCATTTCCCAGGGCTGATCGTCCGGCGCCAGACGCAGTTTCACATTCCCTATGCTGGCGCGGGTGCCGCCTAAGTCATCGCTTCCCGTCGCGGGGTTAATCATGTCGCCGTCATCAACCTGGCGTAACAGGGTGACGCTGCCGTACAGCAGGCCATCCTGAATGGGGCCGCTCAGGTTGAACTTACTTCGATAACTGTCGCGGCTACTGACGCCGCCTTCAATATAGCCGCGCGGCGTGCTGTCCGGCTGCTGGGTGACGATGTTGATGATCCCGCCCTGAGCGCTTTTGCCATATAACGTTCCCTGTGGGCCTCGCAGCAACTCCACGCTTTGCACATCGGTAAGCGCCTGGATGGTGTTGGTGGAAAGCTGAGGGACGCCATCGACATACAGGGTGACGGCGGGGTTATAGAAGTTCTGCGCTGAAGAGACGCCGCGTAGCGAGATCGTCGAAAAAAGCATGTTGCCGCTATTTTCAATATTGAGCCCGGGCAAGACTCTGGGGAGTTTGTCGCTGGCGGTGACGCCGGCGTCGCTTAATTCCGGCGCGCTGACAACAGTAGACGAGACGTTGTTGGCTGATGCCGAGCGGGAAGATTGTTTACTGGTGGCAGGAAAAAGCGTGTTGGGGACAGGCTGTGAAGTCTGGTCATTAGCAATGGCGGGGAGCAATAATCCCCCCAAGGCCAGAGGATAAAGCCGTGTCATTTTCATTGTTGTGAGTCCCTGTAAGACGGCGAAACGCCAAAAATACCGACAATGGTGAATTGAAAATGATAACTATTTCTAATAGCGGTGCTACCCGAAACGGGTTTATTTCAACCTGTTTCGGGTCGGTTTGCGCTTATTGGGCAGAATGGCGATAACGGTCGACGGCGAGAGCCGTCAGGCGTTTTTTGTCTATCTTGCCGACGGCGGTGAGCGGCCAGTGGTCCAGAAACTCGATTTGGTCAGGAATTTTCCACGCGCTGAGCCCCATACGGGTCAGTTGTTGACGCAACTGCTGATAGTCAGTTGGCACCTGCTGCGCGATGATAAACGCGCAAATCCGCTCGCCAAGCAGCGTGTCCGGCGCGGCGACCACCGCGCAATCTTGCGGCTATTTTTTCTCCGGCGCGGTTGATCTGCTCTTTTATGCGTCCCTCAACGTGCAGGTTCCCCACCTCATCCAGCCTGACATTGTCGCCTGTGCGGTAAAACCCTTGCGCGGTAAAGGCCTGCGCGTTGTGGGCAGGGGCGCGGTAATAGCCCGAAATGGTATAAGGGCCGCGCGTTAACAATTGCCCGGTTTCGCCCGGCGCGACGTCGTTCTCGTCTTGATCAACGATGCGGATTTCATCCAGAGGGGACAACGGGCGCCCCTGGCTGTGGAGAATGGTGGCATGCGGATCGTCCAGCCGGGTAAAACAGAGCAGGCCTTCCGCCATACCGAAAACCTGTTGCAGGGTACAGTCAAAGGTGGCGATAACCTGCTCAGCAAGCGTCGGGTCGAGCCGGGCGCCGCCTGCCTGAATGACGCGCAGCGACGAAAGGTCGCTGTCTTCCCACTCCCTGGCCTGCACCCATAATTGCGCCAGCGCCGGAACCAGGGCGACGTGAGTCACTCTTTCCTGCGCGATTAAAGGCATCACCTCATCACAGCTGGCGCTGTCGGTCAGCACCACTTTTCCGCCGCAGGCAAGCGTTCCCAGAATACCGGGGCAGGCCAGCGGAAAGTTATGCGCCACCGGGAGGACGGCGAGATACACGCTCTGTTGGCTGATGCCGCACAGTTCAGCAGAAGAGCTGAAGTTATAGCTATAGTCGGCATGTCGGCGCGGGATGAGTTTGGGCGTGCCGGTTGTGCCGCCTGAGAGCAACAACAACGCGGTGGCGGAAACATCAGGCTGCGGCCATGCCTGTCGCTCACCGTGAAGGGAGAAGAACGGCGTAAAATCGTCGCTCACGGTCTCTCCAGCGACCAGAACATGACGCAAGCAGGCGTGTTTGTGCGCCATCTGTCGGGCCAGCTCTGCGTGGTTTTCCCCGTGAATAACGTAAGCGACGGGTTGCGCCAGCTCAATCAGCGCGTCGATATCCAGCGCCCGTTGCGAGGGTATCGCCAGCACGGGGATAACGCCCAGTCTTAACAAGGCGAACAGCAGGGTAACAAACGCGTTGTCGTTGGGAAGCTGCACAATTACATGCTCCCCCGAACGCAAACCCAGTGATGACAGACCTGCGGCAAGTTCGTCAACTTGTGCATCAAGCGCGCTGTAGGTTAACGACCCCTTTGCATCAACGACGGCAATTCGCGAGGCATAACGGGCCGCCCAGTGGCGCAACTGTTCGGCAATGGGTAAGGGATACTGTTCAATCAGAGATTTAAAGGAAGAATTCATGCGTCACCTTTCTGAAGTACTGGGCTGTTTTTGCAACGCGGTCATTGCAGAAAATGCGTGGGGAAAATGGCGGACAATCTGCGTAAAAAAGGACCGGGCTTGTTGAATGGGATAGAAATGATCGCCGTCAATCACCACCGGGCCTGTAACGTGGCTCAGCCACTGACGCCAGGCATCGACCTGCTGCCAGGAGGCTTCGCGATCGTGGCTGCCGCACAATAACAGCGCAGGCGTGCGCAGCGGCGGACAGACGTCGGGCGAGTCGTAGTGATAGCTCTCGGTGGCGTAAAAATCAGCGCGCAGAAGAGGAAGAAACAGCGACATTAATTCCTGGTTTTCCCGCAGTTCAGGAGAACATCCGCCAATGTCTATCAGCTCAGCGATAAAGTCGGCATCATCGCGATGGCTGAGCTGGCGTTCAGAATGCAGATGCGGGGCATGGCACCCGGAAATAATCAGTCCTTGTGGCGCAAGCCCCCGTTGCTCCAGAAGTCGGCAGGTTTCAAACGCCACCTGCGCCCCCATGCTGTGCCCGGCGAGTAAAAGCGGCGTGTCAGGCGATACGGATGCTTCCAGCTCGTTCGCCAGCAGTGCCGCCAGTTGTGTAATGCTTCTGAGCGGTTCCAGATGGCGACGGCGATCGCGCCCCGGCCAGGTCACCAGAGAAAGCGCGCAATCAGCCAGTTGCTCAGCTTGCCAGTGGCGAAACGCGCTACTGCTGCCGCCAGCGAAAGGGCACATGACCAGATGCGCAGTATTGCCGTTCCGGGCGGGCCACAGCGGGATGCACATTGCAGATTGCGTCACAGCGCCTCCTTATCATCATCGTTGTAGAAACCGGCTAACCGGTCGTGGTGCGGCGGTGTCAGGCGTCTGATCTCCGCATTGCCGGTCTTACGTAAAATCTGCTGCCATAAACGTGATAACGCGATCTGATGTACGCTTTGGCAGGCCGCTGGTGGATGTTCGCCCGCCAGATGGCTGCGCAACTGGTGTAGCAACCAGCTGACGCCCTCCGGCCCGACGGTTTCGCAGCAGTCGCGCCAGCTCAGGGGCGCCGCGCTGCGCGTCAGACCCGGCAGATCGCGCAGGATCTCCGGTCTGCGGTAGAGGCTGTGGGCGTTCTCCTGATGGTCTGCGACAAACAGGCTGGATGACCAGATGACGGGGCCGTAGCTCGCCTCCAGCGAAAGATGACCTTCCGGCCAGCCCAGCAGCAGGCGGTGCATGATAAGGCTATGCATATCTGGATCGTCAGGATCGAGATAGCGCTGAAGCAGCAGGCAGGCTTCTCCCTCCGGCCAGAAGAGTCTCAGACAGTGAAAATCGCTAAAGCTGCCAACCACGTCGCACTCCACGGCGGCGGCATCAACGCCCAGAGCCAGCAACAACAAATCCAGAGTGGAGTAGAGCAACTGTCGGCTGGTGGTGGCGTGGACTACCGGCGGCGTCTTAGCCAGGCAGCGACGCAGCTGCTGAGCATCGCGAAGCCATGTGCGTCCCGCGCGCGTATGCGGATAAAACGTGTTTACCCAATAGCAGCAGCCCTGTTCCTGCGCCAGCGTTTGTAAGGAACTGATGTCATCCGGGTGGAGGGGATGCTCCTGAATGACGTGTACGCCGCGCGTCAGAAAGTGTCTGGCAAGCTGCGTACCGGTTCCTCCGGCGACGGTCGAACGCACGACAATACAGGCGATATCCGGCATCTTGGTTATCTGTTCCGGCGAGGTATACAGCGGAATGCCAAACGCATGAGCCAGCTCTCTTGAACGGGCGCTTCCCTGCGTCAGCAGGCCGACCAGTTCCAGCCCCTCCGGGGGCTGCATAAAGGCATTCAGGTACATTTCGCCAAATTTGGCGCCCACAATCAGTACGCGTTGTTTTGGGGAGGCGGACGGCATCATAACGTGTTCTCCGGTTGCGTTGAGGTTGCGCAAAGCCAGCGCGTAATGTGTTGCGCACAAGCCTGAACGTGGGGGGCTTCCATCATGATTTGCCAGTGGCTGGCTTCAATCACAGCGTCGTCGGCGTTGTTTATCCAGCCCTGCCACTCGGTTTCTGCTGGCGTCCAGCGCGCGGGTCTCCCGGCGGCATACACCATGAGACAGGGGACCGGAACGCTTTCGCCCGGCGTATGCTCAGTCAGTAAACGCAGCAGATGCGCGATGTTGTCGAGCCACGTTTCTGCCGCTTGCAGCGTCAGGTTTTGCGACACCATACCGGCCGTTTTAGCGAGGCTGATAAAGTCGGCAAGCTGGCTGTCGGGCGTCTGCTGGTCGAAATGTTCGGGCAGTGCCAGAGGCGTTTGTCCTTCGGCTAACAGGCGCAGCAGGGCCGCCCGGTTTTCGCAACAGAAATCCTGTCGGCACACGGGATCGATTAACACCATCCGAACCTGCTCGCCTTTGGCGTACAGGCGCTGTGCGGCGCCCGCCGCAAGAAACGCGCCATACGACCAACCCGCCAGCACATAAGGGCCGTGAGGCTGCTGACGACGGATGCACCCGACATACTCATCGATCATCTGGTCGAGCGTGGCAAAGCGCTGCGGCGATTTTGCTTGCAGGCCGAAAACGCGCCTGTTCAACGCGCTAGCGAGCGGCAGCCAGGCGCTGATATCGCCGTCTGAAGCGTGGAAGACAAACAGGGTTTCCTCACCGTCGCCCTGGCAAAGGGGTATCGGGTTGTCCTCTCCTGACGTAGCCGCCTGTAGATGGGCGCAGAAGTCGCTCAGCGTCGAATGGCTGAACAGATCCTGAAGGTTAGCCCTGGCAATCCCTCTCCGGTTTAGCTGCGCGACCATTCTTGTCGCCATCAGGCTGTCGCCGCCCAGTTCGAAAAAGTCGTGATGCCTTGCCACGGGGCGAGACAGCAGCGATTGCCAGAGTTCAGCCACCTGTTTTTCCAGCGCCGGATTCCCCCCGGCAACTGGCGTGGGTTTGGCTGGCTCAGTCGGCGTATCAGACGGGGCATGCAGCGGCGTAAATAACGCTTCTCTTTGCCGGATCTGTAAAATGGGCAGACCGGTGCCAAAGCGCTGCTGTAAATAGCGGCTCACGGCTTTTTTATCCGGGCGATTTACGCCAGGCGAACGCGCCACCAGCAGATGCTGGCGCAGCGGCGACGATTCCTGCGCGGGCCACGCCAGCTCGTTTGCAAACCCGGCCTGAACGAGAACCTCCTGCCATGCGGAGCGGGTGAGCATCGGTTTCTCATCCCGGCGGCGGAAATCGCGGTATCCGCTTAATCCCTCAATAAAGCCCACGCTCGCCAGCTGGAATACGCTGTTTCGCTCCGTCGCTTCAACGATCAGCAAACGTCCGCCGGCTTTCAGCAACAGTTTTAATCTGCGCAACGTCTGGACGACATGGCTGGCGTCGTGGAGCACATTGACGGCAACGATCAGGTCGTAACCCGCCTCCGGGTGGGCGGTGAAATCCAGCGGCTGGTTGATGTCGAACAAGGCATAAGACACCTGCGATTCATCATGGAAACGGGCTCTGGCGTCATTGAGGAACTGCGCGGAGACGTCCGTGAAGTGGTACGACTGCCGCGTGTTCCGCGTGGCCTTCAGCACCGGCGCGGTAGTGGCTGCGGTTCCGGCGCCAACCTCCAGAATCCGTTCTGCGCTGCACAAGGCGGCAATCTGCGCGGTATAGCGATTCAGACAGGCGCTGGCGGGGTTGTCGCGATACAGCGCGTCGGTAACGCGATGCTGCTCGTTGAACAGCAATTCCAGCGGAGAACACCGCCCGGAGAAGAGGGCGTCGTGCCGGGCGATGCAGGTTTCCAGATACTGCGCCAGCGCCTGGCTCCATTGGCTTTGCGGGCACGCTTCCTGAGGCTCAGGAATCTCGCTGAGCGGAATGCGGCAGCGCCAGCTTTCACCTTCGCGGATTAACCACTCTCTTTCCGTCAGACACTGTAGCCACTGGCGCAGCAGACGCTGGTGAGACGCTTGCGCGGACAGCGCCTGTACTATTGCGCTAAAGCGATGGGCGATCTCCGGCGTGGTAAACAGGCCGTGACGATTTAGCGTAGCCGCGATCCCCTGTAGCGCACGCGCCTCCAGCCAGCGCCAGGTCGCCTCCAGCTCATCAAGCTGCGCCTGCTCAGGCAACGGCAGCGCCAGTTGGGTAAGTTCGTGCTCATCAGGCATCGCCGCTGATGGCGACGGATCGTCGGCCATCACGATATCCAGCGTCAACGCGCCCTGTTCGGTTATTTCCGCTCTGGCCTGCCGGATGCCGGGGTATTCGAGCGTCGCCTGCTCAATATCCCGCAGGTCGTAGTCCGCCTGCGCGTTCAGCGGCCAGCGTCGGCGGGGAATGTGCCCGGCGATGCCGCTGGCGAGAGTCTTCAGGCTTTCAGGGGCGGCGATGACGGCTTGCAGGATGGCGCAATAGTCATTAAACATCGCCTCGGCAGCGCCGGGTTCCAGCACGTTGTCCATGCAGTACCAGCTAAACATCAACTCGCCGTCGCTCTCCATGACCTGATGATCCAGCCAGACCTGCGGCGTTTGCGTGAATACATAGCAGGGTTCGCCGAACAGATGGCTCATCGCCTGATCGATAGTCATGCCTTCCAGCGTCATCCCCAGCATACTGGTAAACACTACCGGCATCAGCGGTTGACGTTGTGATCCGCGCAGGCGGCCCAGCTCACGGATCACCTCAACACCGTTCATTTCACTGTGCGCCATGTTTTGCCAGAGGCGCTGTTGGGTCTGTTGCATCTGCTCTTGCAACGTCACCGGCGCTGAGAAGTTAAAATCAACCAGCGTGACGGAGGTAAAATCACCAATCAACTGGTTGATTTGCGGATGGATCGGCTGGCGATTGAAGAACGTCAGGTTCAGCGTAAATGTTGTGGTACGGCTCCAGCGCTCAAGGGTGGCGGCAAACAGCGTGAGCAGCGCGGCAGACGGTGTGACGCCTTGCTGCTGCCAGCGCTGTTTCACGGCCTGCCATTCTGTCTTGCCGATCGTCGATTTGAAGGTGGTGAAGTGTGGCGTTTCCGGGGGCGTCTCAACCACCGGCAGCTCTGGCGCTAAGGGCAGTTGCGGCAGTTTTTCCTGCCAGTAATCCCAGGCATCGTGCCATGCCGATGTCTGTCGGCGCGCCTGTTCAGCCATCACATAATCACGGAAGGTAATAGCGAGCGGCGCCAGCGTTTCACCGCGCCAGACCTGCGCCAGGTCGTCCATCATGACTTTAAAACTCTGCACATCAAACTGCAAAAGGTCGAGGTTCATATGCAGACGGTAATGGCACTCGTCGATTTCGCTGACCACCAGCTCAAAAAGAGGCCACTGGTCGGCAGGCAAAACGCGATAGCTCAGTTCATGCCGCCGTTTTTCCAGCGCGATGCGCTGTTCTTCCGGGGAAAGCGCGCGCAGATCGTCACGCGGGATGTGATACTCCGGCGTTGTCGCCAGGATTCGCTGCTGCCCGTCGGCATCAACCACCATACGCAACATATCGTGGCGTGCGATGAGCTGGTTCCATGCTTTCTCCAGTATGGCGAGATTGAACTCATCGTGGCGTTTATCCCACTCAAACAGGACGTGACAGGCGACGCCGCCATAGCCAATGAGGTGGGTTCGCCCCAGCCAGTAGGCGTGCTGAATGGGCGTCAAAGGGAAGGGCGCATAACGCTCGTCGGCGTCGTGCCGCAACACTTCCGGCTGCGAAGCGGCAGGCGTCGCCTCTGGCTTAGAACAGATAAGCTGCGTGAGTCCATGAGGAGACAGATCCTGCCACGCCCGTTCCGCATTGATGCGTACGCCCAGGTAGTGCTGAATATCGCTACTGAGTTCAAGGAAGAGCAGCGAGTCCATGCCGAGTTGCAACAGATCCTGGTTTGGATGCAGTGACGCCGGATCGCTCAGCCTTAGCTGAACCGCAATCCGCTTTTTCAGCCATGCCATCACCGCTGTTTCATCGCTCAGGCTGCCGTTAAAGGCGTTGTCATCAGCAGGAGGAATGACCGGCGTTGCGGCTTTTTCTGTGGCGCTGATGTTAAACAGAGCCTGTTGTAACGGGGGCATTTTGTCGGTAAAAACGCGCATCGCCAGTCGCCACGGGGCGCCGCGCATCACCGCCTGTTCCAGGTGCCAGCAGCCTTCGGCATCGCTTAACGCGCCCATACCTCGGCTGGCGAGCGTCGCCAGCATTTCCGGCGTGGCCGCCCGACCGCTTTCTCCCCATGCGCCCCAGGCGACAGAGAGCGTTTTCGGCGCATCAAGGGTGGAAAACTGCTGGGCCAGCCCGTCCAGGTAGCCGCAGGCCAGCGCATGGGCGCTCTGACCCGGCGCGCCGAGGGTGGCGGCAGCGGAAGAGTAGAGAATAAGATAGCGTCCGTCGTGGTTGCGCAGGGTTTGCAACAGCTGGCTTGCCGCCTGCGCTTTTACCGCGAAAACGGCAGCCAGCTGGTGGTCATCAAGCTCCTGCAAGGGCGCGTCAGCCAATACGCCAGCGGCATGAATCGCTCCGGCAATGCCGCCGTTGGCCGCCAGATCGTCAAGAACCGTGGCCAGTTGCCCGGCATCGCCCACATCACAACGGCAGACGCGCGTCTGCCCGCCCTCCACGTCGCGTAGCCATGACTCATCCACGCGCGGCGCCAGCAGGGCGATGCGTCGCGCCCCTTTTTCTCTGAGCCAGTTCACGGCAAGGCGGCCTAATCCGCCAAACGCTCCGGTCACCAGATGCCAGCGGCTATCGCCGGTAAACACGTTTGCCGGTAATTCAGCGGCGCATCCCGTATTGGGCGCCAGTGAAGGGAGCCAAAGGGTGTCACCCCGTGCGGCGAGCCAGCGCTGTGATAGTGAGACTGCGCTCAACCCTTGATGCAGCGTTTCCCACGGGGTGTTTTCGGCGAGATCGATGGCGGCAAGCAACCGTTCCGGCTGTTCGTTGGCCGCGACGCGAAGCAAGGCCCATAGCGCGTGATGGGATGCAGAGAGTGCTTCATTTTCCTCGACTCGCCACGCGCGGCGAGTAACCACAATCAATCCGGCTGCGCTGGCGGTGAGCGCTGCTATCACTTTCTCCGCTAAGGCCAGCGTATCCTCGCTCTCCTCAACAATCATCAGTCGCGAAGAGGCGTGCGGATCGTGAATGATGCCGTATTGCGCCAGCTCGTCGCTGCGCGCAAGCGTACCGGCGCTGAAGCTAAAGGTAAGCGGTTGGTCAATGCTGGCGACGTTGAGGGGCGTCCAGCGCCATTGATAATGCGTCTGCGGCGCAGGAAGAGGCGCGGCGGGCGATAGCGGCAGCCACTCGCCAGCAGGATGACGGGCTTCAACGCGCATCTGACCGCGGGAAAAGGCTTCGTTTTGCCAGCTTAAGCGAACCTTCCCCAGCCACTCCGGGGCGGCGACGGGGGGCGGTTCCACAGGCAGAGCGTCGCCATGACGCTGTGAAAGCAGACGCCAGGCCTCCTGCCAGCGGGCGTTAAACCGTTCGGGCTGACCTGCGCAATCAGACCAGTCGGCGAGATAATCACCGTTATCCGTCAGCGCCTGCCCCC
>OGEQ01001630.1_pt1 | contig 17616 bp, 12 predicted proteins | sample 1570731 | NCBI WGS metagenome assembly OGEQ01 (sample SAMEA2582132, study PRJEB24529) | metagenome | biome: Human gut stool | place: China | collected 2011
TTATAAGCCGAACTTTCTTTTCTGTCATGAGTTAGCAGGCTAAGCCTGCTTAGAGTTTTTGAAGAGTATAGATATTATTTTTAAAGTTATGCTTAGCCTTTGACATAGACCTGCTCAAACATTCCTTTGTACCCGTAAAATGCTGATTGATACTTTCATCTCCTCTCATTCATAACGTCGTAGTTTATTTTTATAACGATAATCCCTAAAAAACATGGGTTATTCTAGCTAAATAGTAGCCACTATTTACTCATTTATGATTTACGAGTTTCTAATATTAGTCGTCAACCCTATAAATACAGTAACCTCTTAGACTTTTGTTCTCTCTATACTTTCATTCATAAAATCTGGTTATTACATAACACTCGTAACCACCGGTTTTATGGGGTTTTAAGCACTTAATAACTACTATTAGGATTCATTTATAATAGGTCGCTATAGTGTTCAGTATACCCTAGAATAGATTATTTTCAAGGGAGTGACATGGGTTGACTTTTAATATTCTTACTCTATACTATTAGATATAATTAATAATTAAGGGGCAAATTATGGCAGGAAAAAACAAAAAAACTGAATCAGATTTTATTAAGGAACTTGAAGCTTTAGAACAACAAAAGAAAGAAGCTACAGAGCAACTTAAAGCCTATCTAAAATCACAAACAGATAAACTAGGCCAAATCTATTTTGAATTGAAAAAACTAGAAAATCCAGATTTATCTATTGATGAGTTAGTTGTTGAAACACAAAATAAGGTTAAAGAAGTAAAGAAAGAAATTAAGCAAAGAAAAGCAGAAGAAAAAGAAAGAAAGGATGCTGAGAAGACTAATAAAGAAACGTATAATGACTCTCAAAAATAGAAAAAAAGAGCTGAAAGTTCAGCTCTTCAATAATATTTTTACCTTGCCCAGGTATTGTAGTCTTGAAGCGAACCAATATCATGCTCTTGTCCATCCTTTGACTCAGAAGCGGAAAGTTTTGTTCCACTAAGCATATCCGCCTTATCTGGCTTAGCCAACAAATGAGAAACTTGCTCTAGAGCATCATCTCCAAAGAAGACCAACTCTCCAGAAACTTCCTTATTCAAAATTGTCATAAGTGCTTTATTGGAACTGATGTTTAATTCCCTAATTCTAAAAGTATTTGGGTCAGACAACTCTAGAAATACTGCATTAGATCTATTCCGAATACGAAGTCCATAATAATCTAATCTTTCATTTAGCGATTTACTAAAATAGTCTCGTTTGTAAATCTGTTTATCATCTTTATCTACTCCACCTTGAATAGCAACTCCCGTCACGAACTTGCCAGTCTCAAAATCAAAGCCCCTTCGTCGGCCAATTCTATCACGTTCTCCACCAGAATTAGTAATCAAAGTAGTTACGATAAGATAACTTTTCCCACTGATATCCTTGTCAAGATCCAGATCACTAACATATTCTTCAGGAAAATCCTTTCGTAAGATTTTCAAGACATCCCATTTTTTGTAAATCTTCTTGGGGTTAAAAGGGTTATAAATCATCACCTTGTAGTAATCCTTATCAGTGATGTCATAGTTATCCCTAATATCTTCACCCCTATGGTAGTATTCATCAAATAGTATCAGATAATCTTTAGTCAAGGCGACATAATTTTGATTTTCAGGAAGATACAGTACATTGTCCTGAACCGTTCGAATATCTCGAAGAGGAGTGGATCTCTTAATGGTTTCATTTTATGTGAATAAGACTCTATGGGTTTGTGCCTATAAGCAAGATAGAAGCCAAGTAATGCTCCTAGAAGAATAATCACGATTCTCACTTTATCTTTGAAAAGTTCTTTAATTAAAGCCATCTACTCTTCCTCCCTTGGGATTATTACTGTTATGGCCTTACCATTTTGAACAAAAGACATACTATTATACACTGCCTGTGTTCTCGGACCTTCAAATTCGCTAATGCCATATTTTTCTTTCGCTTGATTACTTGGAGTTGTACCTAAAAGATAACCTCTCTGTACCATATCTGGACTAATGTTAAATGAACCATTATAAATAGCATCCCTAGGTGCATCAAGAATGGAATACAAACCAACAGGTGTTCCTTCATTAATAATACGGTTGAAAGCATCTTTACCCTCTTTCATCGCATTTTCAAAGGGATTTGATTGAAGCAATTTAAAAATACTCTCTTGCATAAATAAGATTTGTTTGAGTTCTTGGTTCGCATTTGCAGTATCAATACGTTCTATATAGGGACTGTAGTCACTCCTATAGTATTTCTCATAATACAATTCCTTAACGACCTCATTGTCCTTAAAACCAGCTCTCCAATTTTGAATCAGTTCGATACTTTTCTTTAGTTTACTTGTTTCAGAACCTATACTATAAGTATAAAAACTATATAAAGGCCCTGAAGCTAAATCGTAAGTTACGAGACTATTATCTAAGGCGTTAACACCAATCGGAAGCAAGGTTGAATTCGGATCATATAAAATGGCTTGAACATCCTCTCGAGATTTAAACTCTTTTCTTGTCAAGCTGACGTTTCGATATATCCATCTGTCAAAATCCTGAAAATTTGACAAGAGGTGTTCTTGTCCATCAATTGTTGTATCTGCTTTAGCTACCAAGCTGTCTATAAAACTAGTCTTACCATCTTCTTTGTATAAATCCAAAAGACTTTGGGTCTTTGCCTGATCATTACAAAAACTATCTGTAACTACCAATTGATAACTATCATTTTTAGCCATCTCTAGAAGTTTAGAATTTTGGTCATAAATCGTTCTCGATGTACCATCAAAAGCCCCAACACTAATAGCAACACGTCCCGAATCTAAAGTATGAACATTAGATAAAAGATTATTACCAAGATTATTGATAATCCCAATAGTCTGAGGTAAATAGCCTTTTACACTTTGTTCCTGTTTTGGGATAGTATTGATATCATAAAGGCTAGCGTTTGAGAAATTGCTTATTAACTTTAATGTTTTATCATCTTTTGAAACCTCAAAAGTATAAGCAGGCTCACGATTTTTCCCGACCTTTGTGCCTTCAAAAGTAACAAGAACATAGGCTTTCTGATTCTCTTCATAAAGCTTTGCTTTAAGATTGCTAATCTCTTTACCTTTCTTTAACTCTGGTACAAACTTAAAAAGGTCTACCTCAATCGGTTGATTACTAGTGTCATTAACATCATATATAGATAGACGATAATATTGATTATCCTTTTGAGATGTTTTCTCTGTGTTTTTAAAAGAATCATGATAACGATAGTTTTGAGACATCATATAGTTATCGGAATATTGGATATTGCCAGTTGATTGGACAGCTAGAACATCAGGATCTGTTAATTTCACATAGGCATCAACCGAACTGAAACCTGTCACATAAGCATAACCATTTAAATAGCGGTCAGTTTGTTGATTATAAGAATTTTGCCATTCAATATACATCAGTGAAAAACAAAACGAGAAAAAGACTGTAATTATGAATATAAGCACATCGTTAAAATCCCTAACATTTTTATCTTCCATAATCCCCCCAAGAATGTGAATCTATTAAAAAAGATAGGATTTTCATCCTACCTTTTCAAGTTTCTTTTATTGTATCACATCTTAAAGCTGTTCTGCTACTGCTGAAAGAAGATCTTGGATACCATTGGCATCGCTACCACCGGCCATGGCCATATCCGGTTTACCACCACCACGACCTGATACGATTGGTGCGAGAACCTTGATAACATTACCTGCGTGAACATCTTTAGACTTGCTTGCTACAAGGACATTAACTTTTTCGCCAATGTGAGCTGCAAGGACAAGGACGTCAGAGTAGTCTGCTTGTTTCCATTGGTCAGCAAATGTACGAAGGGCACCTGCGTCAGATACTTCCACTTGGCTAGCGATGTAACGAACACCATTAGCTTCTTTAACGTCTTTGAAGACATCACCAGCTGCTGCTGCTGCTGCTTTTTCTTTAAGAGCAGCATTTTCTTTTTGAAGGGCATGCAACTGCTCTTGAAGGCTAGCAACCTTGTTAGGTACTTCTTTCAATTGTGGTGCCTTAAGTGTTGCTGCGATTGCTTTGAGGGCATCTTCTTCTTCACGGTAAGCAAGGTAAGCTTCACGTGATGTCACTGCCAAGATACGACGTGTTCCTGAACCGATACCTTCTTCTTTGACAATCTTGAACATACCGATTTCAGCAGTGTTGGCAACGTGTGTACCACCACAAAGCTCAACAGAGTAATCACCGATTGAAACGACACGAACATTCTTACCATATTTTTCACCAAAGAGGGCCATAGCTCCCATTGATTTAGCAGTGTCAATGTCTGTTTCAATAGTTGTTACTGGAGTAGCTTTCCAGATTTCTTCGTTAACTTGTTCTTCGATAGCACGCAATTCTTCTGGAGTTACAGCCTCAAAGTGAGTGAAGTCGAAACGCAAGAATTCTTGTTCGTTAAGAGAACCAGCTTGAACAGCATGATCACCGACGATGTTATGAAGGGCAGCGTGCAAGAGGTGAGTCGCTGTGTGGTTCTTCATGACACGGTGACGACGTGTGTGGTCAATTTCGAGTTTGTAGTTAGCTCCTACAACAAGTTCACCTTCAACTTCAACAGTGTGAAGGGCTTGTCCATTTGGTGCACGTTGAACATCAACCACACGTGCAACGACTGTACCAGCTGCATCTGAGATTGTACCGTGGTCTGCTACTTGTCCACCCATTTCAGCGTAGAATGGTGTTTGTTCAAAGACAAGGAGGGCTTGACCAGAGTTAACACCATCATGACGAGCATCATCAGCAACGATTACACTCAAACGGCTTTCTGCAGTTTCCGCTTCATACAAGAACTCAGATGGTTCAGTGATGTTAGCAAGAGTCTCATTTTGCATACCCATAGAACCACCTTTAACCACGCTAGCACGCGCACGGTCTTGTTGTTCTTTCATGGCAGCTTTGAAACCTTCATGGTCAATCTTGAATCCTTCATCTTCAGCCAACTCTTCTGTCAATTCCACTGGGAATCCATAAGTATCGTAAAGTTTAAAGATATCTTTACCTTCAAGCGTATCTTTACCAGATTTCTTAAGGTTAGCAAGAAGCTCGTCAAGCATGCTTGAACCTGCATCGATGGTACGTGCAAAGGTTTCTTCTTCACGTTTAACAATCTTCTCGATAAAGTCTTTCTTCTCAAGAACTTCTGGGTAATAGCTTTCCATGATTTGACCAACAGTTGGAACAAGTTTGTACAAGAAAGCATCAGAAATGCCGAGACGACGGCCGTGCATTACGGCACGACGGAGAAGACGACGAAGGACATAACCACGACCTTCATTACCTGGAAGGGCACCATCACCAATGGCAAATGCCAATGAACGGATGTGGTCAGCGATAACCTTGAAGCTCATTGTGTCACCATCTGGATCATAAGTTTTACCAGACATTTTTTCGATTTCACGAATGATAGGCATGAAGAGGTCTGTTTCAAAGTTTGTTTTAGCCCCTTGCATTACGGCTACAAGACGTTCAAGACCTGCGCCCGTATCAATGTTTTTATTAGGAAGTTCTTTATATTCTGAACGTGGAACAGCTGGATCTGCGTTGAATTGTGACAAAACGATGTTCCAAATTTCAATGTAACGGTCGTTTTCAATATCTTCTTCAAGCAAACGGATACCAATATTGTCAGGGTCAAAGTCTTCGCCACGGTCAAAGAAAATCTCAGTGTCTGGTCCTGAAGGGCCAGCACCGATTTCCCAGAAGTTATCTTCAATTGGAATCAAATGACTAGGTTCAACACCGCAAGCAATCCAACGGTTGTATGAATCTTTATCATCTGGATAGTAAGTCATGTAAAGTTTGTCTTTTGGAAAATCAAACCACTCTGGGCTTGTCAAAAGCTCATAACCCCATTCGATGGCTTCATCACGGAAGTAGTCACCAACTGAGAAGTTACCAAGCATTTCAAACATTGTGTGGTGACGAGCTGTCTTACCAACATTTTCGATATCGTTGGTACGGATAGCCTTTTGTGAGTTAGTGATACGTGGATTTTCAGGAATCACAGAGCCATCAAAGTATTTTTTCAAAGTGGCAACCCCTGAGTTAATCCAAAGAAGGGTTGGATCGTTAACTGGAACCAAGTTAGCTGATGGTTCAACAGCGTGACCTTTTGATTTCCAGAAATCAAGCCACATTTGACGAATTTGTGCTGAAGTAAGTTGTTTCATTGTTTCTCCTTAATTAATTGTTTTTTATTTTGAGCTATTCTCGAGCATTTCCACATAGTCAATAGCAACACACAGGGAAATGGCCAAATCGGCGTAAGTATTTTCATAAACAGTAACAGTATAGGTCGATGTCAGATGGAAGAGCTCCTTTTGAATCCTAGCAACTACCTGATTTTGACTATTAAGTAGTTGAAAATCCAAGTCCCAAATATTACCCTCTATTCGCAAGCCAAGATTATCGACATCATACTTATCACGAAGAAGGGTTAATTTTTTTCGAATGTAAAAACTCGAACCATCCTGCAAGTCTACTGTAAACTTAGGCAAGAGACTAAGCGGCTCCTTGGTGATATGACTAATCTCACGACCATCCTCACCAAAAATTGTAAAGGTCTTTGGAATCTTGAAAAAGGATCCTTCAACCTGATAGGCAACTCTACCTTGATCATCCTTGATATCAAAGCGTTCGCCACCCAATCGAAACTTCTGTTTGACAAAATAGGTTTTCATACGCTACCTCCAATATTGTCATACATTTCATTCAGAAAATACCCAAAGAATAAAAGACAAGACCACTAAACGAAGGGCGACGTGAACCGCGGTACCACCTTCATTCAATGAACTTGTCATTCTTATTTGTCTTTAATTGTGAACTTTGAGTAGCAAGTAACCAGATTCGTCCATGGCTCGCAGCGACCGCCATTTTTCTGTATCAGAAGCGATGATTACCAATCTCAAAGGGAAGGCTAAAAATGTCATGATATTAGAACTTTCAGCCACTCTCCATTTTAACGTGTTTTAGGTCTTAGGTCAAGCTGATAATAGCATTATCAACTCTATCTTGTGATTTATTTGCTAGAGCTTGATGATGAACTTGATGAAGCCCCAGAACCAGTCACATACTGGTCAAGAATTGCGCTAAAGGCCTTGTCTACAACTTTAACATTATATTTCTTAAGGACCTTAGCAATCACTGAGTTAGTGAAGTTAGTATCAGCTTTCTTACCATTGATGATAACCTTAGTCAAATCATCCTTATAGTTTTTCCAATCTGCATTTTTCTCAGATTTTGAAACAGTTTTGACGATGTAGTAAGTCGCAGCACCAGTTGAGCTGTTTGAAACAGTCACTACGTCAGAAACGGCATTAGCATCTTGTTTGAAGGCTGCTGTCAAAACATCTGCTGGGAAGTCTTGAGAAGCTGAGTTAACTGTCTTAGAAGTCACTTCCAAGCTGTTATCTTTAGCTACTTGTGAGAAATCTGCTCCTTCTGCCTTAGCTTCAGAGTCTACTTTATCTGCCACTGCTTTATCAGTAGTTGAAACCACTTGCACCTCTGTATTTGGTGTGTAGTTATCATAGGCAGCCTTGTAATTTGCTTCCGTCAAATCTTTCTGCGCGGCTTGGTTAACAGCATACTCAACCAATTTTTGTGTACGGATTTGATTACGGTATGACTCTTCTGTTTGACCATAGGCTGCAAGTACTTGTGAGAATTGATCTCCGTATTGTTCTGAAGCTTGCTTATAAGCTTTGTCAACGTCTTCTTTGCTGACTTTGCTACCATATTCTTTTTCAAGAGCCTTTTGCAAAGTTGCACTCAAAACACTTTGTTGTGTTTGGCTACTACCTTTAAGTGAATCAAAAACATCACCAACAGTAACAGTATCACCCTTCATAGATACCAAAGTTGTTTCTTCAGTTGTTTTGTTACCTAGAGAAACATACATAGCACCTGCACCAACGAGAGCTGAAACAGCTACAAGGGCAAGACCTCCAAGGAAGCGACCACCTGAGCTTGGTTTACCAGCATCACGTGTCTTTTTAGTTTTAGCACGTTTAGCTTTTTCTTTCGCTTTTTCACTGGCGAGGGCGATGCTTTCCTCTTCTTCTTTTTGGCGATCAAGATGCTCTTGTTCTGCGTCTTTGTCTGCTACAACCTCTTCAACAGTTTCTTCTGTTGACTCAAGTTTTTCATTTTCTTTAGCCATTCTATCTACTCCTTAAATTGTCAATATCTCTGCTATTATACCACACTTACTTAAATAATGCTTAATCTGGTAAGATAATATTTTCAGAATTTTTCCGAAGCATAAGAAGTCCGTCACTCATAGGGACCAAACTAGCAGTCAAACCAGGGTTATCTAAGGTCGCATCGAAAAGACGATGCAAGCCACGGTAAATCGTACGCTGACCACGACGAACTTCCATGATGTCTTTGGCAATGTCCCCACCTTGGAAGATATCATCAAAGACGATGACACCACCTACCTTGAGACGTTTTAGGATTTCAGGCAGAAAGACGATATATTTAGACTTGGCTGAGTCCATAAAGACAAAATCATAGTCAGTGTCCAAATCTTGCAAAACTTCTGCTGCATCTCCTTCGACCAAGGTAATTTGTTTGCGACTGTCATACTTGGCTAGATTTTCCTTGGCAAAGCCAATCATTTCTTCATTACGATCAACCGTTGTAATCTGAGCATCAGGCGCATACTCAGCCATAAGAAGGGCTGAAAAACCAATAGCTGTTCCTACCTCAAGGATTTTCTTAGGCTGCAAGGTCTGCAACAAAAATCGGAAATAAGCAACAACTTCGTGCTGGATGATTGGAATATTTTCCTTACGAGCAAAGGCCTCCAGTTCAGCCAAATGCCCTTTATTTTCCTGAAGATGCGTTCGCATGTAGTCCACGATATCCTTGTTGACTACTGGACGACGCATGTTGTGATTTGCGTTTTTACTATATGATTTAACCATGTGTTTTATTATATAAAAAATCCCTAGCGAGTGCTAGAGATTTTTCTTATCTATAACTCAAATCGTCATCATTAAGCTACTTGACGTAACCCCCTCTTTTTCAAGAGGTAGGAAACGACCAAAGCCACCACGTAAAGAGCGATGAAAACAAGCAAGGTCATCTGGTATGATTTTATCAATTCGTAGGTTACGGATAAAAGCATTGGCCCCACTAAGGCCGCCATCGCCCAGGCAGTCAAAATATAACCATGAAGGGTAGCCAACTCCTTTGCCCCAAAGATATCGCTAAGGTATGGAGGAATCAAGGAGAATCCTGCCCCGTAGCAAGTCATCAGAACAGCCATCGCAACCACAAAGACAAGTGGAACTTGCAGGACAATTAGGAGGACAGCCATAACAATATTAACCACAAAGAGGAGAACAAAGGTCTTCGGACGCCCAATATAATCCGACAAGCCTGCCCACAGAAGGCGACCAAAACCATTAAAGATTCCCATAACACCTACAACAACTGCCGCTGATTCAGCTGACATCCCAACCATATCTTGAGCCATTGGAGAAATAGCAGAGACAAGGGCTAAGCCACAAGAAATATTGATAAACAGAATAAGCCATAACCAGTAGAAAGTTGATGATTTCAGAGCCTCATTAGCCGTAACTCCCTTGCTCAAATCAGCAGCCTGACGGTTTGGACTCTTGTCAGCCAACAGTTGTGCTTCCTCTACACTTGGTCGTTTAATGAATTGTGAGACAAAAAGCATAACAACAAAATAAACGACTCCCAAGATATAAAAGGTCTGCTCAACACCACGTGCCTGAATCAGATATTGAGCAATGGGACTGGTTAACAATGAGGCAAAGCCAAAGCCCATAATGGCAAGGCCAGTCGCAAGTCCACGCTTATCAGGAAACCACTTAATAATAGTTGAAACAGGCGTAATATAACCCACACCCAGTCCTAGACCACCAAGAATACCATAACCAAGATAAAGCATCCACAGCTCTCCATGAGCAATGGCAACTCCTGTCAGAATGTTACCCCCAGCATAGAGAACAGCCGACATACTTCCAGTCACTCTAGGACCAAATTTTTCAACCAGACGTCCCATGAAAGCTGCAGAAAGCCCTAGACAAAAGATGGCCAACGAAAAGGCAAAAGAAACTGAAGATTGATCCCAGCCAGTCTGGGCCATAATAGGATTACGATAGATACTCCAAGCATAGGTAGAACCCAACATAAGATGGAGTAAGACACCACACGTTGCTACAAGATAACGATTGGTTGTTTTCACAAAAACCTACTTTCTATTTCTGAACATTGTTCACTTATAAAACATAAAACGTTAGGTTTTTAGTCTATCATGAATATAAACCATGGGCTATAAATATGCTCACCAACGTATTTCCATATTAATTAGAGCTTGTTTTTTAGCAAACGTTCGTTTTTTTAGACATAAAAAGAATCATCCTGATTCAGAATGATTCTCTCATATGGTAACTTCTTTTTAAGAAAGGTGAACACCTTTTTCAACCAAAGCTTCCAATTCAACAAGACGGTCTTCAAAAACTTTGAAGGCAGCATCCAAGTAGTCGGTATTGGTCATATCAACACCAGCTTTCTTGATGACTTCCAAAGGATAGTCTGAGCTTCCCGCCTTAAGGTAAGTAAGGTAAGCTTCCTTATCTTCTTCAGTACCATGAACAATTTTTTCAGCCAAGTAGCTTGCTGCCGCAAACCCTGTAGCGTATTGGTAGACATAGTAATTCATGTAAAAATGCGGAATACGTTCCCACTCAAACTGAATTTCGTAGTTATCTTCAGCTTTGAGATTATAGTATTTCTCATTGAGATCTGCGTAAAGCTTATTCATGAAGTCGGCTGTCAAGATTTGACCAGATGCATCTGCTTCATGGATAGCATGTTCAAACTCTGCAAATTGTGTTTGACGGAAGACAGTTCCCTTGAAACCATCCAAATAGTGGTTAAGAATAGCAAAACGTGTCTTGTCATCTTTAACCTCTTTAAGAAGCGTTTCTGTCAAGATATTTTCATTGGTTGTAGACGCAATTTCTGCCAAGAAAATTGGGTAATCTCCGTAAACATATGGTTGAGTCTGACGTGTGAACGTTGAATGCAAACTATGACCAGTCTCGTGAACCAAGGTAAAGAGATTGTCCAAAGTGTCTTGCCAGTTCAAAAGCATGAAGGCATTGGTATCGTAGGCACCACCTGAGTAAGCCCCTGAACGTTTTCCTTTGTTAGGGTGAACGTCAATCCAACGTTCCGTAAAGGCTGCATGAACCCCTTTACTATACTCTTCACCAAAGATTGCCAAGACTTCTTCTGCTTTCTTGAGGGATTCTTCATAAGTAAGAGCAGTTTCAGTCTCAGAAAGTGGTGTATAGACATCATACATCTTAAGCTCGTCAAGCCCCAAGACCTTCTTACGCAAATCAAGGTAACGATGCAAAAGTGGCAAATGCTTGTTCACTGATTCCAAGAGTGAATCATAAACACTTTCTGGAATAAAGTTAGCTGCAAGTGCTGCATGACGTGCTGAATTATAGTGACGAACTTTGGCTTGGTAATTGTGAACCTTGACAACGCCTTGGAGTGTTTGTGCATAAGTATGTTGGAACTGCTCGTAGGTCCCATACATCGCTTCATAAGCTCCCTTACGAATGTCACGGTCCTTAGATTCCATGAGGGTGATAAAGTTACCATGTGTCAACTCAACCACATCCCCTTGACCATCTGATACCCATGGGAAGAGGATATCAGCATTATCTAAGACATTGAAGGTATCCGTTGGACCGTTGAAAATATCACCAGCTGCTGCCAAGAGCTCCTCAGCTTCTTGAGAAAGAACGTGGTCCTTGTTTGCCAAAAGGCGTTCGAAATAGTGGTCATAAAGTCCAAGACCTGGCTCTTGTTCTTTAAACTCAGCTAATTTCTTATCATCCAAGGCCATAAATTCAGGCTCAAAGTATGCAAAGGCTTCACTCAACTGTGAGTAAAGGTTTGAGGCCTTAGCTTGGTACTCTTGGTAAAGCCCTACTGTTGTGTCTTGGTCATTTTTCATTGACGCATACACATAGATTTTCTCCAAGCGACGCATAAGGCTCATATAAAGTTCTGTTGCCTCAAGCAAGTTCTTAGCAGAATCTAAGAGATGACCTGCATAAGCACTAGCCTTCTTCAAATCCTGAACAGTGCTTTCATACTCAGTCTCCCAATCTGCATCTGTCGCAAAAATGGTCGTCAAATCCCATGTGTATTTCTCTTCTAAATGAGCACGATTGTCTGACATAATATTCTCCTTAATTGTATCTATTCTTTACTATTTTAGCATAAAAGGTGGGAGGGTAGAGAGTTTGTCGATAAGAAAAACGCCTTTTTCGATAATATTGCATAAAAAACTTTTCAAATCCTTCAAGTGACTGTCTAATTTGTACAAAACCCTGCTTAGATTCTGGAAATCTCACTTGTGGAAAAAAATCCTGATCAGACAGGCATAACAAATTCATTCCCTTAAGATAGGCTTCTTCCTGCCTTCTCATCCACCTTGGATTTTTCCCAATTAATTCTCGTTGAATCACATGTGAGACCTTCTTTCGCTGAGTTACTTGATAAGTCTCAACCTGCTCTGCTTGATAAGGAAAACGTAAAACTGTCATGAGATTTTCGGTTAACGACCAGGCCTTAGTTAAATAATAGACTTTCCCAAAAATATCCTCATAGATGAGATACTTAAGTCTAATTTCCTCACGCTTCCAATCAAGCTCCCATAGGTGAAATCCAATCTTAGCCGTAAAATAGAGAAAGTCCCGCTGTAGGTCTGTTAAACGTCCATTCAACCAGAGTTCCTCACCCAAAAGCCAACGCACTTCGTAACCTGCTTGGTGATAGGCACATGTCCTCTCTCTCAAACGTTGCTGAGATAACCGAGAACACTGAACTTCTAGAGCCAGGGAATCGCCAACAAATAAATCTGCAATTTGCCCCAACTCGGACAAAACCTTTTCAATACTTACTTTTTCACCATGATTAACCAAAGATTTATATAAGGCTGCCTTAAGCGATAAATGTTGAGCCGATTCATTCTCCGAGAAGAACTGACAATCTTGCAAAGACTTATGAGCAAAATGTGGACACATTACCTGGCCATGTTTCAGAAGGACAACTCCCTGGCAACCAGGACAGCTATAGGATTCCTTACGTTGCAAACTGGTTTCTAGAGCTGAAACGAGGTTTCCCTCCTGATTTTTTGCAATTAACATGACTCTCTCCTTCGTGCACTCTCTTACTTATTCGTAAAAGAATTCACAAAATAAAAAAACATCTAGATTACTCTAGATGCATCCCCCATTCAAACTGAAACTTGCTCCCTGCTGTATGGAAACTTAGGTTTATAGGTGTATTGCTTACCTTGGGATACAAGTGCCGCTCAGTCCATTTGATCTCTTTTCAACAATCTCAATTCTTCAAGGAAAATCCCCCAATTTTCCTAGGAATCAGGATTTTGAAAACAGTTTCTATCCCACATAAGCATTAAAAATAGCTAATGTAGCATAGACAGATGCTCTCACAAACATCTGGTCAAATTCCGTCACTGAAGCATCATCCCAATATGCTTTTCACCCTTTTATTCCTCAATCCCACTAAAAACTTAATCCTTGAGTTGATAATGAGATAAAACAATTTTTAGACTTTTACAAGTTAAAGTCTTTATTTACTAACATTGAACCACCATTTCCCTAGGTGCAGTTCAATACCAACAAACGCAAAACCGTGTTGGTCCAAAATGGTTTCTAGTTAAGAGTATCTTGTGATTGATAGTCAGTCAATCTGAAGAACTTTCCCTCTAGCTTCTTTACGCAGAACGTCGCACTGCTTACAAGATACTATTTTCTAGAAGAGTATTGGCTAAAAATGCCACTCTCAAAACATACCACCTATCAGTCATTAGGTTTAGTCCACCTTCTGATAGGTATATTAGCAGTTACTGCTTTATTTTCTTTCCCTCTTCGCTTTTGACGATTAGTCTCTACCGATTCTGCTGTTTTTGAATCTGTCGTTTGCTCTACACGGATTAAAAATACCGCTAGCTCCCGCTACGATGATGCTGATGTTTTAAATCGATTAATCTAATTTTTTGCTGTTTAAATCTTCTCTTTTTTAAATCATCACAATGAAACATTGGAATTTGATAACTTAGAATTCCAGATTCCAAGCTAGTCCTTTTTGACTAGGGAGTCACCCTGCCAAAAAACAAACTCTTCCTAACACAATCTATTATACTGTATTATAATTTTTTGTCAATTAATTTATTTCATATTTTTTGAAAATAATATTTACACCCTTATTTTACACATAGTTAACTATAGAGAAAAGCTTATAATATAGGCTTTAGTTGCGATTTTGAAAAAATTAGAAAATGTATATCTATTTTTCTTTTTTCAGTCTAAATCAAGTAATTCCAGTAAATGTCAGAAAATTTCATCTTTATTATTTCTGGTTAACTTGATTTTCCAAACTAAAAAAACTAGGAAATTTTCCTAGCTTTTTTATGTATTATCTTAGTGTTTACGTTTGTAAGTTGAGATACCGAACAAGGCCAAAGCTGATGTCACCATAGCTGCACCTGCTGCTGCAGAAGCTACTGTTGATTTTTCACCAGTAGCTGGAAGAGCTGGAGCTTCTTCTTTTACAGGTACTGATGTTGGTGTTACAGGTTTACCTGGTGTAGGTTCTGTTGGAGTTGTTGGTACTTGAGGTTTTGGTTTCTCAGTTGTTTCTTCAACAGATACAAAGTTTTTGTGGTAAGTAACTTTTGCTGAAACAGTATTTGGAAGAACTGGTTTGTTTGGTTCTTCTGGCAATTCAGGAACAACTACTGTTGAGTTAGTTGCGAACCAGTAAGCAGTTGGAACGTTAAGGTTATTTCCGCTTACGATGAAGTCCATTGGTTCACCCTTGAAGATTGTTGCAGCAGCACCATAGTAGGCATTCTTCGTACGAGGTGTTCCGTCTGGGTTAATCGCATCCCAACCTTCATCTGTAACTTCACCAGTTGTTGGATCCACTGTTGGGTCACTGTTAAAGCGTGAACCGTTAGCCACAAATTCGTTATCGTTTGTTGCATAAGCATAACCATCTTCATGCAAAGTGATAGATGAACCAGGAATTTGAACGTATTCATTACCATTCAAACCAACTTTTTCAATGTGGTTTCCAAGCTCAGTGTTCCAGTGGTTAAGTGAAGAGATACTCAAAACTGATCCGTTCTTAGACAAATCAAGTGGTGTCACTGATGACTCAGAATCAAAGAAGTTCAAGTTCATCTTAACGTGAAGTTTTTTGTTAGTGTCGTCAGTTTGTGAACCAATGAAAAGTGTCTTAGTTGGATCGTGGTACAACTTAACAATGGCTGAACCATCTGTACTTGGTGTTTCTACCAAAGTGTAAGTTGCAACAATTTTCTTAACTGGAGTACCATTGAATGATGTTCCGTTTAGGTTGTTGTATGTTACAGTCAATGTTTGACCTGTAGCCATCTTCAACCATACATCTTCAGTGTATTCACCGTCAGCATTGATAGTGTATTGTGTACCGTTAGCTGCACTAAAGTCACTTGGAATGTAACGAGATGTGTTGAATTGTTCAAGGATTTCATCTACTGAGTGACCTGATTGGATTGTTTTATCCAAGTAGTCAACAGAACCTGCTGAGTTTTCAACAGTCATAGTAGCATCAGATTCTGTTTTATAGATCAAGCCAGTAGCATTTTCAGCCAAGCCTTTTGTCAAAAGACGAGCTGTTGTTCCACCAGTGTACTCTTTGTATGATTTTTCCCAAGCAGCATAAGCAAGAACGTCTTGGTAGTATTTATCCAATTGTGTCTTGTAATCTGCAAGTTTTTGTTTATATTCTGAAACCGCAGTTGTCAAAGCTGTTGTTTGAACTTTGTTGTCATTGTTAGCAGCTTCAACGCTAGTGTGTTTAACACCTGCTTCTTCTGTAGCTGTGAATCCCCCTGTTGCAACAACATTTGCTTTAGCAGATGTAAGAGCTGCATCAGCTTCTTCACGAGTCAATTTATTTTCAGAAACAACTGTATTTGAAGCTTCTTGAGCATCTTTAGCTGCTTGATCTTGGACAGCTTTAACATCAGCAGAATCTTTTGATGCTGCTGCAGTCGTTGTTGCAGCTTCAACAGCGTTATCGAAGTCAGGATTTGAAACTTCAGCAATAGCTTTAGTTGTTGTTTTTACAGTAGTATCTGTTTCAGTAGTAGTTTTTTCTTCTGTTCCAGGTACTGTAGTAACAACTGCTGCATCACCTGTTGTTTTAACAAGGTTAGCACTTGATTCTGCAGCCGTATTTGATACGGTTGCATCAGTATCAGTAGTTGCTGTTACATCTTTAGCTTCATCCGCAGCTGCTACGCTTGTAGCCGCGAGTCCTGCAAGCAATACGCTTGAATACAATGTTGTTTTAAATGGATTGACTTTCATTTACACTTTCTCCTTCTTGGTTAACATTTTATTAACCTATTTTCTTCACCGTTTAATATACTACCGTGATTTTCAAAATTTGGCAATAGCTTTCTGAAAAAAATATTATATATTTGCTACATGTTTTTAAAATTTGACACACTTTTGTTATAATTTAATCATTTCTTTACAATTAATTATAATTCGTAAGGATTTTACAGAGTTTTCACTTATTACTTTCTTACAGCCGTTCATTTTTTTCTCATAATAAACTGTTTCAACGATAGAATAGGCTTTCTATTAGAAGCAGGTCATCAAGAACCGGCCTCTTCATAACTAAAAACACATAAAAAACACCTTCAAGTCCTTGACTTTAGTCGTTTTTCGTCGTATGCTTGAAAAAAATGTTAAGAAAGTTGGGGGACTTTTCAATGACAAAAAAAGAAACTAGGACACTGATCCTTTTTGGGGTTAGTATTATTTTTGCGAACCTTGTACTTCGTTTGCTTCTTAAGCCACTGCCAGAGGAGATAGCCTTTCTCATAAAGACACTAGGCCTAGGGTGTGGCTACTATTTCCTAGTCCATAAGCGACTAGGATTAAAAATAAAATCAACTAAAAAGATCAGTTGGTCTGAAACCTTAAGTGTATGTTGGTTGGTTCTTTTAGCAGATTTCTTCTATCTTTCTGCGGGTGCTTTTGGTATCATTAAGGCACCTCACATGATAGGAACTGCCTTGACTATTGCCTTAGGGGCTGGTTTTTTCGAGGAATATGTTTCTCGCGGACTCTTCCTTAAAATCGCCTTCCAAGATGGTGTTAAATCTTCAAAACAGGTTTTAGGTGTCGTTCTCCTATCTGCCTTATCCTTTGGGTTGGCTCATCTTGTAAATCTCACTCATCAACCCTTGAATGCTACTCTGTTTCAGGTTTATTATGCGACAGCTATAGGTATATTCTATGCGGCTATTTACTTACGTACTGGTAGCCTGTGGTGGACTATTATTCTGCACTTTTTGATTGATTTTGCCAGTGTCCTTATCTCGCAATCAACACAGGCTGCACCAGCTACAAGTATTTGGCATTTCATTTTATGGCTACCTTTAATTGCCCTAGGACTCTTTCTTATTCGTCCTAAAAAATTGAAAG
>OGEQ01001636.1_pt1 | contig 17546 bp, 12 predicted proteins | sample 1570731 | NCBI WGS metagenome assembly OGEQ01 (sample SAMEA2582132, study PRJEB24529) | metagenome | biome: Human gut stool | place: China | collected 2011
TTGACGGTGGTGGAGCCAGAGTCGATGCCGATATGCACCGGGCCGCACTGGGCGCTGAAAGGTACATGAGGCACGCTGTGGGACATGTGCCGGGCATGGAATTCCTCGTACTCCTGCTTGTTGGCAAAGAGCGGAGGCTCACTGGCATAAGTAGCGGTGGCGGCGTACTGGTCCAGCGCGTCGGCCACTGCGGAGAGTTCGAACTCCTTATCCGCATAGAGGGCGGCACCCAGTGCCACATAGAGCAGGCTGTTCTCGGGGCAGGTGCCGGTGACCCCCAGCGCCTCATCAAAGCTCTTGCGCAGCACGCTGCTGAAGGTCAGCGGCCCGCCCAGATACAGGATATTGCCCTTGATGGGGCGGCCCTGTGCCAGACCGGCAATGGTCTGGTTGACCACCGCCTTGTAGATGCTGGCGGCGATATCCTCCGTGCGCGCGCCCTGATTGATGAGGGGCTGCACGTCACTTTTGGCAAACACGCCGCAGCGGGACGCGATGGTATAGGTGCGCTCGGCCTTTTCCGCGGCCTTGTTCATCTCGTCGGCACCCATCTTCAGCAGGGTGGCCATCTGGTCAATAAAGGCACCGGTGCCGCCGGCACAGCTGCCGTTCATGCGGACCTCGGTGCCGTTGGTCAGGAACAGGATCTTTGCGTCCTCGCCGCCCAGCTCGATCACACAGTCGGTGGCGGGCACAAACCGCTTGACTGCCACACGGGTGGAGAACACCTCCTGCACAAAGGGCACGCCGCAGCTGTCGGCCAGGCCCATGCCGGCCGAACCGGAGATGCTCAGCAGAGCCTTGTTTCCGTGCAGGTGCTCTGCATCGATGCGGCGCAGCAGCTCCTGCGCCTTTTCCAGAATATGGCTGTAATGACGCTCGTATGTTGAATAAATCAGCGCATCATGTTCGTCCAGCACCGCGCACTTGATGGTGGTGCTTCCGATGTCAAGACCTACTCTCACTTGCTTTTCCTCCTGAGGAACAATATAAAAATACAGTTGTATTATACTCAAAAATCGGGATACAATCAATCCAGTCACCATATTTTACACGCAAAAAATAGTATTTTCCGCTCAAAAAGTTAAACATTTTGTTAAATTCACGAATACAGCTCCCCTGTTTTTCTACATTCCGGTTAAGATTCTTTACTCAGAGTGATTTTTACACAAAAACGCCCTGCCCCGGAAAAGCCCGGAGCAGGGCGCTGAACATCGTATCATTCCATTTTATCGGACAACAGGGCAAGCTCCCGCAGGATCTGCCAGCGCAGGCCATCAGCTGTGGTGAGTGCCGGATGGATGGTGTGCAGTTCCACGCTGCCCTCAATGGGAAACATCGTTCCGGCCAGCGGGATGCGCACCTCTGCCCGGGTACCGCTTCCGGCATCGCGCGGCGTGAGGGAAAGCACCCACCCCATGTGGGCGCAGTAACGGCGGCAGAGCAGCAGCCCTGCCTGCACACCGCCCAGGAAGCGGCGGCGGTTCTCCATCCAGTTTTCACCGGTGGGCAGGCCGCAGCCGTCGTCCTCCACGATCAGGTACAGATCCTCGTCGTCCCGGATGAGCCGGATCTTGATCTGCCCGCCGGGGCTTACGGCCCGCAGGGCGTTGGAAAGCAGATGAAACAGCAGCTGTTCGGCCTCCTGGGCATCCGCCTTGACATAGCAGCGCCGGAACGGGCTGTGATCCACGGTCAGCCGGATGCCCAGCTGCTTCTCGATCTCCGGGGCCATCTGGGCGGCCTCCATCAGGATCCAGCACAGGTCTACCGGCTTCATGGACGGCTTGTCGTTCATCTCCACTTCCAGCAGGCCCATCATTTCCCGCAGGGTGCGCTCCAGGCGGATGCTCTCCTGCCCCATATCCTCCAGCGCCTGCCGGGTCCTTTCGTCTCCGGTCCGGGCCAGATGCATCTGCAGGTATTCCCGGTTCTGGTCCATGATGCGCAGAGAGTGCAGCAGCACGCTCTCAAATTGTTTGCGGGGGAAATCCCCCATCCCGCTCTCTTTTGCCATTCCGTTCTCTCTCTTTTTTCTCATCGTCCGGCCTTCCGTCCCTGCGTTCCGCTGTCGATCAATTTCTGGCGGCCCGCATAGATCAGCTTGCCCAGGGTAACGCTATGCCCCATCAGGCCGTAATCCTGCTTGAATTTCTGCCAGGCTTCGGTGTTGTATTTTTCCACCCCGTCGATCAGGCGGCGCATCCCGCAGTCCACGGCGGCCACCGTGGTGTGGTGTTCCTCGGCCACAGTCTGCAGGATCTCCTTGCGCACGGCCAGCTTCCGCTCCGTGCCGCATACGACCTGCAGCGCAGTGGTCAGATATTCACAATTTACATCCGGCTGCTGGATGCCCCACTCCGCATAAAGCTGCTTGCAGAACGGCAGCACCCAGAAGATGCCGATGTCCGTGGAGCTGCGCAGATCCAGCAGCAGATCCAGCAGGCTGCTGCGCTCCGGCAGGTACTGCCTGCCGTCCGGCCGCAGGAACGATGCCGTGGCATCGCTGTACCAGTCATCCCCCTGCAACAGCAGCAGCGGGCGGTTATGCAGGCTGTTGAGCCGCTTGAGGAACTCATACCCATCCATATCCTCCAGCTGGCTCGAAAGCACCACGATATCCACACTGCGCTGCTGGCGCAGCTCCCGCAGCAGCTCCTCGCCGCTGTGGAAGCAGACACAGCAGATCGCAGGATTCTGCTCCTCCAGATAATTTTTCCGGACGCGGATCTCCCGCTCGTCGTAGCTCAAAAGCGCGACATGCAGCTTTGAAACGAGTCGTTCCGTCAATCCAACCTTCCCCTTTGCCTTAAAATTGCCGCACTTTTCTTCCGTGCGTACTGTATGATACTATTTTATAAGGCCCTGTGGAAAGATTCAATCCCCGAAAAAACGTCACTATGCGTCGAACCGTGCAGGAATGGCGGCTTTTTGCGTCTTTATTTTTTGTAATTTACGTCATAAAGTGTCGATTTTTGTTTCTTTCACCTTCTTCAGCATAACACCATCTTTCCCGAAAAGCAATGGTTTGTTCACATTCATCTGATACTATATCTACGTTATTTTGTTTTTTGTCCGGCATTTCCCACACGCCGCCGGGCACGCATAAGAAAGGCCTGCCTATGCTACAACTGAAAAAGATCCGCAAGGAATACAAAACCGGTGACCTTGTACAGACCGCACTGAATGATGTCAGCCTGAACCTGCGTGACAGCGAATTTGTCGCCATCCTGGGCCCCTCCGGCTCCGGTAAGACCACCCTGCTGAACATCATCGGCGGCCTGGATCGGTACGACAGCGGTGACCTTGTCATCAACGGGATCTCCACCAAAAAGTACACCGACCGCGATTGGGACTCCTACCGCAACCACACCATCGGCTTTGTGTTCCAGAGCTACAACCTGATCCCCCATCAGACCGTTCTGGCCAACGTGGAGCTGGCCCTGACCATTTCCGGCATCTCGGGCGCAGAGCGCAAGCGCCGCGCCACCGAGGCACTGCAGAAGGTGGGGCTGGGCAATCAGCTGCACAAGCACCCCAGCGAAATGTCCGGCGGCCAGATGCAGCGCGTTGCCATTGCCCGTGCGCTGGTCAACAATCCGGATATCCTGCTGGCGGACGAGCCCACCGGCGCGCTGGACAGCGAGACCAGCATCCAGGTCATGGAGCTGCTCAAGGAGGTGGCAAAGGACCGGCTGGTGGTCATGGTCACCCACAACCCGGAGCTGGCCCAGCAGTACGCCACCCGCATCGTGAACCTGAAGGATGGTGTCATCCGCTCCGACACCGCCCCCTACGAGCCTGACACCGCTCAGCTTGCCCCTGCCGTTCACAAGAACATGGGCCACTCCTCCATGTCGTGGTGGACCTCGCTGACCCTGAGCTTCAACAACCTCTGGACCAAAAAGACCCGCACCCTGCTCACGGCCTTTGCAGGCTCTATCGGCATCATCGGCATTGCGCTGATCATTTCCCTGTCCACCGGTGTCAACCAGTATATCGCCGATATGGAGCGGGACACCCTTTCCGAGTACCCGGTGCAGATCCTGCGCAGCGGCATGGATCTGACCAGCCTGCTGTCCGCCGACCTGCCCGGCCAGCCCGCCGCCCCCGACCTCGGCGAAGGGACGGTGCCGGTGCGCCAGCTCGTGACCCAGATGGTTTCCGGCATCACCTCCAACGACCTGAAGAGCCTGAAAACCTACCTCGAGAGCGATGCCTGCAGCATCGGGGAGAGCGTTTCCTCGGTGGAGTATTCCTATAATGTACAGCCTCAGATCTACCGCCAGGACCCGGACGGCAGCATCCGGCAGGTGAACCCGGATTCCTCCCTTTCCGCTCTGGGCATCAGCTCCGCCAGCTCGACCAACAACATGATGTCCAGCATGATGAACACCAGCGTGTTCTACCAGCTGCCCGCCAGCGATGCCCTGTATCATTCCCAGTACGAGGTCAAGGCAGGCCGCTGGCCCGAAAGCTACAACGAATGCGTTGCCGTGCTGGGTGCGGATGGTTCCATCACTGATTATGCCCTCTACGCGCTGGGCCTGCGGGACAACGCCGAGCTGGACAAGATGATCCAGCAATTCGCCCAGAACCAGAATGTGGATGTGCCCGAAGATTTCAAGACCTACCGGTACAGCGATTTTCTGGGCCGCACCTTCAAGCTGGTCAACGCGGCCGACCGCTACCAGTACGACGATGCCCACAGCACCTGGGTGGACAAATCGGACGACAAGGCCTTCCTGCAGGAGCTTGTGGCCAACAGCGAGACCATGACCATCGTGGGCGTGGTGCAGCCCAGGGAGAACGCCTCCGCCGCCATGCTTTCTTCCGGCATCGCCTATCCCGCCTCCCTGACCCGGCACGTCATGGACACCGCCGCCCAGAGCAGGCTGGTACAGGATCAGCTTGCCGACCCGCAGACCAATGTGCTGAACGGCGAGCCCTTTGGAACCGAGCAGACCGCTGCCGTGGACATGGCTTCCCTCTTCTCCATTGACACCGACCAGCTCGAGAGCGCCTTCCAGTTCGACCCCGGCAAGCTGGATCTTGACCTGAGCGGCGCGTTCGACCTGAGTGATGGTTCCGTAGATTTTTCCTCCCTCATTGACCCGGACAGCTTCCAATTTGATCTGACCGAAACGCCCGGCATCGACATGAGCGCCCTGACGGACGTGTTCGCCAACATGGACATTTCCATCCCCGCCGACAAAATGCAGCAGCTGGCCCAGAAGGTGATGACCGGCTACAAGGATTACATCATCGGCAACGGCATTCTGGGGCTGGACAAGATCGGTTTTGACCAGTATCTCGCCAGTGACCAGTTCCAGCAGCTGATGAAGGATTCCATGGGCAGCCTCATCGATACCGCTGCCCTGCAGGAGCAGTTTACTGCCGCCCTGCAGCAGGTCATGGGCAGCGTGATGGCAAACTTCTCGGAACAGATCGCCGCCGAATTGCAGGCCCAGCTGGGCACTGCCATGGAGCAGGCCATGGGCCAGATCAGCACGAATCTGCAGAGCCAGATGACCGAGCGCTTCTCCTCTCTGGGCAGCCAGATGGAAAGCGCGCTGAAGATCGACGCAGATGCGTTCCGGAATGCCATCCGGTTCAACATGACCGAGGACGATCTGGCGGAGCTGATGAAGTCGAAAATGATGTCCACCAGCGCCACCTACGAAAGCAACCTGCAGGCCTTTGGTTATGCCAGCGAGGACGACCCCAGCCAGATCAACATCTATCCGCTGGACTTCGAGCAAAAGGCTAAGGTCCTCAATGTGCTGGACAGCTACAATGCCGCCATGCGTGAGCAGGGCGCGGAAGACAAGGTGATCCAGTACACTGATGTGGTGGGCACCCTGATGACCTCCGTGACCAGGATCATCAACATGATCTCCAACATGCTGGTGGCCTTTGTCTCCATCTCGCTGGTGGTCTCCTCCATTATGATCGGCATCATCACCTATATCAGCGTGCTGGAGCGCCGCAAGGAGATCGGCATCCTGCGTGCCATCGGTGCTTCCAAGCGGAACATCTCCGAGGTGTTCAACGCCGAGACCTTCATCATCGGCCTGTGCTCGGGCCTCATGGGCATCGGCCTCAGCAGACTGCTGCTCATTCCGGGCAACATGCTCATCCAGAAAATCGCCGTCGGCACCAGCGTAGTGGCCGTTCTGCCCTGGAAGGCCGCTGTGGTGCTGGTTGCGCTGGCAACTGTGCTGACCATTCTGGGCGGCTTCATCCCCGCCAAAACCGCTTCCCGCTCTGACCCTGTCAAGGCTCTGAGAGCAGAATAAGATCACTTTCTCAAAGAGGCTGTTGCACAAGCCCCAGCAAAAAAGACCAGAGTTGTTTCGCCAAAAGGCGTTACAACTCTGGTCTTTTGCTTTCTTTCATGTAAACAGTGCGGCGGCTTCTTTACCACTCTTCTTCGTCAGCGCCCACCCTTGTGCGGCGGAACATGCTCTCCACAATGGCGCAGTATTTATCCGCCAGACAGACGATGACCGCCTCGCGGCAGGTCGGGATATGGCGGAAGGTCAGGGGCCACATGTGGCTTGCAATGACGTTCTGCTCCTTTTTGGTAATGCCGAACACCCGCTGTGCGTTCACACAGGCCGACCCGGGATGGGAAAAGCCGTGCATCTCAAACAGATGCCGCAGGCCGCGGAAAGAGCCCTGCTTGTGCCAGTCATAGAGATAGAAATCGTGGAGGAAGGCCCCCACGGCCAGCGTGGTCTCATCGGCTCCCAAATGGAAGCGGTGGTTGATCCAGCAGCTGACCACGACCACATTCTTGCAGTGCTGGTAAGTGGTCACATCACCGTGCTGGATAAACTCACGCATTTCCTGCACCTTGGGGTGATGGTCGTACTGTTCCAGAATAGCGGACAGGCGCTCCCGTTCCGTTTGTGAAAGCTGCATGGAAAATTCCCTTTCTTTTTGTCAGAAACGCTCAGCTCAGCTCCGCAGCTGAACCGGGTTGGAGCTGCCGAAGTTCTCAGCGGCCGAAGGATTTTCGCGGGTCAGGCTCAGGTCCACCAGATACTGCTTGCCGTCGCCCAGCGCCTCCAGCTCGGCCAGCTTGGCCTCGGCAGAAGCCTTGTCCGGGTACCACTGGATGAGGAAGAAGTTCTCCTCCTCCACGCCGTAATACAGCCACTGGCCGTCCGCCCGCAGCAGGTCGTCCAGATGATCCACCTCATCGCCATCGGTCAGGCCCAGGCCCTCCTCGGCGTAGACATTTTCAGGTTCCACCTGCAGCACCTCAATGACCTGAATGGCGCTCTGTAAGTATTCATCCTGCGAAATGCTCTTGTCCGAGCGTTCCCAGCCCGTCAGGAATGCCTGCATCAGCAGGTTCTTCACGGAGATCTCCGGCTTCATTGCCATAACATATTCCTCTTTCCTCGTTTGTTTCCGCTGACCAGTATACGCTAAAAATTGTGAAAGGTCAACTATTTCTTTATGAATTTTTTGTAGCAACGCACAAAAGGCATTTTGTTCCAGTTCATTTCTGAACTTTTTATGAAACCCCTTGATTTTTGACCCGCATCGGTGTATATTAGCACTCGAAAGATATGAGTGCTAAGTAGATGCAGCATCGGCTGCTTCTTCTGCATTGCCGCTCCTTTTGCGAGGGGCCGGATCTGAATACTGTACAAAAGAGGTTTTGTATTATGGCGAAGAAAGAATTTCAGGCTGAAAGCAAAAAACTGATGGACATGATGATCAACTCCATCTACACCAACAAGGAGATCTTCCTGCGTGAGCTGATCTCCAACGCTTCGGATGCCATCGACAAACTTTATTATAAGAGCCTGACCGATCCTTCCGTGGGCATGAACAAGGGCGATTTCCGCATCCTGCTCACCCGCGACAAGGACAACCGCCTGCTGACTGTCTCCGATAACGGCATCGGCATGACCAAAGAAGAGCTGGAGCAGAACCTGGGCACCATCGCCCACTCCGGTTCTCTGGACTTCAAAAAGGACAACAAGGACGAGAACATCGACATCATTGGTCAGTTCGGCGTAGGCTTCTACTCCGCCTTCATGGTCGCCGACAAGGTCACCGTCATCTCCAAGGCATACGGTGCGGACGAGGCCTGGCAGTGGGAGTCCAGCGGTGCTGACGGCTACGAGCTGACCCCCGCCGAGAAGGACACCGCCGGTACTGACATCATCCTGCACATCAAGGACAGCACCGATACCGACAATTACGAGAACTTCCTCGACGAATACGGCATTGTGGCCATCGTCAAAAAGTACAGCGACTATGTGCGCTATCCCATCCAGATGGAGCGGGAAAAGAGCCGCCAGAAGCCCGAACCCGATCCCAAGCCCGAGGACTACAAGCCGGAGTGGGAGACCTACACCGAGCTCGAGACCCTGAACAGCATGGTGCCCATCTGGAAGAAGCAGAAGAGCGAGGTCACCGACGAGGAATACGCCAGCTTCTACAAGGATAAGTTCAACGATTACTCTGACCCCGCCCGCGTCATCGTGAGCCGTACCGAGGGCACTGCCAACTACAACGCCCTGCTGTTCGTGCCCAGCCATCGCCCCTATGATTTCTATACCAAAGAGTATGAGAAGGGTCTGGCCCTGTACGCATCCGGCGTGCTCATCATGGAAAAGTGCGCCGACCTGCTGCCCGATTACTTCAGCTTCGTCAAGGGCATTGTGGACAGCCAGGATCTGAGCCTGAACATCAGCCGTGAGATGCTGCAGAAGGACAACCAGCTGAAGCTGATCCACAACGCACTGGAAAAGAAGATCAAAAACGAGCTGCACTCCATGCTGGTCAACGACCGCGAAAAGTACGAGGCATTCTGGAAGGAATTCGGCCGCCAGATCAAGTTCGGCGCTTACTCTGATTACGGGATGCACGCCGAGCTGCTGCGTGACCTGCTGCTGTTCTGGTCTGCCAAGGAGCAGAAGATGGTCACCCTGCAGGAGTATGTGGACAAGATGCCTGCCGAGCAGAAGTTCATCTACTTTGCCGCCGGTGATTCCACCGATCGTCTGGCAAAGCTCCCCGCCGCCGAGCTGGTTCTGGACAAGGGCTATGATGTCCTGCTGCTGACCGAGGACGTGGATGAGTTCTGCCTGCAGATCATGCGCAGCTACCCCCGCAAGGATGCCGAGGGCAAGGACGGCACCGTGGAGTTCAAGAACGTCAACAGCGGCGATCTGGGCCTTGAGACCGAGGACGAGAAAAAGGCCGCTGAGGATGCCACCGCCGAGAACAAGACCCTGTTCGATGCCATGAAGGACGCGCTGGACGGCAAGGTCAAGGAGGTCAAGGTCTCCACCCGCCTGAAGGATCACCCTGTCTGCCTGAGCGCCGACGGCCCCCTGTCCATCGAGATGGAGAAGGTGCTCTCCAAGCAGCCCGGCAGCGAGGGCGTGAAGAGCGACAAGGTGCTGGAGCTGAACATCAACCACCCCGTGTTCGCCGTGCTGAAGGCCGCACAGGAGGCCGGTGATACCGACAAGGTCAAGAAATACAGCAGCCTGCTCTATGCACAGGCACAGCTGATCGAGGGCCTGCCCGTGGATGATCCCGCCGCTTACGCCGAGGCCGTTTGCAGCCTGATGAAGTAATTCCCTTTCCCACAAATAAATTACCCCCTTAACAAAAGGGCCGTGCTCCGCTATAATAAAGTGGAACACGGCTTTTTTATTTTAGGAGGATTCGCCCCATGGAGCCCAGACGCAGCAAACATTTTCTTGCCCACATCCCAACCATCGCGTTACTGGTGTTATTCGCCATGTCGCCGTGGCTGGGCATCCTGTTTTTCATCCTGCGTGCCATCGACCGGGATGCCGAGAAAAAGGAGCAGGAGAACGCGGAATATTCCAGCGATTTTCGTCCCCAGGACACCGGTGCCGGTCAGCCGGCCCGGGACACTGAGCCGGTCTATGGCCACGATGTGCCCACTGCCGAGCAGCAGAACGCCAAAAAGTGGCACAAGACCCTGACCAGCCTCTGCACGGTGTTCGGCGGCATCTTTCTGGCGGTGGGCCTTGCAGGCCTTGCCGATATCATTGACCTGTGGGGCTACTGGTTCGACTGGGGCGAGTTTCTGACCGCGCTGGCCCAGACCATTGGCGGCGGCGCTGCGCTGGCCATGGGCCTGCGGATGAAGCAGGCCCGTAAGCTGGAGCGCCAGCTGGACAAGATCGTTGGGACCCGGGATAATATCCCGCTGGACGAACTCTTTGCAGCCGCGGGCATTGATGCCGACAGGGGCCGCGCCGCTGTGGAGCGCGCCATCGACCACGGCTATTTCGGGGCCGATGCCTATATCGACAACCGCACCGGCACGCTGGTGGTGCGTGGCGCTGCGCCCCAGCCGCCCAGACCCGCCGAGCCCGCACCCGCACCGGCTCCCGAGGATCAGTATGCCGCCCTGCAGCGCCAGCTCCGGCAGGCCAACGATGCCATCCCCGACCCGGTGATGACAGCCAAGATCTCCCGGCTGGAGGATGTCAGCGCCCGCATCTTCGCACTGGCAAAAAAGGACCCGGACAAAAAAGCCCAGCTGCAGAAATTTATGGATTACTACCTGCCCACCGCGCTGAAGCTGCTGAATACCTACGCCCAGCTTTCGGCACAGGATGTGCAGGGCACCAACATCACTGAGGCAAAGCAGAGCATTGAGCGGAGCATGGATCTGCTCATCACCGCCTTTGAAAACCAGCTGGACAAGCTGTTTGCCTCCGATGCGCTGGATGTTTCCACCGACATTGCCGCGCTGGAAGGGATGCTGAACCTCGACGGGCTCACCGGCGGCGATTTCGCGCCCCGGAGCTGACCGCCGGAACTGCGTTGACCTTTCATCCAGATGCAACAATAATACATGGTCTTTTCTCGACAGAACCGATATTATAGAATCAGAAGAACGGGCCCTGGCCCTTTGAAGAATCATTCACCTATACAAGGAGGAACGCGCCATGATGAAGCCTATTTCTGTCTGGAAGCAGGAGCTGGCGGGCGGCACCCATACCGCCCGGCTGGCCTCCCTCTACTGCTGTTCGCCGGAGCAGACCGCTGCCCACGCCGCACGCTATGCGGCAGTGCTGGACGGGCTGGAAGCTGCCTTTGGTGCCCACACCGAGGCCGGACTGTACAGCGCCCCGGGCCGCACCGAGATCGGCGGCAACCACACCGACCACCAGCATGGCCGGGTGCTGGCCGGCAGCGTGAACATCGACATGATCGCCGCCGCAGCCCCCAACGACAAGAACCAGCTCCGCGTCCAGAGCGAGGGCTATGACCTGTGCGTCATTGATCTGAATGACCTCGAGGCCCGCAAGGAAGAGGAGAACACCACCGCCGCCCTGCTGCGCGGCGAGTGCGCCGCCTTCACCCAGCGGGGCGCAAAGCTGGCCGGTCTGGATATTTACATCTCTTCCAACGTGCCGAAGGGCAGCGGCGTTTCCTCTTCTGCCGCCTTTGAGGTGCTCATCGGCGTCATCCTGAACGACTGCTTCATGACCGAGAAGGTCTCCCCCATCGCCATCGCGCAGATCGGCCAGTGGGCTGAGAACGTCTACTTCGGCAAGCCCTGCGGTCTGATGGACCAGATGGCTTCCAGCGTGGGCAACATCATCACCATCGACTTCGCCAGCCCCGCAAAGCCCGTGGTAGAGCCTGTGGCTGTGGACTTCTCCAAGGCTGGTCTGGCCCTCTGCATCCTCGACTCCGGCGCAGACCACGCCGATCTGACCGACGAGTACGCCGCCATCCCGGCTGAGTGCCGCGCCGTGGCCGCTGTCTGCGGCGGTGAGGTGCTGCGGGATGTGCCGTTCGAGACCTTCCTTGCAAAGCTGCCCGAGTGCCGCAGGCAGTGCGGCGACCGCGCCGTTCTCCGCGCCTTCCACGTCTACGCCGACAACGACCGTGTGGCAAAGCAGGTGGCCGCACTCCACGATGGCGACTTCGACACCTTCCTCTGCCTCGTGAACGAGTCCGGCCGCAGCAGCTGGGAGTATCTGCAGAACGTCATCCCCGCAGGCTACAAGGAGCATCAGGAAGTGGGCGTGACCATCGCAGCCGCCAAACATCTGCTGGGCAATAAGGGCGCTGTCCGCGTCCACGGCGGCGGTTTCGCCGGCACGGTGCAGGCTTTCGTGCCTGTGGAGATGCTGGATGAGTTCAAGGCCGGTATGGAAGCCATCCTCGGCGAGGGCCGCTGCCACGTCCTGTCCATCCGTCCGGAGGGAGGTGCTGTCCTGTGATCTCCACTGCCATCCAACAGCTCGTCAACTACGGTCTGGACACCGGCCTCATCCTGCCTGACGACGAAATTTACATCCGCAACCAGCTGCTCATGACCATGCAGCTCGACAGCTTCACGGAGCCGGAGGGCGACGTCTGCTACGCCGACCTCGAGAGCATCCTGAAAACGCTGGTGGATGATGCCGCAGCCCGGGGCGTCTGCGACGACAGCCCCACGGCCCGCGACCTCTTCGACACCCGGCTCATGGGTGTGCTGACGCCCCGCCCCAGCATCGTCCGCGCCAACTTCGAAGAGCGGTACGAGACCGACGGCCCCCAGGCCGCCACCGACTGGTTCTACAAGTTCAGCCAGGACACCGATTACATCCGCCGCTACCGCATCAAGCGGGACGTCAAGTGGGTCACCAAGACCCCCTACGGCGACCTCGACATCACCATCAACCTGTCGAAGCCCGAAAAAGACCCCAAAGCCATCGCAGCCGCAAAGCTGGCTCCTCAGAGCGCCTACCCCAAGTGCCAGCTCTGCGTGGAGAACGAGGGCTATGCCGGCCGGCTGAACCATCCCGCCCGGGAAAATCACCGCATCATCCCGCTGACCATCAACGACAGTGCGTGGAATTTTCAGTACAGCCCCTATGTCTACTACAATGAGCACTGCATCGTCTTTAACAGCCAGCACACCCCCATGAAGATCGAGCGTGCCACCTTCCGCAAACTGCTGGACTTCGTGGCCCTCTTCCCCCACTACTTCGTGGGCAGCAACGCCGACCTGCCCATCGTGGGCGGCAGCATCCTGAGCCACGACCACTTCCAGGGCGGCCACTATGAATTTGCCATGGCCAAGGCCCCCATCGAAAAGGCATGGGTGTTCCCCGGCTTTGAGGACGTGGAGGCCGGCATCGTACACTGGCCCATGAGCTGCATCCGCCTGACCTGCGAGGATGATGAGCGTCTGGTGGAGCTGGCCGACAAGATCCTGACCGCCTGGCGCGGCTACACGGATGAGAGCTGCTTCCTCTTTGCCGAGACCGACGGCGAGCCCCACAACACCATTACCCCCATTGCCCGCATGCGGGATGGCAAATACCAGCTGGATCTGGTGCTGCGCAACAACATCACCACGCCGGAACACCCGCTGGGCGTATTCCACCCTCATGCCAAGCTGCACCACATCAAAAAGGAGAACATCGGCCTTATCGAGGTCATGGGTCTGGCCGTGCTGCCCAGCCGCCTGAAGCAGGAACTGTTTGATCTGGCAGACGTGCTGGTGGCCCGCACCCCCGTCAGCGAGTACCCCGAGACACTGCAGAAGCACGCGGAGTGGGCGCAGGACATTCTGGCCCGTCACCCGGAGCTGAACGGCGACACCGTGCACCTCATCCTGCAGGATGAGGTGGGCCAGGTGTTCGCACAGGTGCTGGCCGATGCCGGTGTGTACAAGCTGGACGAAGCCGGTCGTGCCGGGTTCGTGCGGTTCCTTGCCAGCGTAAAATAACCTCAAACTATCACAGGCCCCGCCGCTGATCTCATCGGCGGGGCCTTGCCATACAAGGAGGAAACGTTTATGCCTTATACTCTGGAAGTCTGCGTGGACAGCACGGCCAGTGCACTGGCCGCAAAGCGCGGCGGAGCCGACCGACTGGAACTGTGTGCCGACCTGGTGATCGGCGGCACCACCCCCAGCCTTGCTCTGCTGCGGCAGGTCAAAGCCGAGACCGGACTGCCGGTGCGGGCACTGCTGCGTCCCCGCTTTGGTGATTTCTGCTACGACCGCTACGAGCTGGCCCAGATGGAGCAGTCGGCCGCAGAGCTGGTGGAAGCCGGGGCGGACGGCATCGTCACCGGCGTGCTCACCCCGGACGGCGTACTGGATGTGGACGCCCTGCGTCCCATCTACGCTGCTGCCCGCCGGGCGGCAGCAGCTGCAGGCCACCCCGTTGCCTGCACCCTGCACCGTGCCTTTGACGTCTGCCGGGACCCCTTTGCCGCGCTGGCCGCCGCAAAGGAACTGGGCCTTGCCACCATCCTTACCAGCGGGCAGGCCGCCAGTGCGCCGCAGGGAGCTGAGCTGCTGCGCCAGCTGGTGGAAGCCGCCGGGAACGATGTGGAAATTCTGGTGGGTGCCGGCGTCTCCGCGGGCAATCTCCCGGCGCTGGCCGCCCAGACCGGTGCCCGGGCGTTCCACCTCTCCGGCAAGCAGGTGCTGGACAGCCGCATGACTTTCCGCCGGGAAGGCGTGCCTATGGGCCTGCCAGGCTTTTCGGAGTTTGAACTGTGGCAGACCAGCGAAGCAAATATCCGTGCCGCGCGTAAAGCGCTGGATGCCCTGTAAAAATCGCCCTCACGCAGAAACGGCCTCTCCTTTCGGAGAGGCCGTTTCTCGTTACAATGCCGGTGCTTCGTTGTCCTCATAACCGACCATCAGGCCGCCCAATTCGGCATAGTAGCTGCACAGGCCGCCGCAGGGGCTCACATCCACCTGCGCCCCCGGGAACACCGCGTGCAGCATCTTTTTCAGCCGGTCGGCGGCGTCAGGGTTGCCGCAGTGGGCAATGTGTACCCGGCCGGAGACAAAACCACGGCCCTTCATTTCCAGCACGATGCGTTCCAGTGCGCCGTGTTCGCCGCGGGTCTTGCACAGTACCTCCAGTTCCCCTGCCTCACTGGCCTGCCCGATGACCCGGATGCCCAGCATCCGCGCCACGGCAGCTACCGCCGGTTTTACGCGGCCGTTGCGGGCGAGATTGGCCAGCGATTCCAGCGAGAACAACAGGTGCGTGTGCCGGTGATAGGCCAGAATCCTCTCGGCGGCATCATCAAAGGCACAGCCCGCCTGCACCAGCGCCGCCAGACGCTCGGCCAACAGGCGGCATTCCGGCCCGGCCGACAGGCTGTCCAGTACGAACACGCGGGCACCTTCGTGCTCCTGCCGGTATTCCTCGGCGGCCAGCTGGGCCGCGTTATAGCTGCCGGACAGCGTGCCCGTGATGGTGACCACGAACACTTCCTCCGCGCCCTCGTAGGCCGCCAGCCAGTCGGCCACATTGGGGCAGGATGTGCCGGTCTTGCCCTTATAACTGCGCAGGGTCTGGGCCATACCGACCGCATCCAGTTCTGCCATGTCCAGATATTCCCCATCGTCGGTCACGATTTTCAGCGGCACACAGACAAAGTCCACCCCGCTGAGGGTATACAGGTTGGAGGAAGAGTCCACAACGATCTTGGTTTTCATACAGTACATCTCCAGTTTTATCGTTCAGCGGCGGACAGCCCGCCGGGCTTATTCGGTTTCTTGTGGACATCTTATCAGTTTTTCAAAAACCTGTCAAGCAATTTCTAGCATTTGATAAAAAGTTTTCACACTCCCGTTGACCGTTTCCATTTTTTGCGCTATACTGAAAACCAAAAGCCCCCCTCACCCGCTGAACAGAAAGCATGATCCACTATGAACAATGAAACCAAGCGCCGCGTTGCGGCCTGCGCCGCCGGGTTTGCCCTGCCCCGGTACCGCGACCTCCCTGCCGTAGGGCTGTATCTGGACCAGACCGTGCAGTACGTCAACAGCTGCTTCCGCACCTTCTGTGGGGTGGAGCTCACCCCCTCCATGGTGAGCAACTACGTCAAAAAAGGCATTCTGAGCCACCCGGTCAAAAAGAAATACACCCGTGACCAGATCGCTTCCCTGCTGTACATCGTGGTCTCCAAAACAGTTCTCTCGATGGAAAACATCGAGACCCTGTTTAAAATGCAGAAGGCCTATTGTTCCGCCGGGGCCGCCTACGACACCTTCTGTGAGGAGCTGGAGCGCTGCCTGCCGTTCGTGTTCGGCTGTACCCGTGCCCTGCCTGACCCGGACCCGGATGCCGCTGACGAAAAGCTGCTGCTGCGCAGCACCATTCTGGCCGCTGCCAACAAGATGTATCTGGACTGCTGCTTTGACGCTTTGCGGCAAGAGCAGGCCCTGTGGGAGGATATTTTGCCGGACCTGGCATAACAAAAACGGGAGACAGCATCAACGCTGTCTCCCGTTTTTGTTATTTTGCGATTCGTCCTTCTGCCTTGCCGGACGAGATGTAATGCTCGTAGTATTTCACGTTATCGTCGCCAAATGCGGCCACGAGATCGGGGTTGTTTGCCTTGTATGTGTTCAAATTGAACTCGCTGCTTCCCTGCCGACCTTCTTTCATGCCGTTGGTCACAAAGTGTTCAAACAGTGCTTTCTGGTTTGCACCGAATGCATCTGCAAGATCCGGGTTAAGTTTCAGGTAATCCTGATAATTGTAGACGGCCTGATACTGGGCAAGCTGCTGGGCAAACGGCGGGTTCTGCAACCGTATTCCCCGATGAGCGCCATTATCGGCATTTCTTACAGTTTCTCTACTTCCATCCATATAAGTAACTACCGCATAATCCACATTAATGTGGTCGATAATATTGCTTGTCCACATTACGTTATCAAATCTGCATCCGCCGTCACATGTTGCATTTTGAACCTCATCTTCGGACAGATATGTACAACTGTCAATGTTGTTTGTATCTGGCATAACAAAGAAATTCCCATACGAATCACAATAAACCCTCGTCAAAACGTCATCTTCTCCAATTGATACGGCATAGTCCGACTCTGTATAGTATTTAAACGGACTATCATCTGAGAAATTCTGATCCATATACAACTGTGCCCCATTATTTCTCGCCACTCGAAAAGGTTCTATTGGCCCAACTACTGTTAATTTTTTTGTCGCCACGCCCGGAATAGGGTCTCCGACGCGATTGTATGCAGTTGCATAGAAATCAACATATTTCATTGTTTTGTTCGTATTATTGCGGCTATAAATTGTCGGGTCGCATACATAATTATCTTCCCAGTTGACCTGCATTGTTATAATTTCAATACTCGGTTTTTTAGCCGCAAATGCACTGCCACAGAAGCACATACACAGCAGTACTATTGTAAGCAGTGCAGCAGAAAGTTTTCTTTTCATGTCGATTCCTCCTTCTATGGAAAGCCTTTCTTGTCATCAGTATACCGCTGTTCAAGCTACTTTTCAATAAAGAAATTGCCACCTGTCATGACCTTTTCTGTAAAAAAGGCCGTGCTTTCCTTTGCGGGAAGCACGGCCTTTTGTATTTTTTGCAGATTCAGGCAGATCAGGTATCCTGCAGCTCGCCGCGGCTGGCGGCCTTGAGGTAGGCAAAGATGAAGCCATCCAGGTCGCCGTCCATCACGGCGTCCACATTGCCGGTCTCGTAGTTGGTGCGGTGATCCTTGACCATGGTGTAGGGCATGAACA
>OGEQ01001637.1_pt1 | contig 17532 bp, 16 predicted proteins | sample 1570731 | NCBI WGS metagenome assembly OGEQ01 (sample SAMEA2582132, study PRJEB24529) | metagenome | biome: Human gut stool | place: China | collected 2011
CATCGGCATGGGGGTGGGCAAGCTGAATCTGCCCGGACGCCCCGGCGACATGCCCACCAAACAGGCCGCCGCCGCCGTGGGCCAGTGCGAGCTGATGTATACCTATGACAAGCTGTTCTCCGAGTATAACCACACGGTGGCCCAGATCCTGCTCACCGGGGAGGACGTGGACCACGCGGACCGGCGGCGGAACTTTGAAAACACCATGTCCCGCCTGCTGGAGCTGGGGGCCCTGCCCATCATCAACGAGAACGACACCATCGCCACCGAGGAGATCAAGGTGGGCGACAACGACACCCTGGGCGCCATTGTGGCCTGCTCGGCCAAGGCCGACCTGCTGGTGCTGCTCAGCGACATCGAGGGGCTGTATACCGCCGACCCCCGCCGGGACCCCGAGGCCCGGCTCATCCCCGTGGTGGAGGAGGTCACCCCCGACATCCTGGCCCTGGCCGGGGAGAAGGGCAGCGACCTGGCCACCGGCGGCATGGCCACGAAACTCCGGGCCGCCCAGATGGCCACCGCCCAGGGCTGCGACATGGTCATCACCAACGGCGAGCACCCGGAGGTGCTGTATGACATCGCCGAGGGCAAGGCCGTGGGTACAAGATTCGTGGCGAAGAAGTAAAGCATCTGCGCCGAAAAACGCCGCCAATACCCGGCGTAGGGGCGGCTGATAACCGCCCCCGCAAAACCATCGTGACCCGCCGTAGGGGCGGCCTGTGGCCGCCCGCTTCGACAACCGATGGACCATCGTAAAATTCAAGGAGATGATCTCAATGACCACACAGGAGCTGCTGCTGCGGGCCCGGGGGGCCAAGGACGCCATGGACATGGCGGACACGCAGACCAAGGACCGGGCGCTGCTGGCCATGGCCGACGCCCTGGAGGCGGAGCAGGAGAAGATCCTGGCCGCCAAACGCGCCGGCATCACCGAGCTGATCCTCTCGGAGGAGAACCGCAAGGACATCGCCGAGATCAAACCCGAATATATCGCGGGCCTCACGTTCCATTACGTGAAGACCAACGAGGAGGTGTTGCAGCTGGCTCTGGAATAGTTTTTTCGTGATGGCGGCGAACTCTGGCGCTTCCTTCGTCGGCTTCGGCAGCCACATACCCCGTGTATGCTTCTGCCTTGCCGGTTTCACGAAGTCCCGGATTTCATCCGCCCTGACGAAAAAACGGGAGGCTGTAATTATGAATTTTGAATTCTGAATTATGAATTTTTTGGCAATCATCCCCGCGCGCTACGCTTCGACGCGCTTTCCCGGGAAGCCGCTGGCGCGGCTGGGCGGCAAGCCCGTCATCCAGCGGGTCTACGAGCAGGTCGCCGGCGTGCTGGACGATGCCGTGGTGGCCACCGACGACGAGCGCATCCGCGACGCCGTGCGGGCCTTCGGGGGACGGGTCGAAATGACCTCCCCGGACCACCGGAGCGGCACCGACCGCTGTTGGGAGGCCTACTGCAAGCAGGGCCGCGAATACGACGTGGTGGTCAACGTGCAGGGTGACGAACCTTTTATCCGTCCTTCGCAGCTGGAGGCCGTGAAACGCTGTTTCGACGATCCCGCGACCGACATCGCCACGCTCGTGAAACCCTTTACGGAGGCTGACGGACTGGCGGCCCCCGAAAATCCCAACTCGCCCAAGGTGGTCCTCGACGCGCAGTCGCGGGCCATCTATTTTTCCCGCTCGGTGATCCCCTGCCTGCGGGGCGTTCCATGCGAAGAGTGGCTCGCGCGCCACACGTTCTACAAGCATATCGGGCTTTACGCCTTTCGCGCCGACGTGCTGCGGGCGGTGACGGCGTTGCCGCAGTCGCCGCTTGAGCTGGCCGAATCGCTTGAACAGCTGCGCTGGCTGGAGAACGGCTACAAGATCGGCGTGGGGATTTCGGAGGTCGAGACCATCGGCATCGACACGCCCGAGGATCTGGAGAAAGCGGAACGCTTTCTCCAATTAAAAATTAAAAATGAAGAATGAAAAATTAGGGATTGAAAATTCTCCGGAATTCTTAATCTTTAATTTTTAATTTTTAATTCAAATTTTATGGCAATAAAATTTATCGCAGGTCCGTGCGTCATCGAATCGGCCGAACTGCTGGACGCCGTGGGCGAAAGGCTTGCGGCCATCAACCGCACCCTCGGCACGGAAATCATCTTCAAGGCCTCGTTCGACAAGGCCAACCGTACCTCCATATCGTCGTTCCGCGGCCCGGGACTCGAAAAGGGATTGCAGATGCTTTCGGACGTGCGGGCGAAGTGGGGGCTGCGTCTGCTCACCGACATCCACGAATCGTGGCAGGCCGCACCCGTCGGCGAGGTCGTCGACGTGATCCAGATCCCGGCGTTCCTCTGCCGCCAGACCGATCTGGTGGTCGCCGCAGCCCGGACCGGCAAAACGGTGAACGTCAAAAAGGCCCAGTTCCTTTCGGGCGCGGACATGCGCTACCCCTACGAAAAGGCCCGCGAGGCGGGGGCCGGTGACATCTGGCTGACCGAGCGCGGCAACTCGTTCGGCTACAACAACCTCGTCGTCGATTTCCGCAATATCCCCGACATGCTCAAAATCGCCCCTACGGTCGTGATGGACTGCACCCACTCGGTGCAGCGCCCCGGCGCGGCGGGCGGCAAGACGGGCGGCAACCGCGAATTTGTGCCCGCCATGGCGCATGCGGCCAAGGCGTTCGGGGCCAACGGTTTCTTTTTCGAAGTGCATCCCGATCCCGACAAGGGGTTGAGCGATGCGGCCAACATGCTGCGGCTCGACGATCTGGAGCCCCTTGTGAAAAGCCTGCTGTAAAATACCCATCTAACTCTCGTTAAGCATGACAGATACGACCAAGGCGCAGATTCTGGAGGTTGCCCGCAAGGCGATCCATACCGAAATGCTGTCGCTCAAACGCATGGAAGACACTCTCGGCGACGAGTTTGCCACGGCCGTGGAGATGATCCTCGGAAGCCGCGGCAAGTGTATCGTTACGGGCATGGGCAAGTCGGGCCTCGTGGGGCGCAAGATCGCCGCGACGCTCGCTTCGACCGGAACCCCGAGCTTCTTTCTCCACCCCGGCGAAGCCTTCCACGGCGACCTGGGCATGATTTCGAAGGAGGACATCGTGGTCGCGCTCTCCTATTCGGGCGAGACGGACGAAATCCTCAAGATCGTCCCCTTCATCCACTCCAACGGCAACAAGCTGGTTTCGATGACCGGAAACCCCGACTCGGCGCTGGCCAAGAACTCCGACGTGCATCTCGACGTGGGGGTGAAGGAGGAGGCTTGCATCCTGCATCTCGCACCCACTTCGTCGACCACGGCGCAGATCGCCATGGGCGACGCGCTGGCCGTGTCGCTGATGCAGATGCGGGGTTTCACGAGCGTCGATTTCGCGCGCCTGCACCCGGGCGGAAGCCTCGGGCGGCGTCTGCTGATGACCGTAGGGAACGTCATGCGCGACCACGATCTGCCCGTCGTGGCGCCCGACTGCCCGGCTGCGGAGATGATCCACGCCATTTCGAAGGGCGGATTGGGGCTGATCGTGATCTGCGAGGGCGAGCGGATCGAGGGCATCGTCACCGACGGCGACGTGCGCCGCGCGATGGAGCGCCTGCGCGGGGAGTTCTTCAATATCAGGGCTTCCGACATCGCCACGCGCAATCCCAAGACCATCTCGCCGGACGAGAAACTGATCGAGGCCGAGAAGATGATGACCCGCAACAAGGTCACCTCGCTGCTCGTGACGGACGCCGCCGGCAAGCTGACCGGAGTGATTCAGATTTACGACATCAAGTTGTAGCAATGCCACCGGTTTCGGACCGTTTCCGTAAAACGAGGGGAGGTTTTCAAAAAACCTCCCCTCGTCTATTTATTTCCTTATGTAGTGCGGCATTTCGTCCGGCAGCTCCATCGAGATTTCCACCAGCCCGCGGATTTCGCCGCGCTCCCTCCACGCCGTCTGGTAGATCATCTTGCGCACGCCCTGCTTTTCGATGGTGTAGGCGTTCGTGCCTCCCGATGCGAGCATGCGGCGGATCGTTTCGCGCGACCGTTCGTTGTGGCAGTCGAACAGGTTCCGGCCGATCAGGTCGCTGTGTTGGGCGAAGGTCGCACGCGCCTTTTCGTTCATGTAGAGGATCACGCCTTCGGTGTCGCACACCGTGACGGCGCAGTCGGCCTCTTCGGCCCAGGGAAGGGCATTTTCCGTTGTCATTGCTGTATTTTTACGAGTTGTTCGCGGTATGCGTTCAGAATGCGCGACTTGGAGATGAATCCCAGGTAGCGGCCTTGCTTGTCCACGACGGGCAGCATCCAGGCGTGCTTGTCCTCGAATTTCTCCATGACGCTCAAAATCGCCTCGTGTTCGATGATCTTGTCTGGCGGCGGAATCATGTAGTCCGAGATCGGGTGCCCGTACTTCTCGTGTTTGAACATGTCCTCGCGCAGGTCGTCCAGCTGCACCACGCCGATCAGCCGGCCGAAGTTGTCGATCACGGGGAAGATGTTGCGGCGGGCCGTCGAAATGATGTGCACGATGTCGCCCAGGGTCATGTTCTCCTTGATGCGCAGGAAATCGGTTTCCATCAGCTCTTCGAGTTTCAGGAAGACGAACACCGACTGGTCCTTGTCGTGGGTCAGCAGTTCGCCCTTCTGGCGCAACTGCTTGGTGTAGATCGAGTCGGGGTCGAGGTAGTAGTCCACGGCGAACGAGATGCAGGCGGTGATCATCAGCGGGATGAACAGTCCGTAGCCGTTCGAGAGTTCTGCGATCAGGAAGATCGAGGTCAGCGGGGCGTTCATCACCCCCGACATGACGCCCGCCATGCCGACCAGCGTAAACGAGACGATCGACACCTCCCATCCGAACAGCGTGTTGCACACCAGCGCCAGCGAGGCGCCCGTGAAGGCTCCGACGAACAGCGACGGCGCGAACGTACCGCCCACGCCTCCCGCGGCGTTGGTCGTCGACATGGCGATGACCTTGAAGAACATCGTGGCGATGACGAAGAGGATGATCACCCAGTCGATGTCGCGGAAGCGGTAGAAGAGCGAGTTGTTGAACAGCTCCTGCGCGTTGCCGTGCATCAGGGAGGTGAATCCCTCGTAACCCTCGCCGTACAGCGGCGGGAAGACGAAGATCAGGATACCCAGAATCGCACCGCCCCACAGCCATTTCTTGTACTGTTTGTCGATGCTCTTGAAGAAACCTCCGACCCGCGAGTTCATCGACGTGAAATACCACGCCATCAGCCCGCACAGCACGCCGAGCAGGATGAACAGCGGTATCTGCCACAGCTCGAAGGCGTCCGCGGGGGCCAGCGTCACGGCCAGAATCGGGTCGAAGCCGCGCAGCATGAAGGCCATCGTCGTCGCGGTGATCGAGGCGATCAGCAGCGGGATGACCGACCCGGCGGTGATGTCGAGCATCAGGATTTCCAGCACGAAGACCACGCCCGTGATCGGGGCTTTGAAGATCGCCGCGAGGGCGGCTCCCGCGCCGCAGCACAGCAGCAGCGTCGTGTGTTTGTAGTTGAGGCGCGCCAGCCGTCCGATGTTCGAGCCGATGGCCGCTCCCGTGAGCACGATCGGGGCCTCGGGTCCCACCGAACCGCCGAATCCGATGGTCGTCGCACCGCCCACGATCGAGGTCCAGCAGTTGTGCCGGGCGATGCGCGAATTGCGGCGCGACATGGCGTAGAGGACGCGCGTCACGCCTTCGGAGATGTTGTCGCGGACGATGTATTTGACGAACAGCGTCGCCAGGATGATGCCCACGGCGGGGTAGATCAGGAAGAGGATATGTGCGCTGTCCACCGGGAACCAGCGTATCAGCCCGCTCTTGATGCCGTGCAGCAGCATTTCGAACAGGTAGGCTCCCAGCCCTGCGAGCACACCGACCACCACGGCCAGCAGCATCATAATCTGCTGGTTGGAGAGTCTCCGGGTCAGCCGGAGAAACTCGAGGTAGATGCGGTCGGCGCGGAAGGACATAAAAAGTTAAAAGTTAAAAGTGAAACATTGCGATTGACCGAGACCGGGCGGTTTGATTTCATCCTGTACGATGCCCGGTGTGCAAGTCAAATGCCTTTGATTTTCAATTTTTAATTTTCCGTTTTCAACTTGAAATGCTCGGTCTGGCCGTCGATCAGCTCGCGGTCGTCGAAATAGTTGATTTTCATGGCCGCACGGACATCCGCCAGGGTTTCGGCGGCCGCTGCGCGGGCCTTGGCCGAGCCTTCGCGGAGGATGTCGTACACCTCGCCGATGCGCGTCTCGTAGTGGCGGCGGCGTTCGCGGATCGGGTCGAGCATCTCGTTGAGAATGGCGATCAGCAGGCGTTTCACCTTCACGTCGCCCAGCCCGCCCCGGCGGTAGTGGGCCTTCAGCTCGTCGAGCGAAGCGTATTCGGGCAAATATTTCGAAAAATGCTCGGGGCGGCTGAAAGCGTCGAGGTAGGTGAACACTGTGTTGCCTTCGACCTTGCCCGGGTCCTCCACGCGCAGGTCCGACAGGTAGATGCAGTTATTCAGCGACTTGGACATCTTGGCCTTGCCGTCGGTTCCCGGCAGGCGCATGCAGGCCGCGTTCTCGGGCAGCAGGATTTCCGGCTCGACGAGCGTTTCGCCGTACACCGCGTTGAATTTGTGGACGATTTCGCGCGTCTGCTCGATCATCGGCTCCTGGTCCTCGCCCACGGGCACGGTCGTGGCCCTGAAGGCCGTGATGTCCGACGCCTGGCTGATGGGGTAGGTGAAGAATCCGACGGGAATGCCCTGACGCTGGGTCGTGTCGCCTTCGGCGGCGCCCTCGGCGAATCCGCGCAGGGCGATCTCGGCCTTCACGGTCGGGTTGCGCTGCAAACGCTGCACGGTGACCAGGTTCATGTAGTAGAACGCCAGTTCGCACAGTTCGGGGATCTGCGACTGGATGAAGAGCGTCGACCGTTCGGGGTCGAGGCCGCAGGCCAGGTAGTCCAGCGCCACTTCGATGATATTCTGACGCACCTTTTCCGGGTTGTCGGCATTGTCGGTGAGCGCCTGCGCATCGGCGATCATAATGAATATTTCGTCGAACTCGCCCGAGTTCTGCAGCTCGACGCGGCGGCGGAGCGAACCCACGAAGTGGCCCAGGTGGAGCCGGCCCGTGGGACGGTCGCCGGTAAGGATGATTTTTGCCATATTTTTAGAGAAAGTACATTTTGCAGGCGAAGATACGAAAAACTATGCGGCAATGCGAAAAAGTTGTCCGATATAGATTTTTTTTATATCTTCGCTTTCTCAAATAGACGCCTGTTATGACAATCATCCAACTCGAATATCTGCTGGCCGTGGCCAACTGCGGGAGTTTCTCGCTTGCGGCCGAACACTGTTTTGTGACGCAACCTTCTTTGAGCATGCAGGTTAAGGCGCTTGAAGAGGAGCTTGGCGTGGTGCTTCTGGACCGTTCGAAAAAGCCCGTCATTCCCACCGAGGCGGGCGAGGTGGTGCTGGAACAGGCGCGCGAGACGATCAAGGCGTACAATTACATCAAGGAGGCCGTTTCGGAGCTCAAGGGCGAAACCGCGGGCAAACTGCGGCTGGGCGTCATCCCGACCATCGCGCCCTACCTGCTGCACAAATTCATTCCGGCCTTCGTGCGCGACTACCCGAAGGTCGAGCTGGAAATATCCGAGATGATCACTTCGGACATCGTCGAGGCGCTCAAGCGCGACCGTATCGACGCGGCGCTGGTCGCCAGCGGCACCTGCGGCGAGGGCATCCTCGAGCAGGAGCTTTTCAACGACCGCTTCTACGCTTACGTGTCGCCCGAAAATCCGCTCTATGAGCGGCAGAATATCCGTATCGAGGAGATCGACCTCAAGGACCTGGTGATCTTGAGCCCCGGCAACTGCATGCGCGACCAGATCATCGAACTCTGCCAGGCCCGGCGTTCGATGCCGTCGCACTATTCGTTCGAATCGGGTTCGCTGGATACGCTCATGCGGATCGTCGACTGCACGTCGTGTCTGACGATCATTCCCGAAATGGCCGTCGAATACATCCCCTCGGACCGCCGCGACCGGCTGAAAACCCTTTCGAAAGGGGCTACCTCGCGCAAGATCGCCGTCGCCGTGCGCCGCACCTACGTCAAGAACTCGATCATCCGGGCCTTGACCGAGACCATTCTGGCCAATGTTCCGGGTGCGAAGGCATAGCTTCCGCTCTCTGAAAGAATGCGCCCGGCCTGCAAAACGCAGGCCGGGCGCATGTCGATTATCCGGTCGGTTATTCCGGAATCGTTACTTTGGTCGCTTTTCCCGTCCAGTCGGCGAAGATTGATTTGCCGTCGGAAAGTTTGACGGAGAGTTTGACGGAGAAATTATCCCCGTCTCTGGTGACAGTGAGCATTCCGTAGGAGACTGTTGCCGAAGAGATGTCGTCTCCATTGCTTACCGTAATTCTTTCAAACGAGTGTACGATGTCGAACTCTGTTTCACCGATTGCCCCGACGGAGAGGTATGGTCTGAGAGGCCCGGTTTGGGTAACGGGTTCTGTGAGGTCGATAGTTTTGCCTATCAGGGATTCAGAAACTTCTATATCGACACCGTAGTCGGACATTGTAAACGGTAATGTTGAAAAATACTCTCTGAATAGAATGAGGTCGTATGAGGTTTCCCATTGCTCGTCGGCTTTTTCTTCCACATAGAAAGCGCTTTTGACCTCGCAGATCTGACCATTGACGGTGATCGTCTGCATGGTGGTTACTTTTTCGTCCTTGCAGGACGTCGTGGCCAGTGCGAGTGCGCCGGTCAGACAGAACATGAAGATTTTTCGCATAAATTGAACTTGGGTTAGTTGGAGTATCTCCAAAAGTAGTGATAAAAAACGAATCCGGCGACAAAAAGGGCGAAATAATGAATCGCTTCCGGAACAATATGCCCGCTTGCGGCGCGATTTTTACCGCGTTGCTTTCAAATCTCATTCTCTTTTCATACCTTTGCAAGGTTATAGATACCTATTGAACATTTATGGATAAACTGATCGAAACGATCGTCAGCGCGATTGAAGATAAAAAAGGTAAGAATATTGTATCGTTGGACCTCTCGGGATTCGATGGAGCGATCTGTTCGCATTTCGTGGTCTGCAACGCCGATTCCACGACGCAGGTGTGCGCCATAGCCGCCGAAATCGAGGAGAAGGTGTTCGAGAAATTGGGCGAGAAGGTGTGGCGCATCGAAGGCCAGCAGAACGGCGTGTGGGTCGCCATGGACTATGTGGACGTCGTGGTGCACATTTTCCAGACCGAGCTTCGGAGCTTCTACAAGCTCGAGGAGCTGTGGGCCGACGCACCGCTGGTGAAATATGAATACGAAGAGTAATCCGGATTATGGCACAGAAAAGCAAGAACAACAATAAAATGAATATGAACATGCCGCGGCCTTCGATGCTGTGGATCTACGGCCTGATCGGTTTGTTCATCATCGGCTGGTATCTGTTCGACGGCAGCAATGAAGCGCCGCTGCCCAGCGACTGGACCACCGTGCAGGAGATGGTCGAGAAGGGCGACGTGGAGAAGATCCAGGTCGTGAACCGCGACCAGGCGCAGGTGTTCCTGAAAAAGGAGGCCGGCGAGAAGTACCGTAACGATCAGGTGGACAAGCGTTTCCGCCGCCTGCCCGAGTCGGGCGTGCAGCTGACTTTCACCATCGGTTCGGTAGATTCGTTTCGCGAGGATTTGAAGGCCGCCGAGGAGAAGTCGGGGCAGACCGTTCCGGTGATCTATGAAAACAAGGCCAACGACTGGACCTCGATTCTGATCAACCTGCTGCCGTGGGTGGTGATCATCGGAGCGTGGTTCTTCATCATGCGCTCCATGTCGCGCGGCGCGGGCGCCGGAGGCGGCGGTGGCATTATGAACGTCGGCAAAGCCAAGGCGCAGGTCTTCGACAAGGACAACTCCAAGCGCGTGACGTTCAAGGATGTGGCTGGCCTGGAGGAGGCGAAGGTCGAGATCATGGAGATCGTCGATTTCCTCAAGAAGGCCGACAAATACAAGGAGCTGGGCGCCAAGATTCCGAAGGGCGCGCTGCTCGTAGGCCCTCCGGGAACGGGCAAGACCCTGCTGGCCAAGGCCGTCGCAGGGGAGGCCAACGTGCCGTTCCTCTCGATTTCGGGTTCCGATTTCGTCGAGATGTTCGTCGGCGTGGGCGCCTCGCGTGTCCGCGACCTGTTCGAGCAGGCCAAGCAGAAGGCTCCCTGCATCGTCTTCATCGACGAGATCGACGCCATCGGCCGCGCCCGCGGCAAGAACGCCGGATTCTCGGGCAACGACGAGCGCGAAAATACGCTGAACCAGCTTCTGACGGAGATGGACGGCTTCCAGACCAATACGGGCGTCATCGTTTTGGCCGCCACCAACCGGGCCGACATCCTCGACAAGGCGCTGATGCGCGCCGGGCGTTTCGACCGCCAGATCGAGGTGGGACTTCCCGACGTGAAGGAGCGCGAGGAGATTTTCAACGTCCACCTGCGTCCGCTGAAGCTCGATCCGCAGCTGGACCGTTCGTTCCTGGCGCGCCAGACCCCCGGTTTCTCGGGCGCCGACATCGCCAACGTCTGCAACGAGGCCGCGCTGATCGCCGCGCGCCACAACAAGAAATTCATTTCGAAAGAGGACTTCCTCGCCGCCATCGACCGCATCGTGGGCGGCCTGGAGCGCAAGAACAAGATCATCTCCGACGAGGAGAAGCGCGTGATCGCCTTCCACGAGGCGGGACACGCCACGGTGAGCTGGATTCTGGAGCATGCCAGCCCGCTGATCAAGGTGACGATCATCCCGCGCGGCAAGGCGCTGGGCGCCGCCTGGTATCTGCCCGAGGAGCGTCAGATCACCACGCGCGAGCAGATGATGGACGAACTGGCCGCTACGCTCGGAGGCCGCGTTTCCGAGCAGCTGACCTTCGGCGAGATTTCGACCGGGGCACTCAACGACCTGGAGCGCGTCACCAAGCAGGCTTATGCCATGGTGGCCTACTACGGCATGAGCGAGAACGTCGGCACGCTCTCCTTCTACGACTCCACGGGCCAGAGCGACATGGCCTTCACGAAGCCCTATTCGGAACTGACGGCCCAGCAGATCGACGCCGAGGCCAAGCAGGTGATCGAGAAGGCCTACAAGATGGCCGAGAAGGTGCTCCGCGAACATGCCGACGGTCTGAAAGAGCTGGCCGAACTGCTGCTCTCCCGCGAGGTGGTCTTCACCGAGGACGTCGAGCGCATCTTCGGTCGCCGCAAGAAGGACATCGAACGCGAACGCCGCGAGGCCGAGGCGAAAGCCAAGGCCGAGGGCGGCAAACCCGCCGGAGAGGAGCCGCAGGCCGGCAAGCAGGCCGCCGCGGTCGCCGATCCTTCGGCCAAATCGGATAAGTCCGAAACGGCCGAACCGGCTCCCGTAGCTCCGGCCGTTGCCGCGCCCGAAACCGAATGACCCCGTTGAAACCCAACTACACCCTTAAAAAACAATGAGTGAAAAAATGAAGAACCTCTGGGTGCGCACTGTGAGCGGGGCCGTCCTCGCCGTGGTGATGCTGGGGGCTATCGCATGGTCGCAATGGAGTTTCGGCCTGCTGCTGGCGGCGTTGCTGGTCGTCGGCATGACGGAGTTCTATTCCCTGGCCGGGGAGCAGGGCAGCAATCCCCAGCGGATCGTCGGACTGGCTGCGGGACTCGTGCTTTTCGCCCTGAATTTCGCATTCGTGTCGGACGACATCCAGATACTCGGCAGCGCCCGGCAGGCTTTCGCCTGCGGAATGGCCCTTCTGCTGTTGCTGCTGCCCGCCATGTTCATCTGCGAACTTTACCGCCGTCGGGAGAATCCCGCCGCCAATATCGGCATCACTTTCATGGGCGTCGTCTACGTGGCGCTGCCGTTCTCGCTGATGTGTTACATTCCGATCATCGGCAGCGAGACGTGGAGTCCCTGGATGATGATTTTCTACGTTTTCATCATCTGGGCCAATGACGTTTTCGCCTATCTGGTGGGCATGTCCGTCGGCAGGCACCGCCTGTGCGAACGCCTTTCGCCCAAGAAGTCGTGGGAAGGGTTCTTCGGCGGCATCGCCGGGGCCGTTGTCCTGGGACTCGTCGCCGCCCGCGTGATGGACGGCAGCTGTTGGGTGTGGGCCGGGCTGGCGCTCGTCTGCTTTATCCTGCCCGCCGTGCTGAGCACGATCTTCTGCGAGCTCCTGCGCAAAAAAGGCTGGATCAAGGAAGGGGATCTGAAATTGTAAGTAAAAAGGCTTCCCCCGCGGGGGAAGCTGTCACCAAAGGTGACTGATGAGGGGCGGCTTTTCCGCGATTGCCCGTGAACGGGCTGCAGCGGGAAGGCCGCCCCTCATCCGGCCTACGGCCACCTTCAGTCTCCGCGCCAAGAGCCGCCTTCGGCGGTTGCGCTCCGACACGCGCCTGCGGGCGCAGCCCCAAGGGGGAAGGCTTTTTCTTTTTTACACAAACCCTCTCCATGTCTGCTCGGCCTCGCTTTGGAAGTGGCCCAGCTCATGGCAGAGCTGCATGGCCCCGGGGCTGGCGGTGGGGTAATCCTTCTCGGCGCGCTTGCAGTCCAGCACGCCCTGCCCGCTGCCCTCGGCCAGCATTGTGGCCAGATTGCGGGTGGATTTGTCCAGCATCGTCCGGGTGCGGATTCCCATGCTGACACTCATCCTTGCGGCGGCGCTCTGGCCGTGCGCCTCGGCACCAATGGCGTCCAGCGCTGTGTGGGCAGCCTGATTGATGCGGCGGTACTCCCGCTTCTGGCGCAGCATCTCGTCCTTCAGCTTCTGGTCATGGGTCAGGCCCATCAGCTCATCCAGTGTGTTTTTGCCCATCTCGGTGTTCTGCACGATTTCCTGCAGCATCTTTTCATTATCGCTCTGCATAACAAAATCCCCCTTGTGTACATTTAGCGGTCAATGCCAGTATGTACACAAGGGGGTTGTTTTATTCGGTCACAGGCGCTGCTGTGCGAGAGAGAGCATCATATCCCAAGAGGCGGTCTCGCCCCACTCGGCCGAGGCGATCGCCACGGTGAAGCTGCCGCGGCGGGAGAGCGAGATGTTGAACTCCCGGCGGGAGTCGTTCATCGCCTCGCGCACGACCTTTGCCATTTTGGCGGCGGGCGTACCCAGCGTAACCACGGCAAAGAAACCATCGTTCAGGCGGGCCAGCGCGGCCTTTTCATGGTCGGGGCCCACAGCCAGCTGCAGGATGCCAGCGGCCAGATTCAGGCAGCAATCGGCGGCCGTGCTGCTCTCATGCTCACGCAGCTGCCAATATTCATTGACGCGGAGCATCACAACGCCCACAGGCTGGCCGTCCATGGCGGCGCGCTCGGCGCGGGGGCGGAACTCCTCATTCAGGTAGACCGCGTTGTAGACACCGGTCACATGGTCGCGGCGCAGGTCCTCCTGCATCTGGCTCAGGGCGCGGGTAAAGGCGTCCTCGTCACCGTCCGTATTGAGGCCGCGGGGCAGCGGCATCTGCATCATCAGCACGCAGGGCGTGCCCTCCACGCGGATGCCCTGGGCCAGCAAGGTTTCAAGCCCGGACGCCGCCTTGATGATCCGCATACCGCGGCCGTTGGTGTCCAGTGCAGGCACCGCCGCCACCTTGCCCAGCGGCTGCAGGGTTGCCGGGTCCAGCAGCCCTCTGCAGGGGTCTGCCAGTGTAACACAGTCAAATAGCTGCTGCAGCGCGGCGATCTCCGCCTGCAGCTCGGCAATGGTGTAGTCCTGTTTCATATCGTTTCCTTCCGCCGGTTGCCGGCACAGTGCATCTTAGCCTTTGCATAATACATAGACGATTTTACCACACTGCGGCCCTTTTTCCAAGGCTTGCGTTGCACAAAGATTGCAAACCAAAACGAAAAAATATCCTACGAAGTCAACAAATTATCGGGCTGTACGGAAATATCTCTCCGACAGCTCGCGGATCTCACCGGCCAGCGCGGGGGTCAGCTTCTTTGCATCGGCGCGCCACTGCCAGTTGTCGCTGGCCTTGCCGGGTGTGTTCATCCGGCTGGCGGCAGGCTCCTCCAGCCAGTCCGCCAGCGGAATGATGGCGAGCGCCGCTGCGCTGGCCAGCACACCGCGCAGCAGGCCGCGCACGGTGCCCTCCCGCCCGGTCAGGGCAAAGTAATCGGTCGCCTGCCTGCGCTGGGCGGCGGTCAGCTCCCCGCCGAACCAGCCGGCCAGCGTGTTGTTGTCATGGGTGCCGGGGTAAGCCACACAGTTGCGCGGGTAGTTGTGGGGCAGGTCCACGCTGTCCTCGCCGGTAAAGGCGAACTGCAGCACCTTCATGCCGGGGAAGCCGCTCTCCGCAAGCAGCTCACGGACCGAGTCAAACATCTCGCCCAGATCCTCGGCCACGATGGGCAGGCTGCCCAGTGCGTTGTGCAGCGAGCGGAACAGCTCCATGCGGGGGCCCTGCTCCCAGCGGCCGTTGCGGGCCGTGGTCTCCCCTGCCGGGATCGCCCAGTAGGTGTCAAAGCCGCGGAAGTGGTCAATGCGCAGGATGTCATAGATGGACAGTGCATGGCGCACGCGGCTGATCCACCACGCATAGCCGGTCCTGCGGTGATACTCCCAGTCGTAGAGCGGGTTGCCCCACAGCTGGCCGTCCTCGGCAAAATAATCCGGTGGGCAGCCTGCTACGCGGCGGGGGCGGCCCTCGGCATCAGTCTCAAACAACTCGCGGCCCGCCCACGCATCGGCGGAGTCAGCCGAGACATAGATGGGGATATCGCCCATGATGGCGATGCCCTTCTCCTTGGCATAGGCGTGCAGGGCGCGCCACTGACGGTCAAATTCATACTGAACAAACGCCCAGAATTCAAGCTCCTCGGCGTGCTCGGCGCGGAAGGCGGCCAGTGCCTCCGCCTCGCGGACGCGCAGGGCGCGGGGCCACTGCTGCCAGTCCACCATGCCGTTGGCCTCCTTGATGGCCATGTAGAGGCAGTAGTCGGGCAGCCAATCACGGCTCAGGAACTGGAAGCGATACCAGTCATCGGGGTACGGGGTCTCATAGCCGGGCACGGGGCGGTTGGCCAGAAAGCGCCTGTATGCCTTGCGCAGCACGGCGAACCGTTTCTCGTAAAGAGTACCGTAATCGACCTTGGCGGCATCGCTGCCCCAGTTGATGTTCGCGTAGTCTTTTGGGGTCAGCAGACCATCGGCAGCCAGCAGGTCCAGATCAATGAAATAAGGGTTGCCCGCAAAGGCGGAGCAGCTCTGGTAGGGGCTGTCCGCAAAGCCGGTGGGGCCTACGGGCAAAATCTGCCAGATCGTCTGGCCGGCCCCGGCCAGAAAATCCACAAAATCGCGGGCAGGCTTACCCAGACTGCCGATGCCGTACCCGCCGGGCAGGCTGGAGATCGGCATCAGAATACCACTGCAGCGTTTGAATTCCATGATGTTCCTCTTTTCTCTATGTAAAGGCTTCCCCCTCCGGGGAAGGCTTTATTCCCCTGCCCCCAGCGCAGCCAATGCACCATCCACAAAGGCGGTGCGCTCGGCCTTGGTGTGCTTTTCGCTGCCCTGCAGGCTCAGCTCGTTGGCGGTCAGGGCCTCGGCGGTGGCCGCGTCAAGCACGGCGCCGGGCAGGATGCCGGTACCTACCTGCTCGATCTGCATAGCCAGCACTGCGGTCGAATCAGCCGCCGTGTTCCACGGTGTGACAACACCAAGCGTCTCGGTCAGGGCATCCTCGCCCGCACCGTTGGAGTAGAGCCACAGCGCGGCGCTCTTGGCCGCCTTCAGCCCGGCTGCATCGGTGTCGGCGTTCAGGGCAAGGCAGCCCACATCGGCCAGCACCGGGTAATCCAGCAATCCGTCCAGATTATACTCCTCGGTCGTCAGGTCGCTGTCCTCAAGGTTGCATTTGAAGGGTATCAGCACCAGTCCGCTGCAGGCCTCGCCGCCGCAGTCCGCCAGCAGGTCGGTCAGCTTGGCGCGGCGGAACACTGCATTTTCAGCGCTGTCGGCCATGTGGTCCCACTCCAGCGTGACGGCGCTGTAGACGCCGTTGAGCGGGCCTGTCAGCGCGTCTGCCGTGCAGCTGCCATCGGCAGCCAGCAGCGCGGCCGTGTAGCCGGACGCCCGGTCCGCCGGGGCCGCAAAGACGCCGGTAGCCGTCACGCCGTCGGGGCGTGCCTCGGGCAGGGTGTAGTCGCTGCCGCTCAGCGTGACGGTTGCGGCCTTCGGCTCGTCCAGCCATGCGGAGAGCGTCTCCACAAAGTCGCTCCACTCCTCCCAGTCTGCGCCCTGCAGCGCTGTGAGAGCACCGTCACCCAGCAGCGCGTTCAGCACCGCGCCGTTGGCCCAGTAGCCGTACAGGCTGCGCCCAAGCGGCAGGGTGCTGGCGTTCTCGGTAATGTCCGCCCGGGCGGCAGCCGCCGCCAGCAGCGTGTCACTTGTGACATCCAGCAAGCTGCCGCCGGGGGCATGGTCGGTCAGCAGCAGATCCGCTGCGGCAGCATCCGCAGTCATCGTCAGCGTCACGCCCTGCGCCTCGGCATAAGCACGGGCCGCCGGGGCCAGTGCGTCCGAGGCATACACCGTCAGCGTCTGGGGGGCGGCGGTGGGGGCCGTCTCGATCGTAGCGGTATTTTCAACAGGCAGCACTGCCGTTTTTACATCAGCCAGCGAGCAGCCCGCCAGCAGCAGCGCCGGAAGCACCAGCGCCGCAGATTTCATAATACGCATTGAATGGTTTTCCTCATAAGTGGTTGTAAAAATTCAGTCTATCCTTTATTATATAGGATAAGGCAGTTTTTTTCTACACCTGTTTTATGTTATAATAAGAAAAATCCCAAAAATTTGAAAGGAACTCCGGTTCGTGACACAAAAAATATACGAAACAGATTCTTATGTCCAAAGCTTTACCGCCCGGGTGCTGCAATGCAGCCCCGCCCCGGGCGGCTTTGCCGTTGTGCTGGACCGCACGGCCTTTTTCCCCGAGGGCGGCGGCCAGCCCTGCGACACCGGCACGCTGGGCGGTGCCCGGGTACTGGCGGTATCCACAGACGGCGAGACCGTGACCCACACGACCGATGCCCCGCTGCCCGAGGGCACCGAGGTAACCGGCTGCCTGAACTGGGCGGCCCGGCTGGATGCGATGCAGCAGCACACCGGCGAGCATATCCTGAGCGGCACGCTGCACCGGCTTTTTGGGGCGGAGAATGTCGGCTTCCACATCGGTAGCCCCTATGTGCGGATGGACACCAGCATCCCGCTGACCGCAGCGCAGCTGGCCGAGGCAGAGGCCGCGGCAAACGCCGCTGTGCGGGCCGACACGCCGGTGCGCTGCTGGGTGCCTGACCCCGAGACACTGGCCCGCACCGAGTACCGCAGCAAAAAGGCGCTGGAAGGTCCTGTGCGGCTGGTTGAGGCCGGCGGCGACCGCTGTGCCTGCTGCGGCACCCACCTTGCCCGCACCGGCGAGGTCGGGCTGATCAAGATCATCTCTTACGCCCACTGCAAGACTGGTATGCGGCTGACTGTGGCCTTCC
>OGEQ01001650.1_pt1 | contig 17447 bp, 21 predicted proteins | sample 1570731 | NCBI WGS metagenome assembly OGEQ01 (sample SAMEA2582132, study PRJEB24529) | metagenome | biome: Human gut stool | place: China | collected 2011
ATTCAGCCCACAAACCTTTTGAACTTCTTAAATGTGCGGACTTATCAGCGATTTGTATATGTCTACATATAAAGATGCACAAAAAGAAGTGAATGAATAGTACTTCATGTCAAGCCCTCATTTTGTCCTTAAATACACTATTTACTAATCTATTATTATGCGTATGGAGAATTTAAAGATTTTATTGACGTTTGGAATAATTCTAATTGTGCCAGTAGTCTTAATGCCACAGTTCTTTATTGGATTATTAATACTGATTGTGGCTTGCTTAGCTTTCAGACAGAGGAATTTCTAATATTAACTTAATAAATTACAGATTATGGAATCAACATTACAGATTATGCCAGTACAGAGAACTAGTAGAAACTTTGGTGAATTTGCAGAAGAAGCGGTAATAATTGAAGAGCCTGTTATTAAGCAGAAGCGACCTCTATTCATTGAAGCCAATACGATTGAAGCCAGTTTGGAGCATCTAAGGAATGATTGTATTATACCCGTATTCGCAAAGGACAACGAAGCTACATTATCTCATGTGGCTTTCATTGAAGTGGTACAGGATGCAACCAATACATTCTTTAGCGGTGAACAGATTGAATCGCCAGATATTCGTGTTTCTCATGTAATCAAGGGTAGGATTCCCGAAGCAATACACAAACCTGCAAATCAGTTATTAGAGAGTGACAAGACTATCTACTACGAAAGATGCGCTTTTGTTATTGAAGTTCCTACTATCTATGAGACAGTGCACGGTAACAGGCTAACACTTACTATTGGCGGTGTCAGAGCTTATAACCACACCAATCTTTATTCAAAGAAAGGTGCGGAACGGTTTAAAGTGTTTATTGGCTTTACTTGTAAGGTTTGTACAAATCTATGTGTATCTACGGACGGTTATCTTAGTTGCTTGGAAGTTACCAATACAAGGGATTTATATCAAGCGGTATTGGAGATGTTCCACAAATACGATGCAGCCAAACACATACATTTGATGCAATCTTTAGGCAATACCAGTATGACAGAGCATCAGTTCTGCCAACTACTTGGAAGAATGAGACTTTATCAGTCATTACCGCAAGGCTATCAGAAAGATATACCTAAAATGTTGCTTACTGATACACAGGTTAACAATGTGGCTAAAGCGTATATCAATGATGAGAACTTTGGTAGCTTGGGAAATGATTTGTCTATGTGGAAGTTCTACAACTTGCTCACAGGTGCAAATAAGAGTAGCTATATAGATTCATTCTTAGATAGAGCCTATAATGCTACAGAACTTGCAACGGGTATATGTTCCGCTTTACATGGTGATGACAAATATCAGTGGTTTCTTAGTTAGTGGTATTACAGAGTACTTAAAAGGGGCATCCATATAATAAGGGTGTCCCTTGATTATTCATTACCTATTAATACTCAAAAGATTATGTTACAAGCATTATTAATCGTTATATCTTGGATTATCTTGTTACTTGTTATGTGTGCAATTTCACCTGTTGTATTCTTCTTGATGATTATTTGGACTATATACAAGATTATTACAATGAAGTAGTACATGAAGAACTAATAAGGGTATCTATATACTATATATAGGTACTCTTTATTAGCTATAGCCAGTAGTATAATATTCACTTTGTTAATTAGTGAATGTTTAGCTAGTAATCAGTAGGTTAGATATTCCAACTCAAAATTAATATTCACTTTTATTAGTTTCACTATAAAACAGAACGTTATGTCACTTAAATATTCAAGTACAACAGCAGATTATTTGCAATGGAGCGAAGCAATGAACTTAGTAAGAAAGTTGGCAAGGGATAGTAATTATAAGATGTCACTTCTTATCGCTTTGGGTTGCTTCACAGGTCTAAGAATTTCTGATATTCTTGCTTTGAGGTGGAATCAGATATTAGATACGGAAGAATTTACCATTACAGAGATTAAGACAGGGAAGCAAAGGACAATTAGGATTAATATGCAGCTACAGCAACATATTAGAGATTGTTATGAGCATATAAATCCAGTTGGCATAAATGCACCTGTATTGATAAGTCAGAAGGGAACAGTGTACACAGTTCAAAGAATCAATGTCATGCTGAAAGAGATTAAGAAAAAATACAGGCTACAAATAGGCAATTTTTCGTGTCATTCTCTTAGAAAGACCTTTGGCAGACAGGTCTACAACATGAATAACGATAATTCAGAGCTTGCACTTGTTAAGCTCATGGAGCTATTCAATCATTCCAGTGTATCAATTACTAAGAGATACTTGGGATTGAGACAGGAAGAACTATTAAATACTTATGATTGTCTTAGCTTCTGATAATTGAGATTTGAGACAGAATGAATCGGAGTTTACTTATTTATGCTCCGAATAGTTCTGTCTCATTTTGTGGATATTCAGAGTAGAAATAGCTCTCAACTCTCATTTTAACAGATACATTTAATTGCAGAATAAAATACCTTTCATTATCTTTGTGCCAATCCTAGAAATAGGAGGACATATTAACGAAAGGTGTTTTGCATAGTTCTTGTCTCTAAATTCGCCAAAATTTATACAATCACAGGAACGTGCACAACACCGCACTAGTGCTATATGCCTATCTAATGATAGTTCATATATCGTCTGGTGCGGGTTACTGTTGTGTATTTGTGATTGGAGCGTTTGGCGATGCTTGGAGACATATACATTGGCAGTTCCCGCACCTATTTGTATGTAGAATTGTATCTATTGGGAACTAGGTACAACTAATAATAGACTATGGAACAGGCATATTTACAACTAGCTCCTACCTCTCAAACAGTATGTAGACTGTTAAAATCTTTACTAAATCCAGAGATTAGGCATTTTTATATTAAAATCTTTGGGTAAATAAACCAAGTAATTATTATATTTGTGACAAGATAAAGTATTATAGCAGTCAATTATATGCTATCGGTTCTCTAATACTTTAAATACTATGATTAACTACTTTCTTGGGGAGAATTGGGAAGTATAAATCAATATCTATAAGAAGCAGACATACTATTTATTTACCTATTCAGTTCTATTATCAGATAGTAGAATGAATCCACAGAATTATATTCAACCTTTTAACAAGGATTATTTAGATTATATACCCTTCACTATGAAAGGTTGAATGGGTATATCGTATATGTAAAGTAGAATATATAAACACAATTATAATAGATAGATTATGGGATTATTTGGTAAATCAGAAGAAGAAATACGGATTGAAATCATTCAACGTGAAGTTAGAATTATTAATCCTCTTATAATGAGCTTATTAACAATTGAGGAGAAAGGTAAGTATTATTGCCAGAGTCATACTTCAGAAATCCGTGATATAAATAACAAATTAATGATGCACATGCAAGTAATTCAGGAATATTCAAACAATATGCATCCCTCTAGCTTTGTTAAAATACCAGTACAATGGTCTGACGGAGTGTCAACAGGAAGTATGTTCGATTGGATGACACTTGCAACTACAACCATAAATAATGTAGCAGACCAATTAGAAGAATGGGGGATATATATATTATGAGAACGCAAGGGATAATTGTATTAGGTAAATTGCTTGTCGAGTTGGCAGCAGTTGACGGAAGACCAAATGATAATGAGTTGATGTATATATTTCAACTTATGAATAAACTCTCTATTCCGTTAGAGGAACTACCACAATTGAAGAATATGACCGATACGGAAGTAATAGCAGCTATTAAATCATTAGACGATAGTGTTAAATCGCAACTACCGTTTATGATGTACCATTTGATTAATTCTGACGGTCTTGCTACTCCAGAAGAAATAAGAAGCTTTGAAACAGTAATGCAAGCAATAGGGAGACCGCTCTCTTACGCTTCCTTCCATACTATTGTTAAGAACTCTAATTCGTAAGATTATGATGTATATAAAATTCTCTAGTAAAGATACTACAGCGATTATTAATGCTACAGATAAATTAATAAACTGTAATCCTGTTAAAAGTGTTAAGGTCAAATCAATACCTCCAGAACTAAGGGAACTTTGTAGGATTGTGAGGGGACAGCTAAGGAGTATGGGATATATGGAATATAGAGTGGAATACTTGCGACCGTTAATTGAGGTAATGAACTTATTTGGTTCGTTCTTTAATTTCTCAACTTCTAGTAACATTCAAAGAGCTATATCATTATATCATTCTTATGCTTCTGGTTCCAAGCCTATACGTTATAAGACAGAGCAAGGAGATAGTTTAGTTTATGCTGATGATTGATTATGGGATTCTGGAATGAAATTAAAAGGAATGTGCACATTGCAAAGGAACAAAGGCAATGTGAACTCTTCTTACAACAGATATTAATGATGTTGGAAGATGAAGTTTATGCTAATTTTACGCCTACACAGGGAATGAACTTCTTTAAGGAGCTAAAGATTGCTTATATAAACTACATTAATCGCATACGGATATACAACATTACCTCTTTGACTATCAAAGGTAAGCAGTATGATGTTAAAGAGTATGATATTATTATTAAGGCTAAAATAAGAAACTTATGTAAGAAGTATGGAATTAATGATGAAAGGTTTAAGGAATAGTTCACTATTGTATATATCGTTAGTAATTGGAGTATCTTGCCAATCCAAACAGCAAATAACAGCACCAGTCCCCACTATAGATAGTACATTACAAACTAATGCTACTGCCATATTGGAAAGCAAGTTATCAGAGATAAATGCCCAATCTGGGCAGGCTATAGTAATGGAAGTTCAGACAGGTCAAATTAAGGCTTTAGTTGGACTTACTAGGAAAGACAGTACGAACTACCAACCATGTGAGAACTTCTCTGTATGGCAGTCTACAGGTCTGATGCACCCAATATCGCTATTGGCAGCTTTAGAAACTGGTAAGGTGAAGTTGAGTGATAAGGTTGATACTGGAAATGGTATCTACCAAATTCATGGCAGAGAGCTTAAAGACCATAATTGGCATAGAGGTGGATATGGTGAGCTTACAGTACAAGAAGGATTGGCAACTAGTTCCAATATTGCCATTTATAAGACAATGGAGAAAGCATTTGCTAATAATCCCCAATCGTACTTTGATTTATTAGCTAATATGAGCTATGGTAAGCCAGATAGTATCACAGGAATAGCCAATCTAAAGCACTTTGTAACTCCTAAAGATAACAATTGGGCTAAGAGTGATTTTGCATGGTCAAGTATTGGATATAATCAACAAATATCACCTATCCAAATACTAACCTTTTATAATGCTATTGCTAATAATGGGAAGATGATACAGCCTCAACTATTTAAGGATAGTGTAGTAGTTATTAATCCACAAATAGCAAGTAGGGCTAGTATTGATAGTTTGAAGAAAGCTCTAGTATTTAATATTACTGACGGATTAGGTCAACCTGCCAAGTCTGATAAGGTACTAGTTGCAGGTATGCAGGGAACTAGTTCATTATCTACTAATGAGGATAGTACTAAGGATATGTATGCGGTAGAGTTCTGTGGTTACTTTCCTACTGATAATCCCAAGTATAGTATCATTGTATCTATTAATAAGGCTGGATTACCTGCAAGTGGTGAACTAATGGCAGGTGATGTATTTAAGAAGATAGTTGGATTACTATTTCCTTGTTGAATCATACTCATGCTGTTAATATAATATTCAACCTTTCTTAGTCATATATCTATATATAATACCTTTATGCCGGAAAGGTTGAATATTTATAAATGGCAAACGAGACATGCGTAAGAAGTTCATCAAATCAAGTCGTCCAACCTATAAGAAGCGAATTAAGAAAGCTCAACAAGGAATGAAATTTGTTAGTTATAATCCAGTAAGTAATCCTACAATAGATTACACTGATATTACTAATCCTATTAATCCATTTAGTGAGTATAATTATAATACAACTTACGATAAACCAGAAGCTTTAGTAGTACCAGTAAGAGATACTGATGAAACTGATGTAGTAGCTAATAATCATACAGCAGAGCCAGTAATTAATAAGCCAGTAGCTAGTAAACCTGTTACCGATAAACCTGTTACTGCCAACTCAACTTGGAAGAGCCCATATACTAACAGAAAGCAATGGTCTACAGAACTTATTAATGCCTATAAGAAGGCAGGTATTACTAATGATAATGCAATTAGAATGTTATTAGCACAAGACGCATTAGAATCTAGTTGGGGTAAGTCTGCACAAGGTAAGTACAACTTTGGCAATTTAACTACTGGTAGTTCATGGAAAGGTGATTATGTAACTGGTAATGATAAGAATGCTAAAGGTGAAGCTATTAAGCAGAAGTTTAGGTCTTATAATTCTATGGATGAGTATGCAGCAGATAAGATACAATTCTTAAAGAGACTATATGACTTTGATGAGAATGATGATATTAATAAGTTTGTAGCTAAGCTTACTGGTTCTAATAAAGGTAAGAGAAGATATGCAGAAGCTAAGGAGTATGCCAATTCATTAAGAGGCGTGTATAATAGTTTCAAAGCAGGTGGTATTATTAAATATCAAGAACCTGCACAACCTATTAATAGGTCTGCGATAAGAACAGATGAAGATAAGAATGTTCCAAAACGAAATAGAGCTATTTATAGTACATTTGACGCAACTTGGAACACTCCACCGTGGTATGTAGCAACTGCCAAAGCAGCTAGGGCGGCTTACAAACAAGTAGCTAATCCAGACGAAATGGATTATATAGTGACAGATTCGGTTGCAGATGCAGGTTGGAGGAAGAGATTAGGGTTATCTTATGATAGTAAATTCCTTCCTTCTAATGAAGACGGTAGTGTTAGATTGCCTTCTGACATAGAAGCGGAGATACCTGTTGATACAACTCTACTAAAGGACAGAATAGCAAGGGAGACTAAAATTGCTGAATCTAAGAATATAATGGGTAAAGATTGGCAGCTAGTTACTGGGCTCATAAACTTAGATAAACAGAACTTAGATTCTTTAAGAAAGACCTATAATACTGGTGAACCAACTGTTCTTAACGAATATAGTCATAACAGCAGGAATTTGATTAAGAATGGGAGACTTATTAATGGAGCTCATGAATACAATACACCATTAAATATTCTAAAGAATTATACTGTACAGTATGACTCTAAGAACAGAACGATGAATTATCGTGATATATATGACTTTAATGGCTATGAGTGGGCTATACCAGGGAAGAAATTTAATATTAGAGGAAGTATTAATTTAGATAAGAAATGAAAGTAATTAGAGTGGTATTGTGGTTATTAATAGTAATAGAATGTATTATACAAGCAATACAGTCTTATTGGTGGTATAAATATAAAGGCATTACATATCATCTACTAGTTAAGAATAGTATATTGCCATGTATAGAACGTATCTTATTAATCAGCGTAGCTATAATACTACTCTACTTATTTACAAAATGGATAATTGGTAAATGTTATAAACGGAATGAATGATGAGTAAGAAACGATTAAATCTGCATGAACAGGGATATAAAGCAGGAGACCCTATGTGGGTATCTTGGGATAAAAGGTGGGACGGACCGATGAGACGAGAATTAATGTGGGAAGGTGTATATCAAGAAGAAAGACTAGTAACCACTATTGGCTTCTTTAGGTATGACAATAGAGAGTTCTTGGCTTTAGATAGAACTAAGAGACCAAATGGGTGTGAAGATATTATCTATATTCCAACACCATTAGTAAAGGAGTACGGTAAATTTCATGCGGAATAGTATTCAACCTTTATAAGATATATATTTGTATATAATACCCTAGTATCAGAAAGGTTGAATGTTCGTATAAGAAGATATGCAGAAGCTACTAATTATGCTAAAGTACTTACTGGAGTATATAATGGTATTCCTAAAGGTGAGAATGGTATGATTATTAAATATCAAGAACCTGCACAACCTATTAAATATATGGGAGGTTATGATAAGAGAGGTAATATAGTATTGCCAGTTAATAATGAGAATGGTATGAATAATGTAACTTTACCAGAAGTAACAGTTACTCCTAGAAATATTAATCTAGCAGGAGCTGTAGATAGAGGAAGGAGAGAAGCTGCACCTTATGTTAGTACATTATTAGCAGGTGCAATATTTGGACCATTATCAGTAGCAGGTGGATATGCAGGTAATGAAGCAGTTAATAAGATTACCAATGTAGCTAGTAATGACAAATATAAAGACTGGGCTGATATGCTTTCTAAGACTACAGGAATGAATCCGGTAGTTGCAGATTTCTTTAACATAGGTAATTTGGCAGGTGGATTTGGAATGCGTAACTTTGGACCTAAGTTAAAGCCAGTAAAAGATATGGCTGTTGGTGGTAATAAATGGGCTAGAGCTAGAGTAATTAGTAAGGCTATTGACGAAGCTGTAAATAAGGGTAATCCTAAAGTTAAGAGTATTAATAATGAAATAGGACGTATAAGGGCTAATAATATTCCAGACGGAACATACGAGTTTAAAGATAACAATTTTAAACTGCCTGACTATGTTACTCCTAATTCACCAGCTGACCCTATAGAATTACATGCAACTAGGTTGGCTAATGGAGGATTTGACAGACTACCAGAAACAGTAAACGGTCAGAGGTATTTTAATGCTGGTAATTATAATTGGGCTTATAAGAGCAACTCAATGTACCCTAAGATACATTATTATGATAAAGCACCTTTGGAAACTATAGGCAAAGTATCTGATGATTTCATTAATGCTAGTACTAATAAGTTACCTACTGGTGAATCATATATGAAGTCAAGAGGGTTGTTAAATGACAACATGATATTTGCCACTTCTAGTACGGGAAACATCTATGTAGGAAGGAGTGGGTTATCTAGAGTTGCTAGTGACTTTGGAGATAATAATATACGTAGGACAGTTAGCCATGAAATGGACCACGCCATTCATATACCAGGAGAGGCTCCTAAAGGATTTGATACTAGTTTAACGGACTTGTCTGGCTACTTTAGTGCAAGGAATGGCACAGAGTTAACTGGTAGAGGTACACAGATTAAAGACTACTACGGACTATCATCTCCAGACCAAGAGATTACAGAGGACATGTTAAGGTATGCAGCTAAGAATTACATTAAAGATACAGGAATGGATAATAACATGACAGAGTTCTTTAAATCTATTGTAGATTGGAAGGAAGCTGCCAAATGGTTGTCGAAGTGGTCAACTATAATTGGTACTCCGGTAACTATATCTAAAATGAATGAATATGATAACAGCAGAATATTGGATGGAAGGAATCAATAAAGTGCTTGATAGATATGGACTATCAAGAGAGGAGTTTTGGAAAGACCCCGAAGCATTCATTAATAATTTGGAAGATAAGGATGCAAAGCTTACATTGGAGTTCTACATGCAAATAGTATAACTAATAATAATTAAATGAATTAATATGACTAATGAACAATTAAATCAATACTATAGTAAGGATGCAGATAAGAAGCAGTGTTGGGTAAGTAAAGACCATAACTGTCCATTAAAGGAACAATGTAATGGACTTGTTAAGCCAGAATGTAAAGAGCATATAGACAATGAAGAAGCCTGCCATGTTGTTGATAAGATGATAGAATGGTATTACCAAGTGGAAGAACCTGAATTTCTAAAGTTCTATAATTGTCACTTAGAGATGTTAGAGAGACATGGAAGGAATTAGTTATTCCTTCCTCTGTTAGCAGGGATATTTAATGGACGTAAATTATTAAGCTTATTAGTACCACCTTCAGAAATTGGTTTAATATGGTCTACTTCCCAACCCCAAGGATGTTCAGCTTTACCATAAGCATCACGATGTATATATTCACCACTGGCATCTTTGCGAAGTCCGTCCTGTACTAAAGTGGCTTTACTGAATATTATATCCAGTTCTTCTTCTGTCCATTTAGGTCTTACTTCCATAATCTTAGATATTAGAATTAGTAACTGCAAATATAGCAATATTTATTAATATTCCAAGACATCCTAAGAGAGTATGGAATGCATTAACAGGTAAGTATTTTGTATATCCATTAATAGGAACTACATTAATAGGAGGAATGAGTTATGATAGAAATGAGTAATAGTGAGTATAACGAATTGCTTAACGACCTTTATGCTAAGGTTGAAGCAGGAGAGATGACTGAAGAAGAAGCTTGTAAGAAGATGTGGAGTGTAGATAAGATATGGATGGCCCCAGACCCACGTGAACCGCATGATGTACCGGATGATTATGTAATGCCTAAATCTTAATAAATGAGCTAGGTAAACTAGGATATAAGAATGGAGGTAAATTATGAATATGAAGAGAAACGAGAAACAGCAGTATCGTGTAACTAGGTACGAACTAAATGATAAGAATGAACTAGTAAAGGTTGACAATCCTGTAAACTGTAACCCTAAGAAGTCTAAGGAAATGGAGAAGCTGATTGAAGAGATATTCAAGAAATGTAATGGTAACTTACTTTAACATGGTTCATTGGTTTAATAGATTAATAATCAGTAACTTTATTTCAAACATAACACGTATTATTAATTAATATAACTAATCTATGAATAATCAATCAGAGAATAAAGAACCAGATTTCTTTACCCCTAATGCTCCAATTAAATACGCAACGGCAGGAGGAAGAGGGGTAATGATAGGTTGCGGAATTATAACAGCCTTATATGTTATAGGCGTAATTATAGGGCTGTGTTTGGGCTATGGTTGGAGTAGCCTTCTTCTGCCTTTCCTACCATTCATCATAATTGGATTTATTGGCTACATTTGGGAGATGTTTAAGAAGTTCCACAATCTGGGATATGATGAGAAACGTAGGATATAAAGTCTCTGTATGCCTATATATCCTACCTTCCACTAGTAAATCCCTATGTACTTGACCCTACTAGTAAGGAATAGTAGTATTATTACCTAGCCATTCAAATAACTTGTTTAGATAATACTTGATAGGCTAGATACAATATTACGTATAAATCAATTATTATATAAGAATTAATTATCATACAAGAAATCCTTATTATTCCTTTGAGGTTATTAAATTTCATACTACATTTGCAACGCATTTCCAGATAATAGTTAATTTACTAGCTTATAATCTGAATATCCAGTAAGGTTTGCTGGTAATAAATGTATTATTAACTTAATAATTAAAACTATGTCAAATTTGGAAAATGCTAATGTAAAGAGTGCTGAAGAACGTAAACGTGCAGAAATGCATAGAACTTATGGAATGTGGTATAAAGAGGGAGCAACAGCTTCCGACCTTGTTTCTTGGTGTGATGCAAGAATAGCAGTTTACAGTGAATGGATTAAGAACTGTACAGAACTGAAACATTCAAGTCAAGCACAGTTATTGAGTGGCATGTCTAAAGAAGCTTTAGAAGCAGCTTTAGCTGCATTAAACGCCCAATAGCATCTTTCGTGAGGTTGTGCCAATGTCTTGACACAACCTCATTTTCAATTTAATCAACCACATTTACTAGTTAATAATTATATTCAGTGAAATATTACATCTTGTAAGTATAATCTATTTCCCAACCATTCTGCATACATATCTTTATCAGTTCATTAAAGGTTACTAACATATCTACATCTTCTGTTTCAGTCACCAATGTAGCATGAGAGATAACAAAGTACTCTCCAGTATCATAAGCATCAAACTTATTCCTTCCATTTTGAAATGTAGCATAAACACTACTAATATAATAGGCTACCTTGTTATTCCTCTGATTACCGTCATATAGTACGTTATAAATTCCATTTATAGTATATACTTCCAATAAAACTATACCATTCCTCATTATCCTATTAGTAGCTGGTGATACATAGGTTGTAATCCTATAAGGATATATCTTGTCTATTAGTTCCATTACTAAGTTCCTCATTTTAATAGGGTCTGATTCTGCCTTCTCAATGGCATCCTTTGGTAAAGTAGGTTGGTTGAAGAATGTCCTCATATTCTCCAATCTTAACTTCTCTGCACTTAAAGCTTCTATCTTATCCTTGCACTCCGCTCTCTCATTCTCACACTTAGTTAGGGTTTTATAGTACTTATCTTTAGCTATATCCATTACAGAATCCGGAGCATCCATATAAGCACTATAAGCTCTTTCTATCAATCTATCCATGTTGGATATATGAGATGTAAAGTTGGCTATATTCATTTCCAAATTGGTTATTTTATCGGTAAGTTCCTCCACCTTAGCTACTCTATCTTCATCATTCAAATTGGCAAATCCTATTAGCTCCTGTTTAACTAAGCCCCAAATAATAGCTTCTAATTTCTCATTACTAATTGTAATGCGACTACTACAATCTGTAGCATTATTGATACCCGACATACATGACCACCTAATAGCTACCTTCCCATTCATCAATCTATATTTATCCCCCTTATCTCCACCACGTTTCTGTGGAGTTAATGAGTGTTCACAGATAGGACATTTAAGAAGTTTACTCAATATATAAGTAGCCTGTTTTGGATAAGGAGTTCTAGCAGTTCTATTTGTAGCTCTCTTAGTGGTGGCTTTATCGAACATAGCCCTAGTTATGATAGTAGGTATCTCGACTTCAAACTCATCTACATCTTCTGTATCTGGGTCAGTAAGAGATACAACCTTTATACCAGTACAATAAGGTTCAAAGGTTAAAATATGCTCTATAGTCCCTATGCTGAATTTCTTATTAAATTGTTCACCATACTTGGCAGTAATAGCCAAAGCTGTAGATTTCAGTGTTGCACCGTCTTTAACATATTCTTCAAATACATCTACCACAACTTTAGCGGCATCATCATTTATTACCCAACTATTCTTCTTACCCTTATCTCTACCGCCATATCTTTTATAACCAAAGAAGGGCTGTCCTATACTCATTTGATTATTATCCAGTTCGTCACGTCTACCAGATGCTATCTGTGTTTTCATACTCTTTATGTATTTCCAAGCAGCATCAAAGGCAGCACCTATAATAGTTTCAGCATCTCTAACTTTCTTGCCAGTTACAGGGTCTATAGTCCAAGTATCAATATCCCTAAAATACACAGGAATATCCATGTTGATAAGCTGTCTAACATATAACCGACCCGACATAGGGTCACGACTCATTCGGCTAACTTCCGACACTAAAACGACATCAAATTCCTTATTAATAGCAGCATCTTTTAGACGTTGAATAGACTGCCTATCTCTCTTACTTGCATCATCTTTACCAGTGATATGCTCACCAAATATCATATTATCACTTGACGTATAACCAAACTTCTTAGCCAGTCTAGTTAGGTCATTTACCTGTCGCTCATAGTCTTGCTTCTTAGTTGAGCACCTAATCAAAAATGCAGCTCTCATATCTGTTACATTTAATATTATTGCAATCAAGACTATTAGCTAACTATCTATAATGCAATATAATAGCACAGATAATAGTCTTTACCTCTCGCAAAGATAAGAAAGTTTCTACAATGGTGCAAGTATTTTAAGAATAGCGAGTTACCGGAATTCAACCGAGGAGTGCTAGAAGTATTGCGCCAACCATTGGAGGACCGTCAAATCACCATTTCCCGCATCAAAAGCACTATCAGTTATCCGGCCAATCTGATGCTGATCGCATCCATGAACCCATGTCCCTGCGGATATTATAACCATCCGACAAAAGCGTGTGTATGCAGTCCCGGGCAAGTCCAAAAGTACTTGAATAAGATATCCGGTCCATTATTAGACCGGATTGATATTCAAATAGAGATCGTTCCTGTACCTTTTGATAAGATTTCCGATCAAAGGCAGGGAGAACCGAGCAATATCATCCGGCAACGAGTGATAAAAGCCCGTCAACTGCAGGAAAGACGATACACCGAATATGCCGGAATTTATTGCAATGCACAAATGAACAGCAAATTGCTTGCAATGTATGCTCAACCGAATGAGAAAGGACTCGCATTGCTAAAAAACGCAATGGAACGATTCAATTTGTCTGCCCGAGCCTATGACCGGATTTTAAAAGTTGCCCGTACAATCGCTGATTTGGAAGGAGTAGAACAAATACTTCCTAGTCATTTGGCAGAAGCCATCAGCTATCGGAATCTCGACAGAGAGAACTGGGCAGGATAATAATAATGAATAGAAACAGAATAGAATTATTTCATCGATAACACTATCTTTTTTCATATATTTGTTTTACATTTGTGACAAACAAATATGCAATAAATATGAAAACGTCGATAACAAGTCTTTTAATGATATTTTGTTTGAGCATAATGGCTTATGCGCAAACTCCCCAAGACAGAGCCACAGAACTAAAAAAACAAGCACAAAGCAGTCTTAATCAAAAAGATTACATCAAAGCACGTTACTTATTCAAAAAAGCATACGAAGCATTTGCAAGCCGCGAAAACTATCCACAAGCAATAGAATGTGGCGTTCAGGCTAATGCTTTATACGTCAGAGAGAACTTTTACAAAGAGGGATTCGAGCTTTGCCGTGACATGGAGCAGCTTCTATGGACCGGAGAACAGAATAAAAAGAAAGTCTTTTATGACCTGCGTTTCCTTATAAACAAGGAACGATTGCAGATGTACACCGCACTGAAAAATCCCGCACAAGCAAAGACTCAGTTGGACAAACTGGAAGAAATGGCTAATCTTGCAAAGAATGACTCCCTAACGGAGGTACTGTTGTATACAAAAGCCAATTATTACTATACTTTCAACCAAAGTACACAAGGCGATGCCTGTTTCCGCAAACTTATCAACCAATATAAGGAAAAGAAGGACTACGCCAAAGTGAGCGATTGCTACAAGAATCTTATCAATATTGCACGAAAAGGCAATAATGCTCCACTGATGGAACGCACTTACGAAAGTTTCATTGTCTGGACAGACTCGGTAAAAGCATTAACCGCACAAGACGAACTAAATGTACTGAAGAGAAAATATGACGAAAGCCAACTGACCATACAGGAAAAGGACGACTCACTATCTGCCAAGCAATATATAATCATAGGTCTCTGTGTGCTGGCAGTCATATTGGTAGCCGGCCTGGCAATACTGGCTGTGATATTGCTACGATTCATCGCCAACAATCGTAAATTAAAGAAAAGTGTAAAAATTGCCAATGAACACAACGAGCTAAAAACCAAATTCATACAGAATATATCTTCGCAAATGGAGCCTACCCTGAATACGCTGGCTACTTCAGCCGAAGAACTGTCACAAAAGGCTCCTCAAGAAGCGGCCCAAATGCAGGGACAAGTCGCAGCTTTGAAGAAATTCAGTGATGACATTCAAGAACTGTCATCTTTGGAAAACTCATTAACCGAGTTTTATGAACTAAGTGAAATCAACGTGGGAACTTTCTGTGAGAATGTGATGGATAAAGTTAAAGAATACATAAAACAGGATGTCACATCTTCAGTCAATGCACCAAAACTTCAGGTAAAGACAAACAAGGAACAATTGGAACGCATTCTTCTCTATTTACTGAAAAATGCCGCTTTCTACACCGATCAGGGTCGTATCAGTCTCGAATTCAAGAAACGGGGAGCGCACACGCACCAATTCATCGTTACGGATACAGGAACTGGAATTCCGGCAGAGCAACAGGAAAATCTCTTCAAACCTTTCACAGAAGTGAAAGACCTGACTACAGGAGATGGACTAGGATTACCGATCTGTTCACTAATTGCTGCCAAGATGAACGGAAGCCTGACACTGGATACGAATTATACGAAAGGAACACGGTTCGTTCTGGAACTTCATGTATAAATTTAGCCAACAGGAAAGCTGTTGTTTCGTTTGATTACTTTTCAAATTGTAAAGTATAGTTATCTTCAACAAAGAATGTTCTAAACGCCAATTTAAGATTTTATAAAAAAACAAACAAATTTCCACATAAACAAATAGTACGTTTTTAATAAACTTTTGAGTAGTTTATTAAGAACGGTATCTGAGTTTATTAAAAACTCTGCCATTGGATTTCCGAGTTTATAAATCCATCTTTTACAACAAAAAGGCTGCAAATTTCATAAAATTTGCAGCCTTTTTGCCTATATCCGGTATATCCTTCCCAATATTTATTAGGGAACACGTCCAGATTTGTTATAATATTATACCATTCAAGTCATCAATTTCATATTCTTTTATCTGTTATTTACAAGGTTTAAGCTCTTTTCCAGACTATAAAGATACAACATTTAAAAGGATTTGTCAAGAGGAACATCCCATAAAATTCATCCCTAATGTATTTATAAGAAATATTGCCCCTCTTCTTTTAATCTTTTGCGTAGAAAACCTACATCAATCTTATGAACATCATTCTTTGTTTGTTTGATAGCATGTACCGCAGCCATTCCGGCAGCTTCACCAGTCACCAGACAAGGTGGCATCACTCGTAAGCTTCCAAAAGCTTCCTCATCAGTAGAAATACAGCGTCCGGCGGTCAATAGATTCTTCATACCTTTAGGAGTCAAGCAACGATAAGGAATTCCATGAGATTCGCCTTTTTTGTAACGCGTCTCTTTATGCCCCGGTTTATGAACATCAATATAGTAACAATTACGTCCGATCTCATCTTCAAATGTTTTACGCTCCAGCCAATCTTGGAAAGTAAACGTATAATCCCCTTCAATCCGACGACTATCTCTAACCCCCAACAAGGAGGCAGTCTTTACAACAAAAGCACTACCAAAAGTTTTAGGCTGAAGTTCTTTCAGTGCCTCCAAGTATTGTTCAGCGATTTGCCTACCGGTAGCCATCGCCCGCGTAGTAGCCCATGGGTCGGTCGAATCAACATTATCAATGTGTCCTGCATTAAATTGTACCACATCCGGACCGATCAGATTACTATTGAAATGTCTGCCTATCAATGGATATTTTCCGGACTTAATCGCGTCAAAGATAGGGCTATTTTTGTTACTCGTATGCAATGAAGGACCTATGAGATTGTAGTTATAGCTATCGACATTAGCAAACGAGAAACACAAAGTAGAACTTTGCAGTATACCATCCTCACCTCCCTTTTTAAATGAAGCACCTGCCCAGGTAGCCACATCTCCATCTCCCGTCGCATCAATAAAGACTTTTGCTTTGAATGCAACAAGCCCGGATTTATTTGCTACGATGATAGCATCTACCGTATCATCAGCTGACATCTCAACAGCAGCAACCCTCGAAAAGAAAAGGACTTTTGCCCCCGATTCAGCGACCATCCGATCGTAAACCTGCATCAAATATTCAGGATTTATATTCACCCAATTCAGTTTTTGCTTTCTCTCATGAGGCACTCCTTTTCTTGATGCCTCGAATATCTTTTCCGCCAAGCCTCGATAAATAATCTTTTCGCCGTCAGAAAACGGACACCATGCCGGAACCATACCTGCTGTTCCCATACCGCCAAGTTGTCCCATTGCCTCAATCAGCAAAGTTTTAGCTCCCTCCCGGGCCGCAGAAATCGCAGCAGTACA